>Ga0209410_1000058_pt1 | contig 42057 bp, 35 predicted proteins | sample Mar14436cmmetaG_FD_184135 | JGI IMG/M metagenome (GOLD analysis project Ga0209410, IMG submission 184135) | Marine hydrothermal vent microbial communities from Guaymas Basin, Gulf of California to study Microbial Dark Matter (Phase II) - Marker... ... | reverse complement strand
TTTTCAGCAATAAAAATATCATAGGAACATTGGTTTTAATAGATGTCCTTCAATGGACATCATTTATTGTCATTATATTGTATGCTGCTCTTATGAGTGTTCCAGTTTCCTTCATAGAAGCTGCAAGAATAGATGGAGCTAGTTCAAAAGATATTCTTCAAAGAATCATAATTCCTTACATCACTCCATCTTTAATAACTGCTGCTTTCCTCAGATTCATAGAATCATTCAGGGTATTCGACACGATTTATGTGCTAACAGGAGGAGGACCCGGTAACTTGACAACAAGTGTCAGTATATACATATATAAGATGGGATTCAGCATGGGAATGCAAGGAATAGCTAGCGCTGCTAGTTTGATATTATTCAGTATAATGCTGCTGCCAGCTTTTATATCTGTAAAAATGATTATCAGGCGGTGGTAGTAATGAAACGAAAAACTCCTATCTGGGCTTTCATCTTAGCCATTTTCCTCATTCTTATATTTAATCTACCTTTTATCAATGTTGTTATGACATCTCTGAAAACGACGGCTGATATATCCAAATCACCTCCTCCGTTGATATTCAGACCCACATTGAAACATTATAGAAATATCTTTACAAATCCTACGTTCTCTTTTCTGAATTTTCTGGTGAATAGCTCTGTCATAGCTTTATCATCAGCAGTTTTTTCAATATTGTTATGTCTGCCAGCATCTTACGCTATGGTTAGGTATGGTATCGGAAGAAAGTTTATATTTCCTTTCTCTGTGAGTTTAAGAGCCATACCTTTAATAATATTTGCTGTCCCTATATACATTCTCTTTAAAAGTGTGGGATTAATAGATACGAGATTGGGGATCGTTATAATTCATACATTGGTGGATATACCACTAGCATTGATGCTTCTCGTAAACTTCATTCAAGATATTCCAAGAGAAATAGAAGAAGCGGCAAGGATAGATGGAGCAAGTGATTTGAATATTCTCATCAAGATAGTTGTACCTATGATCGCTTCTCCTTTAGTAGCTGTTTTTATTTTGAGTTTCATCTACTCGTGGAATGAATTTTTATTCGCATTGATTCTAAGTATAAAAAAATCTACTACTTTAACAGTTGGAGCAAGCCTTTTCATAACAGCTTGGGGAGTTCAATGGGGTAATATTGCTGCGGCTATAACTGTTTCTGTTATACCTCCTTTAATCTTAACCTTTTATGTTCAAAAATATTTAGTTGAAGCATTTACGGGAGGCCTCAAGGAATGAGAGTATTGGGAATTGATATTGGAGGAACAGCTGTAAAAGGAGGTTGGATTGAGGATTTTAAAGTAAAGAAAAAAACCGTGATACTAACGGATAAAGTAAACCCTATGAAAACTGTTAAATCCCTGATAAACAAATATTTGGCAACGAGAAAGCCAAGTGTCATTGGCATAGCAACAGGAGGGAGGGTGAATTGTAAAACTGGTGAAGTGATGTTTGCGACACCCAATTTGAAACAATGGACAGGATTAAATCTAAAAGAAATTCTGCAAGAAGAATTCAAGGTACCAGTATTTGTCATAAATGATTCAAGAGCAGCTGCGTTGGCAGAAGCTAAACTCAGAAATGTGGATTCTCTCTTTATGTTGACTATTGGAACAGGACTGGGAGGTGGCTATGTAAAGGGTGGAAAGGTGTTACTTGGAGAATCATGGGAGGCTGGTGAAATAGGACATACAATACTCTATCCAAACGGTAGAGAATGCAATTGTGGAAAGAAAGGTTGTGCAGAACAGTATATATCTATGAAAGTTCTCCACAAATACGCCGGTGTGAAAGATAGAAAAGAACTTCTGAAGCTTTTCGAAAAGAATAGTGAGAAGGTTATAAAAGCTCTAGAAATTATGGCAAATGACCTCGCTATTTTAATTGATAGAATTTTCTTGGAATTTGATCCAGAATTCATAACTTTAGGAGGGGGATTTTCAGAATTAGGAGATAAAGCTCTGAGAATCGTAAGAAAAAAGCTTAGGAAATTTGCGGAATTTTCAATGTATAGCGTTGATAGAGTGGTTATGAGTAAATTGGGTAATGACGCTGGAATGCTTGGAGCAGCTATTTTCGCAGAAGAGAACCTGAGTAATTTGATGTGATTCAATAGAACATGTAGCCCTTTGAATTATTTTAGAAAGCAGACTATATCCCAACAATATCCTCGGAATTTTCTCCTTCTTGGATTTTCTCCTTATATATCTTCTAATGCAGCGCAATAGAAAATGACTTCTTATCATTCTCCCATTTTTAAGTGAAAATTATTTGATCAATAGAAAACTGCTACTGATTTATCCTTGTTCGAAATTTATTCTTATGAACAGCGAGGGTATACCAACAGCGTGTGAAAGAGATGTTTTCTCTCTATTCACTATGTTCATTTTCAAGTACCTATCAGATCTACCTTCCTTCATCAGCGATCCAGTGATAAATACTTCAGAAAACACGGTAATTCACATTCATTGTGTCGCTCCCATAAAATTCGATGGTGAAGAGATGTATCCTTACATTATAAGAAGTCATGCTGAGGATGGGAAAGGGGTCTCTTTGGAAGTTAAATACAACAGATTTGGAAAGGTAATAACAACAGCAAATCTGGTGGATGGAGGAAAAATGGTGGCCTTTCTAGGGGAGCTGATAAATGTACCTCAGATCAACAGAGGATGCAGAACAAAGATAGAACAGAAGGTTAGAAACGCTAGATCGATACTGTACGGTTGGCATGGTAGTAAAGAAGTGTCGCCATTCGGCTTACACAGAGTGGTCGCTGTTGGAGACTGGATTGATGAGCTAGAAGAGATTTCTAGATTGTTAGGGTTGGATTTTGAATATGAAGGAAGGAGATGGCATCATGAGCTTTAAGATTTCAAATCTGAAATGCGAATACACAAAAAATCCCTTGGGATTGGACATCAAAAGACCTAGGTTTTCCTGGACACTAGATCATTCGGAGAGAAATCAAAAACAGCTAGCCTATCAGATAATAGTATCTTCGAACTTGGAAAAAGCTTTGAGAGAGGAAGGAGACGTTTGGGATAGTGGTAAGGTCGTATCTGATAACAACGTGAACGTTGAATATGCAGGAAAAGAACTTGAGGGCTTTCAAAGGTATTACTGGCGGGTCAGATGCTGGGACAAAATGGAAAGAGTCAGTCCCTACAGTGAGGTCGCTTTCTTTGAGATGGGACCTTTGAAATCCAGTGATTGGTTTGCTAAATGGATTAGGAAACTAAGTTACAAAACGTTCTTATCAGAGGGGGATCATCTGTATGGAGAATACGAGGAAGTTTATGCAGCTTACTTCAGAAAAGAGTTCGAAGTTAAAAAACATGTCAAAAGGGCAAGAGTGTATGTGTGTGGTCTAGGACTTTATGAACTCAGGATGAACGGGAGAAAAGTGGGAAACAACGTTTTAGATCCTGGACAGACCGATTACTCTAAAATAGCGTTGTATTCAACTTTCGATATAACAGGTCTTGTTGAGGAAAAGAACGCGATAGGTGTCATCCTGGGAAATGGGAGGCATATAAAAGCTTATGGATACGATCATCCAAAGTTGATACTTCAGATACTGATTGAATATGAAGATGGTGAAAGGGAATTCATCGTAACCGATGAGAGCTGGAAGGTATCGCATGGCCCTTTGATGGAGAATGGTATTTTTCACGGTGAGCTGTACGATGCCAGGTTGGAGATGCCTGGATGGGATGAACCAGATTTCGACGATTCCGATTGGGAAAGTCCCGTAGTGACTGAAGGGCCAAAGCTTAGAGCTCAGCTCATGCCTCCTATAAGGGTGACAGCTACGTTAAAACCTGTGAGGATGTGGAGTCCAAAACCTGGGATCTACGTTTACGATTTCGGTCAAAACTTCACAGGATGGATCAGACTTTATGTAAAAGGTCCAAGAGGTACTGAAGTGAAGATAAGGTATGCAGAGATTCTAAACGATGATGGAACGATCAACACTTCGAACCTCCTCAAGGCAAGAGCTCTGGATACTTACATATTGAGAGGTGAAGGTATCGAGGTTTACGAACCAAGATTCACTTACCACGGATTCAAATACGTTGAGATAACAGGATACCCTGGAGTTCCATCTCTCGAAAGTGTTGAGGGATGTTTCGTTCACACCGATGTCAAAAAAGTGGGAGACTTCTACTGCTCAAACGAGATGATAAATAAGATACATCGAAACGCCGTGTGGGGTCAACTCTGCAATCTGATGAGTATACCTACAGATTGCCCTCAAAGAAGCGAAAGAATGGGGTGGATGGGTGATGCTCAACTCTCAGCGGAAGAAGCCATCCATAACTTCGATATGGCGCAATTTTACATGAAGTACTTGATGGATATGAAACTATCGCAGAAGGAAGATGGGAGTTTATCCGATGTCGTTCCACCCTATTGGTCTTTTTATCCAGCCGATCCCGCCTGGGGAACTGCTTACATAACCATAGCGTGGTATATGTACATTTACTACAACGATACAAGAGTTCTCGAAGAGCACTATGAAAACATGGTGAGATACGTTGAATTTTTGAGGAGAAACTCTCGAGATGGAATAATCGAAAATCTGGGAAAATACGGTGATTGGTGCCCTCCAGGGTCGATCTTTTCAAAAAGAACCCCTGTTGAATTCACGGCAACTTGGTACTATTACCACGATGTCTTGATTCTCTCTGAAATAGCGAAAGTTTTGGGAAGAGATGAAGATCACCAAAAATACAGGGAGTTGGCAGATAGTATAAAAGAATCCTTCAACAAAAAGTTTTTAAGAAAAAAGTATGTTGAGCAAGAGAGAAGCGATGTGTATTTTTACGAAGGAACAAAGTTAAGTCCGATAGATTCCACGCCAACGAGCCAAACGTGCAACACACTTCCGCTGTATCTCAAGATGGCTCCTGATGATATCCTGGCGAAAGTTTTTGGGATCTTGGTGAGATTGGTGGAGACAGAGCACGATTTCCACCTCGACACAGGTATAGTAGGAACAAGGTATATATTTGACGTTCTCACCGAATATGGAAGACCAGACCTGGCTTACAGAGTCATAACTAGGAAAAGTTATCCAGGGTTTGGTTACATGATTAAGGAAGGAGCGACCACTCTGTGGGAAAGATGGGAAAAACTGGAAGGAAGCGGTATGAACTCGCACAATCACATAATGTTTGGAAGCGTCGACACGTGGTTCTACAAAGCCCTAGGAGGAGTTACCGTTCTTGATCCTGGATGGGGAAGATTCAGAGTAAAACCCTTTGTTCCAGATGATATGAAGTTCGTGAAAGTAAGGTTGGACACCGTAAGGGGAGAAATCAGCGTGTCGTGGGAGAAAGATGAAGGACATTTCAGAATATCGGTACACGTTCCCTGCAATACAACTGCTGAGATTTATATTCCAATTTTTGGAAAATGGTACAAAATCAAGGAGGGAGGAAGAAAACTGATAGAAAACGGTGAGGTTGAGGTTAGATCGGATGTGAGTTTTGTGAAAATCGAAAACGATCACGCCGTGTTCAACGTGGGATCGGGTTGGTACGATTTCGTTGAAGAATACGAGCCATCATAAGGTAATTCCAAGATCCTTCAAATGGTTTGTTAAGTTTGGACCTAAAGCTTTTTCTACATCTTTCCAATCTTTAAATGGTCTTTCGAGGATGATCTTTCTCGAAAGTTTTTCGCCTATTCCAGGTATCATCTCAAGTTCCTCAACTGTCATGGAATTGATGGAAGCAGGATACTTAATGCCTGTAATCGATCTTCTCCCATGGTTCACTACGAGAACATCGACAGGTTTTTCGAAATTTCCTGGAAAACCAACAAGGATTGGGTAAGTTCCAAGTTGCCTTCCGAAGGTCATTCTTCCTTTTTTGTATTCAGGTATAACTCTTCTCAAAATCGTTCCAATGGGGAAAACTCTTTTAAGCATGGGACTGTCGATCTCTTCTCGTATTTTCTCTTTCCACTTTTCAAAGAGAGATTTGTTCATTTTAAATCGCTTCATACTGTAATATCTATGGAGAGGTGTTCCAGGGAAGATCATCACCTGACGTATATTTATCCTCCTCACAAGATAACCCTTATCCAAAATTTTTCTGAGATACTCGTAGTTCTTTCTGTACGTTTTCGGACTTTCCCCTATCAAACCGTAAAGAAGATTTATACCTGGTAAGATCTTCGGAACACCATTTACCCGAACACCACCGATCTCGTTCACCATTTTCACAGCTTCCAAAACGTCCTCTGGAGAAGATCCTATGTTGTTTCTTTTGAGAACCTCTTCATCGAAACTCTCAACTCCGAAAGAGAGAATATCCCCTTCGGTATTGTATCTGACGATAGTCTCCAATATCTTCACTGTTTCTCTTCTATGCTCGATCATATAAGAAGGATTGGCGTTATCGTTGTGAATGATGGCATCTGGTGCAATTTTTCGAGCTTCCGAAAAGAGCTCTTCCAAAACCGATGGGCAAGGCTTCCTGTGGTTCCAGTCAGAACCATAGGCAAAAATGTTAGCGGTCCTTCCAAACCTGAAAGCTTTGCAACCTTCCCTGTACAGCTCTTTCATCTCTCTCAGCACACCCTTGACACTCCTTGACTTCAACCTTCCATGCAGAACAGGTTCCGTGCAGAAAGAACAATATGAGGATCTCTCACATCCTTTGGATAGTTCCATCTCGCATATGATGAATGGAAATTTCGGATGTTTTTTCACAATCTCCGCACCTAAATGGGCTATTTCGTCGATGAGATTGTAATCACTCCTTTTGTTTTCATTGGGCTCACCTTTAAAAAAGCTTTCCAGAAAAGCTTCAACATCTCCTCTCACCAGGAAATCCACTTCTAGATTTTTCAGGATCTCAGCGAAAGAACCTCCTCTCATGGTATAGGCGAGGGTAACAGGGCCTGCAAGAATCTTGAGAGGTTTTTCGTTCGATCTGAAAATCTTCGCAATCTCCCCAGGAGTGATTGGTGTTCCACCAACATAATGACCTGGCACCGTGAGACCACATATCAGAAGAAGCAAATCGTAGTTGTTGAAGGATTCCCAGAGGTTCTCTCCTCTTATGGTGTCTATGGTGAAATAATCGTAATCCACTCCCCACTTTTTGAAAACCCCAGCTGAATATCTGACATACGGACTGATGTACGGGGGAACACCAAGAAGAGCCGGTTCATCTACGTACCCATCGATTATTACCGCTTTCATTTGTGAATGATCTCCTTTATCGTCTCCATGGTTTTCTCATCTGTCACGATGAAGAGTTTCATGTTGTTGAGTTCTATAGTCAGGGTTCCTGTGGAAGGTGGGGTCGTTCCAAAACATATCCTTACCTTCGCACCGTTCTTCATGATACCGTAAATCTCGATGTTACCTTTGCAATTTTGAATTCTGAAGAATCTGAAATTTTGAAGGAGAGTCATTAAAGGTTCGGGAAGGTATATCTCGGACTCGTCAAGGGAGAGTTTGCTCAAAATCTCATCTGGAGGTTTATCTATGGGTTCTCTGTACTCGAATATCAATTCACTCACGGTCCCCATGTAATCCCTCTTTATCTTTATGGGGATGCCTGTTTTATCCAGGAATATCAGATACTTACCATTCTTTTCAAAGCTGATTTCATAATACTCCCCTCTTTTCACAACAGTGTACTTCGCTTTCTCGATGTCTCTCAATGCTAGATCCTCAAGATCGAGAATTTCGAGGGGGGATCTTTTGAGATTGTAAGCTTCCCCAAGATAGCACCTTCCGTTTGTTCTGAACCAGGTCACATTGCTTGGAGCCAGAACGAAAACGAGCTTGTTTCCCATCCACTTGTATATCTCTTCGAGTCTGACGCGCGATGATATACCTGTTTCTATCAAAACTCTTCTTGAATGATAAGATACCCTTTTCCACAGATTCACGATATTTTCTGCAAAAAGGTGAAGGAGTAACAAGGTTGCGATCGTAACTATAAGGATTTTCTTCATGTTCTCACCTCAGAAGCCATCGCTTACGAGTTCTATCGTTTTCAGAACCTCCACAAGATCGTTGGAAAACGAAGCAACACTACCTTCATTCAATTTAACCTTATTGGGAATCTCTGCGATTGTGGGAGAGAGATTGGGAGATGAGGTGAAGAAGAACTGGAAGAATAATATCAAAAAGAGAGCGGTTATTCCAGCTGTGGAGAAAATAAGTATTGGTAACTTTCTTCTCTTTTCTATCTTCTTCAATATCTTATCTTTCAAATTATCACTCGGTCTGTAATCTAACTTCATGGAATAAACCTCTATTATCCTTTTGTAGATCCTCAGTTCATTTTTCAGATTTTCATCACTTTCGTCGAACTTCTCTTCACCATCAAGTATTCTGTTGAGACGATCGTTCCACACTCTTCCCACCTTCTTCTAATATTTCCCTCAATCTTTTTCTCGCGTAATGCAACCTGCTTTTCACCGTTCCCAGAGGTTTTCCTATAATCTTTGAAATCTCCTCATAACTCAACTCATCTATGTCCCTGAGTTTTATCAAAAGTCTATCTTCAGGTGATAACCTTTCTATAGCCTTCAAAACCTTTTCAATTGTGATCTCGTTGAAGGTATCTCTGAAAACATCTTCATGAGCTTTCGGTTGGTAATAAGGTCCTTCATCGTTTTCGGAAAAATCTGTTAGAATCTCTCTTCTTTTCTTATATTTCATCAGCATATCCTTACAAACGTTAACGGTTATTCTGTGGATCCATGTTGAAAGCTGGGAGTCTCCGCGAAACTTCTTTATTCCCTTAAAAATCCTTATCATAACTTCTTGAACCACATCGTCTACATCGTCGGCTCCTAAGAAACTCTTTGCGACACTTCCTATCCTCGGAGCGTATTCGCTGTAAAGCCTTTCGTATGCCCATTTTTCGCCACGTTTAAGAGCTTCAACTAGTTGCTTCTCGTTCATTTTCTTCCTCCTTAATTTGACTTATATTTTAAAAAGTGGTTCATGAAAAATACTACCACTACACGTAGATCTTCTCAACATGCGGTGAAGTCATCGCCCTTAAAAGAGCCCCGTAAGACAACTTGAATTTCATTATATCTCCCAGTTTGTAATCATTATCGGATTCCGTTATGTCAACGATCGTGTGGTCACTTGATGCATGAAGTACTTCCAATTTTTCATCTATAGGGTGCAATCCTATGGGATCTATATCTTGCTCTCCAATCGCCAATATCGCTCTCCTTCTCCATCCTTTATCTTCAAAATGTTTTTTTCTACCAAAAGCATCGAACCCTGTTTCACCAACGGGGACTGAGGGTTTCGTTTTGACTTCAACAACTTCGGCCTCTAAAATTACAGTCGCGTCACTGAGCCATGGTATCTTCCTTCCACCAGTTGCGTCCGTTCCCAGAACTATAGCTTCTCCTATCCTCAATTGATTTATAGCGTCAGGGATCGTTCCATTCTCTAAAAGTTTCAAAGTAACGGTACTGCCTCCCGATACGATTTCAATACGTCTTTTAATTTTCTTCTCCACAGCTTCCTTTATCTCAACGAGTTTTTTCATATTATCAACTGTGGGAAGCACTCCTCCATAGCAACCAAAATTGGTACCAATTCCTATGAGATTGGCGTTCTTTTTGTGCATAACCTTCGATATTTCATTCACGGCTTCTTCGTACCAGACACCCTCTCTCAAATCTCCAAGGTCAACCATGTATATTACATTCACTGTTCTGCCTACAAGTTCGGCAACTTCATCCAGTTCATTCACCACGGAGTTTTCGGAAACCAGAACGTAATCAACCAACCTTACAACTTCTTTGAGCTCACTGATCATGGGGATTCTCAAAAGCATGAATGGTCCTTCTATGCCTTCTTTCAACAATCTCTTTATATTCTGAATTCTCGATTCGCCTAAAACCTCTATACCTGCTTTTTTCATACACTCTGCCACGTTGGGATCACCCAGACTCACTTTCGTGACTCCGACTATCTCTATGCCAAATTTTTTCCCTATTTCTACAACTTTTCTTGCATTTTCTTCCACTTTTTTTCTGTTTATAACGAGCCTGGGATACAATGCTGTCACCTCCCAATGAGAGAGTATAATAGTTTTGATGATCTAACAAGGAGGGATCCATTTGATTCTCGAGGAGTTGAAAAATGCGAGGGATTTCTTAGCGGATCAGTTGAGATCGTTCAAACCGGAAGTTCTGGTTGTTCTGGGATCGGGTTTGGGATTTTTAAGTGAGAAAGTTTCCTCCCCACTAATAGTCGATTATAAAGATATACCAGATTTCCCCACAACAACGGTGGAGGGACATGAGGGAAGGTTAGTGTTTGGGGAGCTCTTTGGAAAAAGAGTGATGATTATGAAAGGGAGATTCCATTATTACGAAGGTCATCAGATTAATAGGGTGACGTTCCCGATATATCTAGCCTGGGCTGTGGGGGTGAAACGTCTTCTTCTAACGAACGCGGCAGGAGGAATAAACAGAATGTACAAACCAGGTGATATCGTGGCTGTAAGGGATATCATAAACTTCATGTTCACAAATCCTCTGAGAGGAAGAAACGATGAGCGAATAGGCCCGCGGTTCCCTGATATGTCATCACCTGTGGATAAAGAATGGCTTGAAGAACTTTTGAAAGTGAAACCTCTGAAAACAGGTGTCTATATAGCAGTCACAGGACCTAGTTATGAAACACCATCAGAGATAAGAATGTTTGAAAAATTTGGAGCGGATCTTGTAGGAATGTCAACGGTCCCGGAAGTTATAGCGGCAAAGCATTGTGGTATGAAAGTAATGATTTTATCGTGTGTTTCCAACATGGCGGCTGGTATATTAAAAACTCCTCTGTCGCACGAAGAGGTGATAAAAGTCACTAGGATGGTGAAGGATAAGTTCGCATCCATAGTTCAAGCAGCTTTGGGGGTGATGAAATGAAACACTTGATGAGGATAGTATCTGAGATAGAAAAAGCTGAGAAGATACTGGTTCTCGGTCATGTAATGCCAGATGGGGACGATGTGAGTTCTGTTTTGAGCTTGGTGATAGGTTTAGAAAGGATCGGAAAAACGGTAAAAGGATCGATCGATTACACGATCCCCTGGTTCTTTTACGAGCTCGAAGAGGTCAAAAAAATTGAACCGTACGAGTCTTTGATAGAGTATGAGCCTGACCTCATCGTTGTTGTCGATTCATCATCTCCTGAAAGGGTGGGTAGATTCTTACCTTTGCTGTCCAGGAAGAGGACCTGTGTGATCGATCACCATGTGACCAATACGTACTTTGGAAATGTGAATTGGGTTGATCCAACTTTCGCATCAGCTGCTCAGATGATTTATAGATTGAATATGGAACTTGGGGTTCCCTACGATGAAAAATTGGCAACGATCAATTACATGGGTATAGCGACTGATACGGGTTTCTTCAGATTTTCGAATACTGACTCGCGTGTCTTCAGGGACGTTTATGAACTGGTGAAGCTGGGAGCAGATCCACATTTTGTCTCTAAAATGATTCTTGAAAACAAAAGGGTAGAACAATTCAGACTTTTTGCGGAAGTTTTGGATAAGATGGAATTAGATCTGGATGGAAAACTCGTCTACTCCTATATAACTTATGAGATGTATAAAAAATACAACTGCACGGACGAAGATAGTAGTGGATTCGTCGGAGAATTGAGGTCGATAAAGGGTGTGGAGACCGCAATCCTGTTCATGGAATATCCCAAGGGGAAAATACATGTCAGCTTTAGATCTAAGGATTGGTTCAACGTGAGTGAGGTTGCATCGAAACTCGGAGGAGGTGGGCACCCAAGAGCCGCTGGTGTAACATTCGAAAATACGGATATTTTTGAAATAATCAAAGAGGTGATTCCTCTTACGGTTTCTTTGATGGCGGGTGGGAAAAGTGGAATTAGTAAGACTTTTAAGGAGGACCTACATAGGTGATGAATACCTTGCGAAGTATAATGACACCTACAAAAGGGTTAGGTTTCTAGAGAAGGACCTGTTCAATTGTTTCATAGAGATATTCCCAAAATTGAAAAGGCTGAATCTAGAAAAAGTTCTTTTACCAGATTCTTATTTCGTTGAGAAAGATAAGTTCGTCCTGATCTATCCTTACGGGGGAGAGGAACCTCTATCCCCGAAAGATATGAATACACTTCTTTTTAAAACATGGGTATACGATCTGCTAAGAGATCTTGTCCATGTCAAGCTACCTGTACCCGTTCTGGGAAAGAGCGATTTTCTGAAAGGCAACACTTTTCTCTATATACCTTCTTTCCATTGCCCTCGAAAAGTGCCTGAAGACCTTGAAGGGGTATTCATAGCTCCCGAATTTCTGGAAGATGGAAAAATGTACCCAAGTTCAACGGTTTACGTTTTTGGAAAATTCCTAGAGAGTTTGGGGGAGAAAATACCGGACTTTGTAAAAGAGAAGCCCCAGGATAGAACCCTCCACTTCGTTCCGATAAAGCATACCGGATACTTGAGAAGGATTTTCACAACCCCTTACATCGATAGGCCTGAGAGAAAAAGAATATTAGAGATCATATCTTCATATGAGAAGAGAAGGAGAGTTCATGTGATGGAGCTGATAGGACCGCAAAGGGTAGGAAAAACGTTTTTGCTCAGCGTTCTCAAGGAGGATCTGGAAAGAGAGGGTTACACAACCTTGGAAATCAGTTCTTTCGAGGATTTCCTCGATTTGTTGAAAGGAAGATTTGGATCAGTCGAAAAAGACGATGTCATAACCATGTTGGGGGAAATGAGCTTTCTAGATAAGATTGCTATTTTGATCGATGATTATCAAAATGTGGATCTGAGGTTAAAAGCTCTCATAACGCAGCTCAAAGAAGATTTCAAACCCAGAGTACCTGTGATCGTGATCTTAGCGTCCATTAAGGAAACGAGAATAGCGGATGAAACCGTTGAGATAAGGCCGTTTTCAGAAGAAACGATGAGAGAGCTTTTAAGGACAACCCTGAAAGCTGAGGTTGAAAAAGGACTTGTGACATTTGTTCAAAAATTGAGTAAGGGTTTACCAGGATATGCTATTGAATTAATCAAGTACCTGATAAACAGAGATTACATCGAGGAAAAGGACGGAACATGGCGTCTTACCAGAAAGACTATAGAGGGATTGAACTTTCAGAATTTCCTGAAGGAACATCTTGAAGATATCGATGAAACCACAAGAATTTTAACAAGTGAGATGGCGATACTAGGACAGGAGTTCACAGATAAAGATCTGCGTTATCTATCCTCCATAACGGGCAGGTCTTATGAAGATTACAGAAGAATCGTTGAAACATTGGAGGGTAAAGGCCTGATCCTCCATACCAGCATTGGTCACAGGTTCATACTTAAAGAAGTGTGGGAACACTTCTACAACACGATGCCTGATGAGAAGAGAAGAGTTATTCACGAGAAGTTCATGGAAGTTGCCAGTCCTTTGAAATTGATATACCATAGCGCCATGCTTGGAAAGGAAATTACAGGAATTGTCAGAGTAATAAACTGCATCAGAAAGGAGTTCTGGAAGTATGAGAAGAGCAAAGAATTTCTGGAACTCTTGAAGGTCGTGGAAGAGCTACTTGGGGGAAGGGAGTCTTACTCAGTTGTGTCTTTGAAGATGAAACTGCTTGATAGGTTCGGTAAGATACCTCTCATAAAGGATCTCAAATTACCGCGTAAGGAGTATTGCTGGTATTGGTGCTTCCTTCAGGAAAGCTTCTCTAGAAACCCTGCTGCGATTCTGAAAGAATTTCAGAAAAGATCCGAGGGACTTACTTCGTTCGAGAAATTCAAAGCAATAGTGACGATATTAAGGTGCCATGTGAGGCGAGGAGGAGTACCTGACAGGAGTATCGTGGATATGGGTGACGGAATCATCAAAAGTTTCCATAGAGTCCACAAGAATTTCTCCTATTATGAGGCTCTGTATTATCTCTATTTGTCACAACTATTCAACGATGAGCACTCTCTGATCAAAGCCCTGGAGATAGCAGAAAAGGAATCTTTCCTCGATGTTCTGATGAACGTTTATGTGAATTACGGATCCACCATGTTGAATCTGAACCTGGCACAAAAGTATTACATAAAAGCTCTTGAAATCGCTAAGAGCTTGGAAGATCTAAACAATGTGTTAATACCACAATCGAACCTAGCGTGGATAGCCCTGTACTCCAGTGATGTTGGTGGTTTCTTCAGAAAGTTATCGGAATTGAGGAAACTTTGTCATTTCTTGGGGAACGACGAGATACTGGCGTATACTTATTTCCTCGAGGGAAGTCATCACTGTTACAATAGAGAGCTAGAAGAGGCTTTAGAAGATTTCGATGTTGAGTACAAGATAGAAGAAAGAGCCGGTATTGCTCATAGATCTTTAAGAGCTAAGGTAACGTGTCTTGCATACAATGGTGACATTGAAAAAGCGCGAGAAATCCTGAGAAGCGATGATCCCGCTTTCGATCATCCATTTTTCAGGAATTTCAGAGATATGATACTGGCCTCGAACGATGAAGAGTTTTTAAAGGTATGGAAAGTACGGTTAGAAGAGAAGATCGTTTACTTCAATGAAGAAATTGCTGTTATATTTGCGGAGAAATTGGCACTTTTGGATCCTGAAGGATTTGAGAGCTTTCTCTATGAACTTGAAAAGAGAAACGCAGAAAGTGGCATTAGACTCTCTTTAGCGCAAGTTTACGAAGCCTTTGGTAGATTCTACTCGAAACTTGGAAAGAATTTTAAGGCGGAAAGATGCTTCAGAAAGGCAATTGCTATATACGACGAAATAGGTTACGAAGGAGCTTCGAAATATATTAGGAACTTCATAGAATACGAACCTGGAATAACCACTATCTCTAGGGTGGATGTCTTGAGTACTCTCAGAGCATCAAGAGCTGAATTTGAAATCACACGGATCCTGGAGATAATGGCTTACAAACTCGCTGATTTTGTCCCCTACGAAGGTGTCATAATGAAGATACTGACTGGAGAATCAGAGGAGGTATGTGGTTTCAAACTAGGAAAAGTGAGGGAACTGAAGGAAGATAGCATATCCTTCAATCCATTGCAGATATGTTTTGAAGACAGAATAGATGACGAACATCTTCTCAGAATGTGCGTCAACCTTGGAAACATAAAGGTGGATAAATCGACAGTATGGCAGATGGTAGAACTCGTGGAATTTGTGGAAAACCTTCTGCTCCTCAATCTCAGGAATTCCCTTTATAGGCAGAAAAGTATGTATGACAGCTTGACAGGGCTATACTCGAGATGGTACTTCATGGAGAGACTCTATGAAGAATTCAGCAGGGTCAGAAGGTATGGTGGCGTGTTGTCCGTCGCCATGTGTGACATTGACAACTTCAAGAGAGTGAACGATCGGTATGGGCATCTGACTGGTGATAGTGTTTTGAAGAGCATTGGAAAAATTCTCAGGGAGAACACCCGGTTCTCGGATGTGGTGGGAAGGTATGGGGGAGAGGAGTTCTCGATAATATTCCCCAACACATCGCCTGATAGGGCCACCTTAGCTCTTGAGAAATTGAGGAAAATTGTGGAAGAACACGATTTTGATGGTGTGAAAATAACTATGAGTTTTGGCTGTTCCTCATTCCCTAAAGGGGGAATTAGAACGCCAGAAGATCTCTTAGCGAAAGCTGATGAGGCTCTTTATGTAGCAAAGTGCAAGGGAAAGAACAGGGTTGTTTCTCTCTGAATTTGGGGGTGTCTTTCAATGTTGAAAAAACTTACGATCGTGTTTTTTCTTATTTTATGGCCCTTCCTCGGTCTTTCAGCCTTCATAACTGGTCCCACAGTGATAAAGCTTCCTCACGACAGTTTGGGTGTTTACAAAGATGACGAAGAAAGATACCTGCTTTTCATATACAAGGTGAAGAATTCCTATTTGGAAATTCTCAGAAAGTCTCTGAGAAATGAGACGGTGTATTACAGAGATCTGGATACTGAACTTGCAGCAAGTTATGTCGTTGGAGAAGACGAGCAGGGAAGAGTGGATATACCTTTCATGGTGCCGGGGTTGTATCTGTGCGTTTTGAAGAGCAGGTATGGAGTAGAAGATACGGTGTTGGTTACCATAACAAACTTGGATTTTATGGTATTCATTGATGAACGGAAAATACATCTATTCGCTTTTAACACAAGAGATGGTATGCCGGTGAAAAGGGCAAAGGTGTATCTCATCGATTCAGAAGGAAATGTCCTTGAAAAGGCTGTAACCGATGATAATGGGATGGTTGTGATGAACGAAATACCAGATAATATTCTACTCGAAAAGGATGGGACATACGCTTACACAAGGCTATGGAGAAGAGTTTCTGAGAAACCTTCAAAACTTTTCTTCATAACCGACAGGCCGGTTTACAGACCTGGTCATACAGTTCATTTCAGGGGAACAATTATCAAGAAGGAAGGTGGTATTTTTACACCTTTGAAGGGGAGAAAAGTCTCGGTTACCATAAGAGATCCGAATTTCAACGAGCTGTTCCTTGAAAATTTCGAAACGAATGATTTCGGGGGTTTCTGGGGGGATTACAGGCTGAGCGATACGGCACCGGTTGGTATATACAGGATCGAAATAGATATGAAGGGGATTGGAAAGTATAAGCACAGTTTTCTCGTGGAAGAGTACAGGAAGCCGGAATACAAAATAACTATAGAAACAGATAAGGATGAATACATTTCTGGAGATGTTATAAGATACCTGATAAACGTGTCGTATTTCAACAGGCAACCCGTTGTAAACGCAGAAGTAGCCTATTACGTTTACAGCAATCCCGAAGGATTTTGGTATGATGAGGGATCAAAAATGGTCTATTACGGTGTGGGTTACACTGATTCAAATGGAAACATAGAAGTTCCTGTCAGAATAAGAGAAGGTTTCGATGGTTGGTACAGTATAAACGTTATAGCAGTCGATACCAGTCAAAGGCAGGTTGAGGAGACCAAAAGAGTTAGAGTACATGCAGATGACGTTTCCATAAACTTCGATAAATCCTTCTACGATATACCTCCTGGAGTTCCCTCTGCGATACATGTAACGATAACAGATTTAAAAGGAAGGCCTTTGAATGGAACAGCCACTGTTTTTTTAAACGACACAATATATGGGAAGTACCAGGTGAAAGATGGAGATCTTTTCGTAGATGTAACGTTGGAAGAGGTGGATATGTACAGATTAAAAGTAGTCTTTGGAAAAGCTAAAAAAACTGCCTTCATTTATGTATGGAGTGGTGCGCTGGGAGAAAAATGGCATGTCAGAAATCTGATGATTTTCAGGGATAAGGATAAAGTCAAATACTACGTTGGTGATGAGATGACCATAACTGTGATATCTCCCAGGAAAATGCCAGCCCTTTTGACCATCTTGGGAGTGGAAACGTATTACTTGAAATTTGTGCATTTAAAGGAAGGAACGAACATTTTTAAATTCACAATACCAGGAAGAATCGTTGAGAACAATCTGTTTTTCAGGTTTTATACGTATGAAAGAGGTACCTACTGGAGAAAAAAAGAGTTCAAAATACCCGTTGTTCCGAACAAAAAACTCGCAAGACTTTCAGTGATCCTGGATAGAGGTAAATATGAACCTGGTGAAAAGGTGAAGATCGTTTTCAACACGGATACGGATCTGGATGTAACGATATCAATGGTTGATGAAGCGATTTATTCCATGGTTGGGAAAAAACCACCTGATTTTGAAAAGTTTCTTTACCCCGATTTGAAAGAGCCGCACGTGGAAATTTACAATGGTTATAGGTATTTGCCATACGCTAACATTCCTGGAGGAAATAAAGAGAGAGAAAGATTGTTGGCGTTGATGAAAAAGAAAAAAGACCACATGTTTTTATCTGAAAAGGATGAAGGAGTAGCCGCTAAGATAAACGTGAGGGAATATTTCCCCGATACCGCTCTCTGGATTCCAAGTTTACCACTAAGAGCAGGAACTTCTGTTGAACTCGTATTTTCACTTCCTGACACTATAACTACATGGAAAATGGGAATCTACGGAATTGGTGGGAAAAAGATGGCTCAAAAATTCCTGGATGTTCTGGTAACCAAGGATTTTTATGTCCGTCCGATTCTTCCCACGTTCTTCAGAGAAGGGGATAAGATGGAGATAGGCGCTGTTGTGAACAACGCGACCGATCAAGCAACCAAAGCGAGGGTTTGGATAGATCTCTCTGATGGTTTGAACCTTTTGAGTGAAAGGTCAACGGAAGTTGTGATTCCCCCCCATGGTTCCGTAAGCATCAACTGGTGGGTGGGTGTTTCAGGTTTTGATGAATCTTCCACTGTAACCATCTACGCTGCTTCTTCTCTCAAGGATGCGGTTGCTTTGAAAGTTCCTATAAAGGCTTTTGCTTTCAAACGTGAATTCTACAGGTTGTTGATACTCAATGGAAGTGAGATTCTAAGGCTTCCCGATGGAAAGAAACGGGAAGGTTATGTGAGAAGCCTTGAAAGCTTAAAGCCGATAATCCAGGATTCCATAAAGAAGCTCATAAAATATCCATACGGATGTACAGAGCAAACCATGAGTAGTTTTTTCCCAGCTGTTGTGGCAAAACTCTCAGGAATTGTCGTGGAAAATTTGGACGATATTGTGAACAAAGGTCTTACAAGACTCTATTATTATCAGCACTATGATGGAGGATGGGGCTGGTGGAAAACGGATGAAAGTGATGATTTCATGTCGGCTTATGTCATGGAAGGTCTGTTTTATGCTAAGAAAGCAGGATACATGGTATCTAAAACTGTCATAGAACGAGGTATCGATTATTTGAAAAGCAATCCATCTGCGTATGGTGAGTACGTTTTGAGTCTTTACGGAGAAACTTCCAATTACAACCCTGTAGATCCACTGGACTATATCTTTCTATCCCTGAAATCTATGAGTTATACCGAGAAAGCGCTGAAATATGTTGAAGAAAGAGGTAACGTCGCGTTTGTGAATTTAGATACAGATTTCTTCTTAACAAAGGTTCAAATGACTGCGATACTCCTTAGAGCCCTCAACAAATGGGACATTGAGAAGAGGTTACAGAGAAAGCTGGTGAATTACCTACTTTTGAAAAAAGATGGTGTGTTCTGGTGCTCAACAAAGGATACTTCCTATGCCGTTCTAGGTCTTCTAGAAGTTTCAGAGAATTTGGGGAAATCCGATATAAGACTTCTGAAGAACGGGGATTATGTATCCTTAAAACCAGGTGAGAAAGTATCCATCGATGATAAAAAAGTGATAGTTTTGGATGGTAGCGGTATCGTTGAGGTGAGGATGTCCTATTTTGAGGTACCTGAAAGGAAAGTAACGGAAGGCTTTGATATAGAACGGAGTTTCTATAAAAGATACGAAGTGTTGACTGAAACTGGGAGTGAAACATCCATCGTGGATGCTTTCTTACCTCTGGATGCGGATTACGTTCCTTTAAAAATAAGAGAGGTTGATTTTGTGCCTTCTCTTGTAAATCTAGAAATGAGTGCGCTCGGAAGAACATTGGATGTCGGCGGTAGGAGGGTTACGCTTCCAGAAGGTGTAAGAAAAGTCTACATCCTTGAAGACGGTACATACGTGGCAGAGGGTGAAGGTGCTTACTACCTTCTGTCGGATACCGTATGGAAGAAAATACCTGTGGTACCAAATGGAAGTTTTCTAGGATGGGAAAACGGAAAGCTGTTGATGTATGGAGAGGTGGCTTTTACAGGTAATACCCAGAATATCCTCTCTGCTGGTTTTTATGAAATCCAGTTTAGGGAAGAAAAGGTAACTCCAAAAGTTGGAGATATAATGAAAACGGTTGTCCGCTTAAAAGATGGAATAGGAGACTTCCTTGTTCTGGAGGATTTCTTTCCGTCTTGCGCTCAGATTCTCGATAGATATAAAGAAAAGATCATGTACAAAGAGGAGTCTTACAAGTTCTCTTATTACTGGTATTACGCCTGGAAATACTGGTATACAGCCATGGAAGTGCACGACGACATGGTGGCGTTTTTCATGTATCACTACACTGACGGAAAGGTTGAATACTATTGGAGAGTGACGGCGAATGGAACGTTCAAAGTGTTACCCTCAAGGATTTATCCCATGTATACAAAGGGGTTCTATGGTAGTACTTCTTCTGATACTCTTGTTATCGGTAAATGAATTCGGGGCTTTTTACACTCTGAAAGATCTACCAGAGGACTTACAACACAACTTTTACAGGATATGCGCAAAATGGAATTTGAGGATACCTGAAAAAGATGTCGTAATATACGAAGCGCGATCTTTGGAAGAATTTCGCGATATCACGGGTCAAACTTATAGAATAGGTGGTTTGTATTCTGATGGTGCAATAATCGTGCAGCCCTTCTTGGTGTTGGAGAGAAAAGGCCTGTTCGAAAGAATCATCATCCATGAGCTTCTTCATTGGGTTCTTCAGGAGAATTACGAGTTACCAAAATGGTTCGAAGAAGGTTTCATAATGACTGTTTTAGAAATTAGACCTCAAGATATGGATGGTCTTCATAGATTCTACTTGGAGAAATTTCTGAAAGAGGTGAAATATGAAGATATTCGTCTATATCTTGATTCTCATAGGATTTCTAGCGATGGAAGAGATAATAAATCATCTGATGTTCCACGTTGAATTGAATGAGAGAACATTCGTTGTGAAAGATATATCGGATCTCTCGATAGATGGGTACTTTGTAGGAATATCACAGGTTTCATCGTATCCAGAGAAAGATCTGTTTTGGGAGAGGGATAGGTTGATCGTCAAGAATGTGAAACCAGGTGATGAAAAGATCCAATTGATTTTCAAAGGTAGAGGTATTTTCAAGAAGATTAAGAAAGTCACGCTGAAAATACTTCCATCAAAGGAGGATGAAGATGGAGATGGATTTCCCGATTCAATGGAGTTGAGAGGAAAAGATGTCTGGAATTTCAGAAATTGGTTTATACACATAGCCAACTCCTTATATTATTCGGATACATCCAGATGGCAGGAGGAAGAGAGAGATTGTGCTGGTTTTGTGAGGTTTTGCTTTATAGAAGCTCTGCGTGTCCACAACAACCTGTGGGTCAAGAAGATGAATTACACTGGCCCTATCTTCGAGGATGTTCAAAAGTACAATTATCCCAATATACCAGTAGTAGGAGATAAACCGTTTAGGATAGTCCCACCTCCCTTTCGAGGATCTCAGGATTTTTCTTACTTTGCCTCCTCCAGATACCTCAAGGAATACAGCATGACCTTTGTGACGAAAAACGTTGAGGAAGCGTTACCGGGTGACATAATGATCTATTTTCATCCTCAGGATGTATCATTTCCATTTCACATGATGATATACATAGGAAATTTGGGACTCACCGACGATGAAGGATGGGTTGTGTATCACACGGGTCCTGTTGAGGGTGGAGGAGAACTCAGAAAGGTTAAATGGAGAGATCTTTTGAACGCCGATCCAGCTTGGCAACCTGATATCCTCAACCCTCATTTTTTAGGATTTTTTAGATTCAGCATACTGGACAATTGAAGCCGATGGGTTATCCTATTATTGGAGGAGATAGCATGATAGTGGAGAAGGTTTTCAAAAAAGGAGATCTCTTCGTCGCCGTTTCCAGTGAGAGCCCTTTTTATCCAGATGGAAAAGGTGGTCAACTCGGAGATAGAGGAAAGATTGCTGGTGTCGATGTTGTGAGGGTGAGGGAGGAAAATGGGAAGATCCTTCATTTTTTGAAAGAAGAGATTCCCACTGGTGAAGTTGATTACATCATCGATGAGGAAAGAAGAAAAGATATAGCATGTCAGCACACAGCCCAGCACATTCTCTCTGCTGCTTTTGTCAAGGTTGCGGATGTGGACACGGTGGGATTCCATATGGGAGAATTTTATTCAACGATAGATTTGAATGTTCCCGTTTTGACCAAAGAAACTCTCGAAGAGGCAGAAAAACTATCGAACGATGTGATAAAAGAATGTATACCTGTTGAGGTACTTTTTTTGGATCGCGAGGAAGCGGAAAAACTCAATCTCAGAAAGCCGATCAGTGAGAAGATCAAGGGGAAAGTTAGAATCGTGAAGATCGGTGATTTCGATCTATCCGCCTGTGGGGGATTTCATGTTCAAAACACCGGTAGTATAGGCATCGTGAAAGTTGTGGATACGGAGAAGGTCAAAGGAAACCTCACAAGGATTTATTATGTCGCGGGGGATAGGGCTATAAAGGATTATGAAAAAAGAGTGGATCTTCTGAAAAAACTCTCAGTAGTTCTCACAACGTCTATAGATGAGATGGAAAAGAGGATTTTGAACCTTCTAGATAAGGTGAAAAGTCAGAGCTCTATGATCGAAAAGTTATCGGAAGAATTTGCAAAAACTCTGTCAAAAGAACTTTTGGCAAGAGCTGAGAAATTGAATGATTTTCAATTGGTTTTCTATGAAGGTTTCCCAGAGGTAGGGAGATTCCTTCCGAAGTTCCTCGCGGACGTTAAAAACGTCATTTTAATAGTGAAAAACGGTGATAGATACGACATAGCTTCCTCTTCTGTAAATTGCGGAGACCTTGCCAAGAAGATTTTGGAAAGATTTGAAGGTAAAGGCGGTGGTGGTACGAAAAGAGCAACTGTCGTTTGTAAATGCGATTTCGATGAAATGAAAAAGGTATTGGAGGAATTACTGTTATGATCGTTAATTTTGCAGGCACAGGAAACGTTTCGAAATTTTTCGCCAAAATTTTGTCCGATGATTTCGATATTCGCTTTGTGATCTCGAGGAAGAGAGAAAAAGCGAAAGCGTTCGTAGGATGGCTTGGAAAAGGTCAGGGAATTTCTTACGATGATCTTTCAGCTCTGGAAGGGATCGTATTCGTCCTCGTTCCAGATAGATGTATAAGACAGGTATACGATGTGCTGAAAGAGAAAGCGAAAGAAGGTACCGTTTTTATACATGCAAGCGGTTACCTACCATCTTCGATCTTTCAAGATGCGGACAGCAAGGGATGGGGAAGGGCATCACTTCATCCCAACTTTTCCTTCTCAGATTTTCAAAAAGCTCTTGAAAGAAGAAAGGACATTATCTTTGGTATAGAGGGAAACAAATCGGGTATAGAATCCTGCATCAAGATTGTGAATCTCATCTCCGGAAAATATGTTGTGATTCCTGAAGATAAGAAACCCTATTACCATCTTGCAGCAGTTGTTGCCGCGAATTTTCTTGTGGGATTGGCTTATCTTTCAAAGAGACTCTACGAAATCTCTGGTGTTGAATCGGTACCAACTCTGCATTTGATGGAAACAACTGTGGAGAATATGAAAAAAATCGGTATTGAAAAAGCTCTCACAGGGCCTGTAGCTAGAGGGGAGAAGGAGATAATAAGGAAAGAAGGAGAGATATTCGAGCAAGTTTTCCCAGAATACGTGGATCTCTACTGGAGCATGGTGAAGGTTTTAAAAGAGGTGAAAAGGCATGGATGTCATTAAAATTATGAGAATGAAAGGGAAGGAAAAAATCGTTATGATAACCGCTTACGATGCTCCCAGTGCCAGAATTGCCTGGGAGGCAGGAGTAGACATAATTCTCGTTGGGGATTCTTTGGGTAACAACGTTCTGGGTTACAAGGATACGATACCTGTGACGATGGAGGAGATGCTCATTCATGTTTCCGCTGTGAGAAGAGGAGCAGAGGAAGCTTTTATAGTTGCAGACATGCCTTTTCTTTCATATCAAGTTTCTGAAAGTGAAGCGATCAAAAACGCAGGTCTTTTCTTAAAGTGCGGTGCCAATGCTGTTAAATTGGAAGGGGGGAGAGAGCTTGCAGGGTTGATAAGGAAATTGGTCGCATCTGGAATACCGGTTATGGGGCATCTGGGACTGACACCACAGTCAGTGAACGTCTTTGGCGGCTACAAGGTGCAGGGAAAAACTGAAGAGAGTAGGAAAAAATTGATAGAAGATGCTATGGCTCTGGAAGAAGCAGGTGTTTTCTCCATAGTCCTGGAAATGGTTATGGAGGAGGTCGCTCGTGAGATAACTGAGAAAGTTAAGATCCCAACGATTGGTATAGGCGCTGGAAGATATTGCGATGGACAGGTTTTGGTGTGGCACGATGTTCTGGGATTGAATCCGGAGTTTTCTCCAAGGTTTGTAAAGAAATACGCAGATCTTTACAGGATATCTTTGGAAGCTGTTAGAGCATACAAGGAAGAAGTTAAGGAAGGAAAATTTCCGGGTGTCGAAAACGTCTTCAGAAAAAAGTGATATTCTTCTTCAGTTGTGCTAATATAGACTCAAAGAAAAGATCGGGAGGTGATCGATGTGAAGAGATTTCTAGGAGTGCTGTTTTTGATGACCACGGTTATCCTGCTAGGAGCGGGTTTCAAGGATGTCCCCGTTAATCATTGGGCTTACGAAGCAGTCATGAAGATGGCAGAAATTGGTGTCATAACAGGTATGCCAGATGGTACATTCCAGGGAAACTCCCCAATGACAAGATATCAGGTTGCTTTAGCCTTTTACAGGTTCTTGAACTACATTGAAAAGACGATAGCTCCTAAAAAGGAAATCGAGGCTGCGGTCAATAAAGTTACAACCCTTGAGGATTTGGTCAGCACAGCTTTGATGAAGCTTCAGAGAAACGCAGAGGATATATCGAATCTGAAAAGTGATTTCTCGAAACTCCAGACGGAGGTTGCTGGCCTCAGAAGTACTGTGCTTGAGATAAAGGATATAAGGAAGGAATTACTTTCGAAAATACAGAGCGTGTCTTCCGATGTATCTGACTTGAGTTCCAAATACTCTGAACTTTCCACAAAACAGAAGGGACTGTCTGGTGATATCGAGAAACTGAAGGGATACGGCGGAAAGATATTGGATCTTGAAGGAAAAATAAAAGCTCTGGAGGTCGATGTAAACTCCATCAAAAAGGATGTGGAAATGAACAAAGAGGGTTACACCAAGGGGCTTGAAAAGGTGTCGAAAGATCTACAAACTTTGAACCTGACTCTGAGTGGGAAGATCAGCGCTCTGGAAATGAAGATACCATCCATGAGTGTCATAGAATCGAAGATAAGCGCTGTAAGAAATGATCTTCTTGATAGTCAATCCAGTCTCAAGATGGAAGTAGAAAACGCTCTCTCGTCCTTGGAAGCTACCGTAACGGCTGTTGAAGAAACTCTTAAGAATCTGGAAGACAAAATGAGTGTTTCTGAGAAATCCTTGAAAGATTACGTGGACAAGAAGGTTGGAGAACTTTCAGTAACGCTCTATAAAAAGCTAGAAGGATACAAGAAAGCACTGGAAGATGAAGATACGAAACTTGCAGGAGAGATCGAAAACATAAGGGTGCTTCTGAACGATCTTTCCAAAGGGTACAAAGCGATGGAAGCAAGGGTCAGTGTTCTTGAAGGACAGGTTGCCACTATAAGTTCGGATATAGAGGATATAAAAACAACTATTCAAAAAGTTTCTGCTGATGTGAAGAGCAATGCCAAGAAGATAACAAGCCTTCAAAACGATGTTGGTGCACTCGCTGGAAGAATGTATTCCGTCGAGAAAAAAGCAACTCAACTTGAAAAGGAAATAAGTTCTGTGGAGGAGAATATCGCTAATAAACCATGGATGGATGATGTAAACAGTGTCAGCGCTGGTCTTTCCAAGAAGATTTCCGAACTTCAGACCATGAGCATAGCAGGAATAGCCTTAGGAGCCATCGCTTTGGTGTTGGGTGTAATATCCATGTTCTAAACATTAAAGTGTGTTGAATTTTTTAGGGGGCTTGGCCCCCTTTTTCGATGTTATAATCACAGAAGACGAAACAAGGGGGAGTGAAAATGGAGTGGGTGTACATAGAAGATTTGAAGAAGCATATAGGTGAAGATGTTGAATTGAGAGGGTGGGTGTGGAGAATAAGATCCAGCGGGAAGATTCATTTCATACAGATGAGAGATGGAACGGGATTCGTTCAAGCGGTCGTTGAAAAATCCAGTGTGGACAACGAGACCTTCAGAACCTGTAAGAAGCTGAAAATGGAATCGAGTATCGTTGTAAGGGGGAAAGTCAGAGAGGATGAAAGAGCTCCAGGAGGAGTTGAAATCCTGGCAAATGAAGTCAAAGCGGTTCAAATCCCTCAAGAGCCGTTTCCAATAAATAAACCGGATCATGGTATAGACTACCTGATGGAAAGAAGACACCTCTGGATAAGATCGAAGAGACAGTTTCATATATTGAGAATCAGAGATGAAATAATAAAAGCCATCAGAAATTTTTATTGGGAGAGAAAATTCGTTTTAGTCGACACACCCATATTCACCGGTTCAATTGGAGAGGCCGCCGGTAATCTTTTCGAACTCGACTATTTTGATTACGGGAAAGTGTACTTAGCTCAAACTGGACAACTCTATCTGGAAGCGGCTTGCATGGCTCTTGGAAAAGTCTACAACCTTGGGCCAACCTTTAGAGCAGAGAAATCCAAAACTAGGAGACATCTTATTGAATTCTGGATGAATGAAGCTGAAGTTGCCTATTACGAGCATGAAGACAATCTGAAATTGCAAGAAGATCTGGTTTCCTATATAGTGAAATGGGTCCTCGAAAACGCATCGGATCATCTCGAAGCCATTGGAAGGGATATATCAAAACTTGAAAAGATCGAACCTCCTTTTCCCAGAATCACGTACGACGAGGCTATAAGACTTTTGCAAAAGAAAGGTTTCGATATCAAATGGGGAGATGATTTTGGGGGGGATGAAGAAACGGCAATAGCTGAAGAATTCGAAAAACCGGTCTTCGTCACACACTATCCAAGGAAGGCAAAAGCCTTTTACATGCAACCCGATCCGGAGAGACCCGAGGTGGTTTTATGTGATGACCTTCTTGCACCAGAAGGCTACGGAGAGATAATAGGGGCTTCTCAAAGAATTCACGATTACAACCTTCTTGTTGAGAGGATCAAAGAATTCAACCTCCCATTGGAATCGTACAAATGGTATTTGGATCTGAGAAAGTGGGGGAGCGTCCCTCACAGCGGATTCGGGCTTGGGGTTGAAAGAACCGTTGCATGGATATGCGGTTTGGACCATGTAAGAGAAACGATTCCCTTTGCAAGGACTCTCTACAGGGTTTATCCGTGAGGTGGAACGATGGAGAGATATTTAACACCAGAAAGAACGGGGTACGATATCGGTGTATCGTTTCTGAGGCCGAAAAATCTGGAAGAATACATTGGCCAGGATAAGGTTAAAGAAAGGTTGAAGCTCGCCATAGAAGCTGCCAAGAAGAGAAAAGAGCCTCTGGATCATGTCCTTCTAGCTGGCCCGCCTGGTCTTGGTAAAACAACACTCGCTTACGTCATAGCCAACGAGATGGGAACTAACATTCATATAACAAGCGGCCCGGTTCTGGAAAAACAGGGAGACATGGCCGCGATATTAACCAACCTGGAGTTTGGAGACGTGTTGTTCATAGATGAAATACATAGGTTGAACAGAGCTGTTGAGGAGATTCTCTACTCCGCCCTTGAAGACTTTCAGATAGATATAATGATTGGAAAGGGGCCAAGTGCAAGATCCATAAGAATAGATATAAAACCTTTCACCTTAGTTGGAGCAACCACAAGAAGTGGCCTTCTGAGTTCTCCCCTCAGAAACAGATTCGGCATGATCCTGGAGCTTGATTTCTACGAAACGGATGATATCAAGCAGATAGTGATGAGGGCTTCTAGGTTGATGAACATAGAAATAGACGATGAAGCGGCATGGTATCTTGCAAAAAGATCAAGGGGAACTCCCAGAATAGCGATAAGACTCTTGAAAAGGGTGAGGGATCTTTCAACTGTGGAGGGAAAGGATAGGATAGATCTTGACCTTGTATCGAGAGCCATGAGAATTTTAGGAATAGACGATGAGGGATTGGACGATTTCGACAAGAAGATTCTGAGGGTGATCATCGAGGTTTTCAACGGTGGACCAGTTGGGTTGAACGCAATAGCAGCAACCCTGGGTGTTGAACCGGATACCATAAGTGAAGTCTATGAACCCTATCTTCTCCAGTCAGGTTTCATAGCGAGGACTTCAAGAGGGAGGGTAGCGACAGAAAAAGCTTATAGTCATCTTGGCTACGATAAGGGGAAAGGGCCTCTCTTTGAAGGAGTGTGAAAACCTTGTTGGAAAGCAACATAAAAAGGGTTTTGGAAAGAATAAATAAAGCTGCTGAAAGGTCCGGAAGAAATTTTAAAGATATATTGCTTGTTGCCGTAACTAAGAATGTTCCTCCAGAGGTTATAAGGAAAGCTTACGAATACGGCCTCAGAAATTTCGGAGAAAATAGGGCTCAGGAATTGAGAAAAAAATATGAAGAACTAAAAGATCTTGGGATAACATGGCATTTTATAGGAAGAATACAGACAAATAAAGTGAGGTATTTTGTTCCCATATGCGAGTATGTCCACTCCGTTTGGAGAGAAGAAGAAGTTGCAGAAATAAGTAAAAGAGCTGGAAGGATTGGGAAAATTCAAAGGGTTCTCGTGGAAGTCAATGTCTTCGGTGAGGAAACGAAAGCGGGATTGAAGCCTGAGGAGGTAGAAGATTTTTTGAAAAAGTGTGAAAAATACGAAAACGTCTTCTTTGAGGGTCTCATGACCATGGCTCCATACGTTGAAAATCCCGAGGAAGTTAGATGGGGTTTCAGGAAATTGAGAGAACTTCGAGATTATCTGATGAAGAGGTATTTCAAAAACGCTGGGATTAAAGAACTCTCGATGGGAATGAGCAACGATTTCGAAGTGGCTGTGGAAGAAGGCGCCACTATGGTTAGAATCGGAACAGCCATATTCAGGAGGTGATGAATAAAGTGTTCGTCGTTGGGAACCTTCTAAAAGCCATTGCTATCGTTTTGAGGATATTCATCTACACGGAGATGGCTGCCATAATAATATCTGCACTTTTGAGCTGGGTCAGCCCTTTCGTTTACAATCCGGTGAAATATTTCTTCGCTTCGTTAGCTGACATAGTGGAAAAGCCTTTGAGAAAACTCATACCTCCACTGGGTCCTGTGGATTTAACCCCTTTCATAGCGATACTCCTGTTGATATTCTTAGATAGCTTTCTTGTACAAACGCTGTTCGACCTGGCGGTGAGACTGAGATGAAAGTGGCCGTCATTTACCACCCCGATAGGATTACGACAGCCAGGAAATTGAAAGAAAGAACGGAAATGGAAGGTGAGGTTGTTATTTTCGAAAAGACGGAGAACGTGAGAAGTATACCCGGTAACCTGGATCTTGTTCTCGTAGTTGGAGGTGATGGAACGGTCATAAGGGTTGCAAAGGTTGTTCACGATGATGTACCAATAGTTGGTTTCAAGGCTGGAAGATTAGGTTTTTTAACATCGTACTCTGTAGACGAAATGGAAGATTTCTTCGAGGACATAAAGAACGACAGGATAGTTGAAGATAGAAGGTGGTTGCTTGAAATAAGAACGGGAAAAGGTGTGTATCTGGCTCTCAACGATGTGGTTCTTCAGAAAGATGTTGAAGGTAAAATGCTTGAAATTGAGATAATGGTTGATGACCACTCTCCCCTCTGGTTCTTCGCAGATGGTGTTGTTGTATCCACTCCTACAGGATCTACCGCTTATGGACTTTCCTTAGGAGGCCCCATGATAGCCCCAGATTGTGATGTCATCGAGATAACACCCATGGCCCCTCAGTTCCTTTTCACAAGAAGTATTCTAATTCCTTCGAAAGAGACTCTGAGTGTTAAAACCACTGGGAGTGGAAACCTGGTTGTGGATGGGAAGGCCGTTGAGAAAACAAATGAATTCGCTGTCTATAGATCTGAAAAGAGTGTGAGAATCCTTCGACCGAAGGGTTTCGATTTCTTCAAGGTCATTAAGGGTAAGATAGGATATGGGAGGCGCATCGTATGAGATGGATCCTTCGTGAGAAGGTAGAGGAATTCAAAAAGGGTGTCTTGAAAGCAGGATGGTTCGCGGAGAAGATGTTCAAAAAGTCGATATCTTCTTTAATTGAAAGAAATGCGAATCTTGCAAATGAAGTCATATCTGATGATGATCTAATGGATCAGATGGAGATAGAGATCCACGAGAAAGCCATGGAGATCCTTGGAATATTCACCCCGATAAAAATAGAGCTCAAAATGGTCACAACGGGCATCAGGATAGCAGAGATCTTGGAAAACATAGGTGATAGATCCGCCAGGATCGCTAAAAACGCTCTAGAACTTTCCAAAGAGCCCCCGTTGAAACCTTTGATAGACATACCGAAGATGGCTGATATAACATCCAAAATGGTAAAGGAAAGTCTCAGAATGTTTGCGGATGCCGATGCAGAAAAATCATTTGAGATATGTAAGCAAGACGCAGAAGTCGATGAGCTTTACGAAAAGGTGAAAGAGGATTTACTGCTCTACATGATGGAGTCTCCAAAGTACGTGAAAAGGGCGTTGCTGCTTCTTGAAATAGCCAATTTCATAGAAGAGGTGGCGGATCTTGCAACCAACATAGTGGAAGCGACCGTATACATGGTGAAAGGGGATCTGTACAAGTGCTGCCATGACGATATGGTGGCTTTCAAAAAAGGTGGAGGGATTCTGTTTGAAAGTTCTGATTAAGTACATTTCAAAGCTTTCCGTTTGGCCTTTCTTGATAGGTCTCGGTGGATTCGTCATTTTTGTCAGTGTGGAAATACTGTACCAACTCTCTGATATAATCGTGAGACACAGAGTTGGTATAGCTAAGTTACTTCTTTTGATATATTACTATCTCCCATACTTCGTTTCCATGGGCATTCCCGTGGGAATTTTACTTTCCATATTCTGGATCGTTTCTCAACTCTCAAACGACAGGGAGATGATGGCATTTCAGGTTCACGGTATCTCATTGAAAAGTCTGTTACTGCCATTTCTCATCATTTCACTGTTTTTGAGCGGCATAACTTACTATCTAAGTGATTATCTAGTTCCTGCGTATAACACCAAGGTTGAAGATGTACTATCTAAGTATGTCTACAGGAGACCTCAGACTTTCATAGCTGAGAACATCCTCACGAAATTGGGTGAAAATCAGTATTTTTATGTGAAAAAGTACGATGAGAAAAACGAAACGCTGTGGGACGTTGTCCTATTCAGGTATGGGAAGGAAGAATCCATAATAACCGCGAAGAAAGTCGTGAAAGAAAAAGGGAAATGGTATCTGTACGACGGAAAATACTACACCGTGGATAAGGATGGATTTTTGAAGATCGATGCGAGGTTTTCGAAAATGGAACTAGATATAGAAAAGGATTTGGAGAATTACTTGAGGCTTGGAAAGTCCCCCAGAGAGATGAAGGGGAGTGAGATAAGGAGCAAGATCATTTTCTTCAAGAAAGTTGGTATAGATACAGCTCCTCTGATAGTGGAATTGTACTCAAGATATGCGAACGCTCTTGGGCCTCTCATAATAGTCCTGGTTGGCATTCCGCTTTCTCTTCTTTTCAACTTCAAAAGCAAATCATGGGGTGTGATTTTCACTTTTATCCTGGTTGTGCTGTATCAAGGTTCCAGTGCATGGTTGTGCGCCATGGGGAAAGAAAGACTGATATCGCCAAATCTAGCTCCTTGGATACCAGATATTGTGTTTTCGATATCTGGTCTTTTGCTTTTCATTTTGCTCGATACAACCAGCGCTTACAGAATTAGGGAGATTCTATCGAAGTTCTTCATATTTCTAGTGATAATTCTTCCTGTGACTTTGGGTTTTTCAACGGAAGTTACTATAACAGCCGACCACGTTATGAAATACAGAGATAAAGTCGTATTCTCCGGAAACGTAGAAGTTCATTATAAGGATTCCGTAACGAAAGCTTCCACCTTAGTAGCCATCTTGAACGATGAAGGTAAAGTAACGGAAGTTGTATCGGAAGGAACAGTAACTTATGTTAAGAAAGACATAGTCTTGAACGTTGAGAAGATGAGGTTCATCTTCGAAGAGGAGAGAGCATTCATAGCCGGTATAAGAGGGGAGAGTTTTTTTAAGGATGAAAAGGGTAAGAAACATAAAGTTTACATAGGAGGAACCAGTGGCACCGTTGAAAGGGGATTAACTGGGATAAAGTATGGTTATGTTACAACATGTAATCTCGCAGAACCTCACTATAAAATATCGGCGGTATTCGTTGAACTCAAGGAAAACGAATACATGGTAGCGTATCATGCCATTTTCCATATCTTAGGAATTCCTGTAATGTATTATCCCATTTATTTTTCATCGTTGAAAGGAGGGCCTCAACCTCTTATATTCAGTTTCAGCCTTTCATCGAAGGAAGGATTGATCATCACAAGTACCTACAACATCCCCTACAGTTCAACGGGTCTTGTAACCATAACTAGAAGGAGTGTCGAAAAGGGTGAAAAGGCGGGACGTTACATAACTCTTGAATGGAAAGATAAGGTATATGGCAAGGATATGTCGATGAGTTTTTCAAGGTCATCGGAGGATTCATACACTCTCTCCTTTAAAATATCGAAACTCGCTTTCATTTTGCCATCCACCTTCAGTTTCTCTCACAAAGTAACTGGTGATACCTTTAACACCGTGTTGAACCTCTCAGGAATAGAAAAAGTTGGTAAGGGAAAGTATGGATACGTCTTGGAAAGAAAATCGACATCAAGCAATGTATCATACAAGATTCCTTACGTGTTCGCAGAAAAAGTTTCGATACCAACACCCATTGGTGACCTGGCGATACAGAAGTTCTCTCATAAAGGGGATTTAAGCTACAAGGAAGGAAACTTCTTTGACCATCTAAAAGATATGAGCTCTTCTGGAAACTACACGATGGTTTTTGCAACAAAGGAATGGTACATTTTAAAATCTGTTAAAACGACTCTCAAAGGGTCTTATTCATTCAAAGAGTTTGGACTCGTCAACCATCAAAACCTCTTGGATTTTCTTTTCGATCTCAAAGGATTCTCAATTGGAACTTTTCCTAAATACTCGTTCGATCACAACATTCTGATAGGATTCAAGGAGAAGAAGGATGAGGATATGAGATACCGGATAGCGAATGTTTTCAAAAACACCCTCGCTTTCTCTGCTAAAGGCTTTTCCTTCGTTTTGGCTCACAACTATGTGGATGCTTTTGGTAAGTCTCCCGAGAGTTTTTCGAGTGGAAAGAACGCAAATTTTCTGAACATATCTTCTAAGATGAGTTTTCCTCCTCTTCTCAATACGACGATATCCATGGCGACGAAGTACGATTTCATGAAAAAGGAAAGGAATTGGTCTGATCCTAAGGTAGAAACAACGAGTTCTTTTTCAATAGGAAGCGTTGATTTCTCTATCAAAACTTCCACGTTGTACAAGCTATACGAGCCGGAGAAAACCACAACGAAGTATACGTTCTCGCAAGCTTATGGTTCCTTGAAAAACTCTGTATCATTTCTTTATAGGTACGGTGAGGAGAAACACGTGAAAGAAATCACCGATATTCTGAAAATATCTGGTCGCGAGTTCCTCTTCATGAGAAGGCCTAGTTTAACGTTGAAAACGATTTTTGAATTGGAAACAAAAAAGGTAAAGAAGAGCACATTGTCCGGCAGTTTCTACATAGGAAAAGCAAAGAACAAGATTTCTCTGAGCTACGTTAAGGATTCGTATTTTAAGTTGACCTACGGTCTGTCATCGTTCGATCCGACAGTCTCGATCAGTTTAACGTCCAAAAAAAGGGACAGTGAGTGGAAGATGGACAAGATGACGTTGAAAATAGGGAAAAGTCTTCATTGTTGGGGTATGAGCTTTGAGAGTTCTTTCGGTAAAGATTTGAAGGTTGAAAAGCTTGCTTTCAAATTCTACATAAAGGAATTCCCGGACAAAGGTTTTTCGTTCGATCCAAAAACGGGAGAATTCGGCTTCAGTCTTTTCTGAAGGGGTGATATCCTTGAGGGTTCCTCCACACAATCTCGAAGCTGAAGAGGCGGTCATAGGTAGCATTTTGATAGATCCTTCTGTAATAAACGATGTTTTAGAAGTTCTCACCCATCAAGATTTCTATTTGAAAAAGCATCAGTACATATTTCAAGCCATAGAGAAACTCTACGATGAAGTAAAGCCCATAGACATAGTATCGGTGTGTGATGAACTCAAGTCCATGGGGAGACTCTCCGATGTTGGAGGAGAACTCGAAGTTGCAAGACTTGCAGAATCCGTTCCAACATCTGCTCATGCACTTCATTACGCTCAGATAGTCCGTGATAAATCGATATTGAGACAACTCATAGAATCATCCAGAAAGATAACCGAGACTGCTTACTCCGAGGGTGACGTCGATGAAATACTGGATTCGGCGGAGAGATTGATATTTGAGATAGCGGAGTCCAGGACCACGAAGACGTACGATCACATAAGTGGTATCATGCACCAAGTATTTGAAAATCTTGAAAAATTCAGGGAAAAGAGTCAAATGGTAGAGACCGGAGTGTTGGTCACAGGTTTCCCAACGGGTTATAGAGAACTGGACAAGCAAACGACAGGATTTCATAAATCCGATCTTGTCATCGTTGCTGCAAGACCATCTATGGGGAAAACGGCCTTTGCTCTCTCAATAGCCAAAAACATGGCAGTGAGATTCAACATACCTGTTGGAATATTCAGCCTTGAGATGTCCAAGGAGCAACTCGCTCAAAGGCTTCTCTGCATGGAAGCAGGTGTCGATCTTCACAGGTTGAGAACAGGCTATCTAAACGAGGATGAGTGGGAAAGATTGACCCTCGCTGCATCAAAGCTCTATAAAGCTAGCATAGTGGTAGACGATGAAACCGCCCTGGACCCCAGAACTTTAAGGGCCAAAGCAAGACGTATGAAGAGAGAATATGGTGTGGAAGTCTTCTTCGTTGATTATCTCCAGCTCATGCACATAAAGGGATTTAGGGAAAACAGGCAGCAAGAGATATCTGAGATATCAAGATCCATGAAGTTGTTGGCGAGAGAACTCGATGTTGTGGTTGTTGCACTTTCTCAGCTCTCAAGAGCGGTAGAGCAGAGAGAGGATAAAAGGCCAAGACTCAGTGACCTGAGAGAATCGGGAGCCATTGAACAGGATGCAGATACCGTCCTCTTCATTTACAGAGAGGAGTATTACAAGAAAACTGAAAGGATCAAGGAGCCTCATGAGGCAGAGGTAATAATAGGAAAGCAAAGGAATGGCCCAATAGGTATCGTTACGCTCATTTTCGATCCAGGGTCGGTTACATTCCATGATGTGGATGTTGTTCATACCTGAGGTGAACCGATGAGAGAGAAAAGACTAGAAAAGATCTTGAACTATCTTAGAGAAAAAGGATTTGCAACGATAAATGAACTCAAGGAATCCTTGAACGTTTCAGAAGCCACGATTCGAAGGGATCTGAATCTTCTAAAGCAGCATGGATTGATAGAAAAGTACAGGGGAGGGGCTTCCCTAAAGGGATACTCCAGAGAACTCTCGTTCTTTGCAAGGCTTGATGAGTTTAAGAACGAAAAAAAGAGAATAGCAAGAAAGGTGGTAACAATCCTTGAAGAACATCAGATAATAGCTCTTGGGGGAGGAAGTACGATCTATTACACAGTCTGTGCCCTCGATGATAGCTCCCTCCATGATTTAACCATCATCACGAATTCCATAACAACAGCATGGGCCGTTATACAACTTAAAAAGAGTTTCAAGCTCATCCACACAGGTGGAACAGTGAGGGAAGGATCTTTTGAGTGTATCGGAGGACACGTTTTCTCGTTTTTAGAAAAGATGAATTTCGATGTGTTCATAACGGGAGCAGATGGTATCCATCCCATCGTGGGAGTGACTTTCACAGATATTGAGGAAGCTTTCGTTGCCAGAAAAATGCTTGAGCGAAGCAAAAGAGTCATAGTAGTTGCAGATCACAGAAAGATTGGGAAGATAGCTCCCATAAAGATGTGCGATATGAATGAAGTCAGCTATTTGATAACGGATGCTCTTTCAAACGAAATATCGCTGTCGTTGAAAAAGCAGGGAGTTAATGTCATGTTAGCCTGACCGCTCGCTCATTCATGATAAAATGTATGACAGAATGAGGTGGAATTATGCTTGTTCTCACAAGAAAAGTGGGAGAAAGTCTTGTCATAGACGATAAGATCATCGTGAAGATTCTGAAAATTGAAGGAAATGCCGTGAAAGTGGGGATAGATGCTCCCAGGAATATAAAGATCCTTAGGAAAGAGTTGTACGATCGTGTGATCGAGGAAAACATAGAAGCAGTTAAAAGCCCTCTCGTTGGGATAAAGGAGGTGTTCAAAGATGGTGAAGGTGACGAAAGATCTGGTAAGACATCTGGAGAATCTGGCAAGACTGGAATTGACGGAAGAGCAGAGGGAGAGGATAATGAAAGACATGGAGGAGATACTGGGGTACATGGAGATGCTGGATGAGGTGGATGTCAGTGATGTTGAGCCCATGTACACACCTGTGGAAGATCCTGTCCTTCTCAGAAAAGGTGAACCTCGCGTTTTTGAAAGGATAGATCACATAAGAAAGAACTTCCCAAGTGAGGACAAAGGTCATATAAAAGTTCCAGGAATTCACAGATGAATTGGAAAGAAGCTGAAAAATTGGCGGCGGATCATCTGAAAAGAAAGGGTTACAGAATACTGGAGAGAAACTACAGAACCCCATACGGTGAGATAGATATAATCGCTATGAAGGGGAAAGTGTTGGTATTCGTGGAAGTGAAAAGCGGGTCTGGCAAAAGAATAAAACCATTGGATAGGATAGACAGAAAGAAAATTAAAAGAATGCTCACAACTGCTCAGTTTTTCATTTTGAATAAAAATTTTTCCTTCAGGAGAGTCAGATTTGATGTGATTGAAGTCACACCTTCAGGTATAACACATATCGAGGAGGTGAATTTTTGAAAGTAGTCGCTGTCAACAAGAAGGCACGGAACGATTACGATATACTGGAGACTTACGAAGCTGGTGTTGAACTCAAGGGAACGGAAGTGAAATCTTTAAGAGAAGGTAGTGTGAGTTTCAAAGACTCATTCTGTAAGATAAAAGATGGAGAGGTTTTTCTCATAAACCTTTATATAGCACCTTATAGACATGCAGGGGTTTTCAATCATGACCCAGAAAGACCCAGAAAGCTCCTGCTCCATAAAAGGGAAATAAAAAGATTGGCTGGAAAGGTCCAGGAAGAAGGAGTGACCATAGTACCCCTTAAGATATATTTCAACGATAGAGGAATAGCAAAAGTGGAAATAGCGGTAGCGAGGGGCAGAAAGAAGTACGACAAGAGAGAGAAGATAAAGAAGAAGGAGATCGAAAGGAGACTGAGAGAGTACATGAAATACAGGGGAAGGTGGTGAAGATGATACTTTTCAAAAGCCCAGGAATTGAGAACACAGAAGAAACGTTGAAAATAGCGATTGAGGAGGTAAAGAAATCCGGCTTGAAAACACTGGTGATCTCCTCAACAAGGGGATATTCTGCGGAAAAAGCTTTGAAAATCATACCGGAGGGTATAAAACTGATAGTTGTAACCCATCATTACGGTTTTAAGGAAGAGAACGAATGTGAATTCTCTGAGGAGATCAGAAAGAAGATCGTTGAAAAGGGTTACGATGTTTTAACAGCCACTCACACACTTTCTGGTATAGAGAGAACCTTCAGAAAGGAATTTGGAGGGTTGTATCCCACAGAGATAGTTGCCCAAACTTTGAGGTTGTTCTGTGAAGGCGTCAAAGTTTGTGTTGAGATAGCTGTAATGTGTGCAGATGCTGGACTTGTAAGAACAGATGAGTGGATCGTTACATGTGCCGGTACGTCTAAGGGACTAGATACAGCGCTGGTCATAAAACCTTCGAATTCAAACAGATTCTTCGATTTAAAGATAGGAAAAGTGCTGTGTATGCCATCAGATTACACGTAAAATGAAGGGGGGACCCCCCTTCAATCCCAAGGATTCCATTTTCCGGATAAGAAGAGATCTATGTGTTTTGCCGCCCTTTTACCGGCTCCCATAGCCTCTATAACCGTTGCCGCTCCTGTGACAATATCCCCTCCCGCAAAAACACCCTTAACACTTGTTGCTCCGGTCTCTAAGTCAGCTTCTATGTATCCCCGCTTGTTTCTTTTAAGTTCCTTGAACTCAGACAGAAGGAGACGATTCGCTTCTTGCCCAATGGCTTCTATGGCCATATCGACTTCCATTGTGAAGTTACTACCTTCTATTGGAATGGGTCTTCTCCTGCCAGAAGAATCAGGCTCTCCAAGCTTCATTCTCACGCATTCCATAGCCACCAAGTTACCTTCCTCGTCTCCTATGTACTTAACGGGTTGTGTCAACCAATGGAACTCTATTCCCTCTTCTATAGCATGATGGTACTCTTCGAGCCTTGCTGGCATCTCTTTTTCAGATCTTCTATAAACTATCATCACCTTCTCTGCCCCTAACCTTAAAGCACTTCTTGCTGCATCCATCGCCGTGTTTCCTGCACCAATGACTGCCACTTTTCTTCCAACCTTTATCGGAGTATCGTATTCTGGGAAAAGATACGCCTTCATAAGGTTTATCCTTGTTAGAAATTCGCTGGCTGAGTAAACTCCGTTCAAATTGGTACCAGGTATCTTCATGAATTTTGGAGTTCCGGCTCCTATACCAATGAATATGGCATCATATTCCTCAAGTAATTCCTTAACTGATATCGATTTTCCAACGACCACACTGGTTCTTATTTCAACTCCCAATCTCTTTATGAATTCCACTTCTCTCTCCACGATCTTTTTAGGAAGCCTGAATTCCGGTATCCCATAGATCAAAACACCGCCTGGCTTATGGAAGGCCTCAAACACAACGACATCGTATCCCATCTTCGCAAGGTCAGCAGCTGCTGTGAGCCCAGCTGGCCCTGCCCCTATAACGGCAACTTTTTTGTTCTTCTTATCGCTTATCTCTGGGACTCTGATTCCAACATTTTCCGCTTCCCAATCCGCTACGAACCTCTCCAATCTCCCTATGGCTACAGGTTCCGCATTTGGTATCTTCCCTACAACACATTTTGCCTCACACTGAACTTCCTGAGGACAGACTCTGCCACAGACCGCCGGGAGGTTGTTGTATTTCTTTATGATATCTATAGCTCCAAGAAAGTCTTTCTCTCTGATCTTCTTTATGAATCCAGGTATATCGATTCCCACAGGACAACCGGAAATACACGGATGAGTGGGACATTGTAAACATCTTTCAGCTTCTCTAATTGCTTCTTCTTCGGTGTAACCTAAAGCAACCTCCTCGAAATTTCGTCTTCTGACCCGAGGATCCCGCTCTTTCATTGGTGTCTTTTTCAATTGTTTCAAAGCCAAGATGTATCACCCACCTTTTTCAGGAATCTCTCAAGAGCCAATTTCTCTTCTTCCTTGTATTGATTCAATCTCTTGAGGAGCTCATCCCAATCCACTTTTGTTCCATCGAATTCTGGTCCATCAACGCATGCAAATTTTATCTCCCCATCCACACTCACCCTGCAGGCTCCACACATTCCAGTACCATCCACCATTATGGAGTTCAACGATACCCATATGGGAATACCGTATTCTTTAGCCTTCAGAGAGCAAAATTTCATCATTATGGCTGGACCGATCGCCCACATTATGTCGAACTTGTATCCTTTCTTCATCAGGTAATCCATCCCATCCGTCACAACACCTTTCATGCCTTTACTTCCATCATCGGTTGTCACGAGAATCTCAGAAAGCTCTGAAAACTCCTTCTCCATTATCACGTACTCTGCTGACCTACCACCAAGGATGGAGAAGAGTTCATTTCCTGCTTCTTTCAGAGCCTTTGCTATAGGATACAAGGTGGCTATTCCAACTCCACCACCAACGAGGAGAACTTTCCCATAGTACTTTATCTCGCTGGGATTTCCAAGAGGTCCAACTACATCCAGGAACTCATCGCCTTCTTTCATCATGCATATTTCATAAGTGCTCTTCCCAACAGCTCTGACGATCATTCTGAAAGCTTTTTCCTCGGGAAACGTGTCAGCCACAGTTAGGGGGATTCTCTCCGCTTTTTCATGGGTTCTGACAATGATGAATTGGCCGGGCTTTGCTCTTTTGGCGATATCCTCGTTTTCAATTATGAAATCGTGCACTCCTGGTGCTAATCTTCTTTTTTTCAAAATTTTGTTAGGCAAGTTGTCACCTCCTCTTCACAATTTTACCAAAAAAATCACAAACTCCGAAAGGCTCAACCCACATCTATATCACTTCCACCTACTCCTCCACCGACACCTGAACCAAAATCTCCTCCACCTCTGACCGACGTACTGGAACTCACAATGGATCTCGCTGTGAGCGGTATAGTGGAGAGATAAGCATAAACAGGAGCTTCGTAGCTACTTCTTGCGATGGGGGTGTTGGGAGGTTCAGGAAGCATTTTTCTCATGATTCTCACGGTTTTTTTAGCAACACCAAGGGCCGTTGCGTAGATGAGGTAACCTTCCCACAGAACGATGGAATCTGGAGGATGTTGAGATAATAGGGAAAAATCCGTTATGAACCTCTCGAACGCTTTCCATTTCAGGTAGTACACCCTACCCTCCTCGGTCCATCTTGCTAAAATATCCTTCCTCAGGAAAAGTACGAACAGATTGATCAAAAATCCTGAAAGCCCCATCGCACTGCTGAATATGGTAACATGTTCGTACCCTTTCATGAACGATGGAAGGAATAGGAAAAGGAAACCTGGAATCATCAGGAAGAAAGCCGTAACCTTGGCTATCGTGTTTCCTTTCGCTTCGATGAAATCTCTCCCTTTAACTTCCTCAGAGATATTTTGTTGCCAGGATTTATACAGATCATAAATCGCTTTAGCTTCCTTTTTCAACTGAGGTTTCGGATTCTTCAGATCGATGATTCCATTAACTGCCAGCAATTCCAATATTTTGTAGATCTCTTCGTTTCTTCCAGGACGTTTCAAAAGTTTCAAATGATTTCTTTCTATGGATATCGATTTTTCCTTGATCATTTCTAGAATGGCTGATGAAAAACCGTTTTCATCTGGAAGACCACATGAGTTCTTCACCACGGCATTGACGATTTCTGGTGGATCTTTCGAGGGAGGTTCTCTTTCAAACATGGCATTGTAACTGACTTTCTTCTCTCTACCTAATTTAAGATAGACCATTATAGGAAGGAGCACGCTCAGAAGAATATAAGCTATTGAAGATGCGGTCACAAGAGGGCTCAAAAATTTATATGTTCTCTCTCCTCTCAAGGCATCCTCCATAGAAAGGGGTACCTTGACTTCGCTTGGAATACTTAAGATTTTTGGGAATATGTACCTTCCTTCAACGAAAGTATGAGGAGGCACATTTTCAAACAGGAATTCATATTTCCCTTTTTCATTCGATAGATTTTCTGCAAAATTCGGATGATGAAAGATCCTAGGAGTTGGAAAATTATCAGGTATCTCAACTCTCACTCTCAGTTCTTTGATCCAAGAATTTCTAGAACCACCAACGTACTTCACAAACAGCTGAGAAAAATCTTCTCCATGGATGATGAGATTTTTTACTCTGTAAGTGAAGGAGTAGGTTATCAAAGCCGGTTCGTTATAGATATCGAGAGATCTCGTGTACCAGAATTTCAATCCCACACCATTTTTCAATTTTTCCTTGTTCACCATCGAAGGTCTTGGCCCCTCTAGTCTTTTCACATTTAAAAGTTCGAAATCCATGGGCTCTGGAAATGACACCCTCCAACTCAAGTATCTGAAAGGTTTTTTCAAATTCCAAGTTATCTTTTCAGTCACGACACCGGATCCATCCTTCTTGAGAATCAGCTTGTATTCCATAGCTGGTATATCGAAGAGCGGCGAACCAGAAAAGTAGTGGATGTAAAGAAATATGGAAACAAAAACTATTATTCCAAAAACAATGTATCTTTTCACAGACTTCACCTTCTCAACATGCGCTCTCTTATGCCAAGGGATCTCAGATGTATGACCTTGTACTTTTTGAATATCTCCCCAAGCTCGT
>Ga0209410_1000057_pt1 | contig 42609 bp, 43 predicted proteins | sample Mar14436cmmetaG_FD_184135 | JGI IMG/M metagenome (GOLD analysis project Ga0209410, IMG submission 184135) | Marine hydrothermal vent microbial communities from Guaymas Basin, Gulf of California to study Microbial Dark Matter (Phase II) - Marker... ... | reverse complement strand
TGAGGACGGGGTTGAATAGAACTCCCCTAACGAGTTTGTTAGGATGGATTGTGTAGGAGATTTCTCTACTCAGTTCCTCTTCGCTCCTTGCTTCTAAGTTAAATACAGGATCCGGAGGAGTGCACCAAGTGCCATCCTGCCCCAACGTGTTGTTTAATGAATCATATCCTTTGTGTTTGGGGTCTATTTTAAATCCTTCTGGCACAGCGTTTTCAACACTTAAAATTTCCAAGATACCTAGTTCACCACAAGTTTCCTCTATTATTTCTCTGATCCTCCCAATGTATTCTGGTTTAATGAAGATTTTAGCTTTAACTTCTAGAGGTTCTCCTCCAATACGGTAAACTGATCTATAATTTGATAGTATGTTTACGCCGAACATCTTTGCTAACGTTTCTTCGCATTTTCTTCTATTCGGAGAACCAAGTTTTTCCTCTAATTCCTGTTCTAGTTTTTTAAGCTGTTTTTTCAGTTTACGCTTGTATCTTTCAATTTCTGGGCTTTCTCCTCCAATTGCAGCAACTTTTTCAAGCGATTTAATAGCCTCCTCTATTTTCTTTTTCTTTTCAAGCATTACATGTTGTACAACAACTTTATTATATATGTTATCAACTATTTTTAGTACTCCGAGCATGAGAAGGCCAAACTCGCTTATCTTATATTTTCCACCCTCAACGGCTTCTATGAGACCTGTATCTAAGAGTTTTTTAATGTGGTTCTGCACAGCACCTATGCTTTTTCCTATTTTCTCCGCGATTTCTCTGAAAGTTTTTTCAGGTGATATGTTCATTAAAACTTCAACACGTTCAGCGGATTCAAAGGTTTGAAATAAGGCGAGTGTATTAATCAAATTTTTATATTTTGAACTATGTCCTATCCATGTTGGTTTTTCAGTAACAGCGCTTTCCGCTATTTTTTCCCCTATTTTTTTAAGTTCTTCCATGAAACCTGTTATTTCGCTATGTTCTTCTAGATCTATATCTTTAATTGTCATGATATTGCCCTCAGGGAAACCTTAGTCACGTAGACTTTGAATGGGCCCTCCGATTCTACCTTTAAAGAACCATTCTTTTGGGACTTTTTCACGCATTTTACGGATTTTAGGTATTGGACTGGCTCCTAGTAAGCCAGCTCCGCCTAAAAACACAAACCAAGTATTTGGGTCAATATTTTGACTTGTTTTTATGGGAAGTAATCTCACGCTTGTAATTTTTCCATTATATACGCCGTAAATCATCTCATCGGCAATTATACCTCCCACAAACCTAGTAAACTCATCTCTTGTCATATCTTCAGGCCATTCGATGGGAATCATATCTATTCCAACAGAACAAACACCAGTCATGGCCATATACAATTCAAAGTTTAAATGTTCAAAAGCAATAGCGTCAGCCATTCCAGCATCTTCACTCACAGGTATAAAAGCGCCACTCAACCCGCCGTGATACATAGCGGCCGCGACACCTCCTTTCTTTATGCTATCCACGATAAGTCCAACTGCTGCCAAGGTTCCGGGACCACCAACTTTGATACCTACCATTTCAAATGCACGTGCCATGCTATCTACAGGGTTTCCTTCCTCATCCCTAGCATCTGTGGATGCTATTGAAAGATCCACAATTCCATCATGAATTGTTAAAGGCAACTTATCGTTTATGTTTAGCATTTGTCTTATTACTCTTTGTCGGATAGATTCCGCCGCTTTAACCATTATGTGGGCGTATTCTTTAATGGTTTTTGTTATATGTCCCAGATCTTTATTACCACGTTCAAGTTCTGTTTTAATTGCTTTTGCTATGACCCCGGCACCGCTAATTCCAACATTTACTGTATATTCAGCTTCTGGAGAACCATGGTAGCCTCCAGCCATAAAAGGGTTGTCGATTGGAGCATTTGCAAAGATTGCAAGTTTAGCATTATTTGACACTACTTTTTCTACATTTGCATTAGGATGCCTTCGTCTGATTTCATCAACTCTTCTGTCAAAAGCGATTTCACTTGTTTCTGGTGGAGGTGTTTTATGATCGATTTCTGCGATTTCTGCCACAACATCTGCCATTAGCTTTACAGCATCCATGTTAACACCGTTTTTTGTTGTTGCTACGTTTACAGAGGAATTAATACAATTTGTATTTGTTAGAACTCTTGGAATAGCTTTAAGAAAATGTCTACCGTAAGGGGTTATTCCCTTTTCAACTCTTGCGCTAAGTCCTCCAATGAAAACGCCTTCTCGTCCAAGGAATTTAAATGCAGTTTTTTCTATTTCTTGAGTTAGTGATAAAAGTTGACTTTCAACATTTTCTAGAGTGGGTCCACCTTTTTTAATGGTTTCCCTTATTGCAGCTCTTGTTACGAGTTCAAGGGGAGTTAATGTTATTCTTTTTGTTTGTAGAAATTTTTCGTCGATGAAATTACTTACTTCTTTTTCGTGTGATATAACTGTTTCTACTGCTTCATTAAAAACAGGTAGTATGCTCTCCAGTTTATCTTTTATTTTTTCTGTCATTTTTTCCCAGTTAGGGTCGCTGCAGTCTAGTATGTTAATACCTAATGTAATTGTTCTTAGTCGGAAATATCTCATGGCAGGATTAGTTGTGGGAATACTCACGTTTTATACACCTCATATCTTATAATTATAATAAATTGATTTTTCTGTATAATTTAAGTGTTACTCATATTATAATATATTTTAATTCTAATATAAAAAATTATTTGGGAATTAATTGGAACAAATTTTGAGGCGGGACTCCTTGTAAAGCAAAGGGAACACTGAGCCGCAACGCATACAACAACATTCCAATAAATTTCCTGCTCTTAAGTAACTCAACAACTTTTTCACTCTTATCTCCCTTTGAAAGAACCTCTAGATAGTGGCTGAGAATTTCCTTCAATAATAGTATTAGGTGTACCATCTTTTTGCATAAGAAGTCTATAATTTCAAGTAACTGAACTTTTTCAACCAAGCTTTTCTCAACTGAAGATAAGTCTTCGCAACTGTTTTTACTGACAAACCATTTAAGAAACTCAACTGAACTCTTCCTATCTGAAACCTCATGACAAATGCGCTTTAAATGTTCTAAATCCTTTTTTAAATCAGCGATTGCATCCTCAATTAGCTTTTTCTGCTTACTTACATCAAAGACATTCAAAATGTCAAATTCCATGTTAACTAGTTTCCTTTGAAGCGATAGTTTAATCAGTTCTCCAAGATCAATTTCTTCTTCTTTTTTGGAATTGCACCCGTCCTTGTTGAAACTAGAGAAAAAAATAGAATGAAGTGAACGTTTTTTAAGTCTCTCTTCAACAACTTTTTCTCCTTCTCTATCTAATTTCCTAGATTCCCTAGCTGACATTTTACTCACCCCATTACATGCTTAAGTCTCGTCGATTTCCTATAGAATTTCGTCTTCCAACTCCTTACTCTCTGAAAAATGCTGAATGTTCTCCCTATTTCTCAAAGAATCCCATTTGGGACCAAATCCCTTATGAAATCGCCTAAATAAGCCGTACATCAGATATGGAGCATGCCCTAGAAGCCCTCTAACATCGACATCTTTAGAGTAGACGCCATATTTCTTGATTGCACGTATAGCGAGCTTTAGTTCCCTCTGCCGTATATATATGTATCCTCCGCTAGGCTGCGGCGCTCTTTTCTCCGGATTGCAGTTTCGATACAATGACTCAATCGCCTTTATCGGGTCGACCAGCAAATCTATTTGGAAGAATATTTTGTTAATGCATTTCATTCTTTGAATTATTCTAACCATTCTGTCAACACCTAGCTTTTCACCGAAGTCTCGATGAAGTAAAGCAAGCTGATGAATTCTCATAGAGTTGCTTTGAATACTTACTGATTCTGGAACTATTGCCACAATAGCTATAAAGTAGACAACCGATGAAATCAACTTAGCTTGAATTTTTGGATCTGGATTGTACAGTTCCTCGTCGACGAAAAGAACTCTTAATCCTTTTATCGCCTCATTTACCATACGCGATATTATTGCTTCCCTTTCCTCTGGAAGAGCATTTCCATCCAGAATTCTCAGAGCAACGGAAATCGGAAGTTCAACAATTCTTCTAACAACCAAAGGAACCTGTGGTTTGTATTTCACTTCCTTCCACCTTGATTTATCACTGCCAATATTTTGTATCGGTGCAACACCTACCCAACTTGCTTCTTCACTTTCACAGATCTGAGCTTCAAAAGCTTCTAAATATCTGCTTTCATAGTCCATGTTATCCAATAGCACAATATCTTTTCCATTGTTTTCTCTAAGTAGCCTTGCAACGAGGCTTAAAGCTGCATGGTACCTAACTTTCTCGTCTTTGAGCATAATCACTAGCTTTTGGTTCCTTGCATGTTTTAGTACAGGATCGTATAATTCTGGTAATATGCTAAAAGCTACTTCCGCATTTCTTCGCTGAGCACTCTCCATGTCAAGTCCAAAATTTCCTCGTAACACCTCTGAAAGGGGAGGTTCAAACATTACAACCTCAAAGTTAGGGTCAAACTGCTGATTCATATACTCTTTCGCATAACTGTACCTTTGATAATAACTGCTTTTTCCAGAAGATCTGAAAACCGCTAGTATTTGTCCATTTTCCATTGAAAGTATATGATTGTGAATCTTTATTGGCGATAGTGGATCAGATGCTGGCACAAAGTACTTTGATTCAATCGGAAGTTCAGGAGCTCTTACCAGTATTTTTCCAGCGCCCTCAAGTTCAATCCAATTAAGGAAGTTCAATCCTCCATTTAAAATGAATGCCTCTGGAACAAAGCTTATGCTCCCATCGGCTCCAATCACCTTTTTGAATAATAATGGAAATGCTTGCAAGGATTCTATTTTCGGCCAGAGGTATTCCATATCAGGTTTACATGCCGAAATCATGTGATCCAACACCGCGTCTTCTGAAAATTCTGATTTGATCATCTGAGACAGGTACATAAGTGACTTGCAGAGGTCTCCAATTCCGTTGGAATCTCTCATCCACTCGCTTCCGACCCAAAGTATAGAGCCGAGCGACTTTACCCCCACTTTTCTTTTTGACACTATTTCTTCTGCAAATTCCTCTGCTAACTCTACTGGGACTTCACCTGCCCTTTGAATTTCCCCTTCTTCGTTTCTTTCATAGATAATTCTAATCCTACTCATTCCAAACCACCTCTCTAAAGCGGGTAAACATTTTTGAGCATTCTCTTGCTTTGTTGTTGGGCTTTCTCCACAAGCTTTTCGACGAACTCAATTTTTCTCTGCATTTCTGAAACTTTTTCAACCACTGCTTGAAGAGACATTTCAAATTTTTCAAGGAAGTTTCCTAGCCTTTCGCTGAAACCTGAAACAAATGCTGCAAGATTTTCTTTCAAACCGTTTAGTTCGCTTAAAATCTTTAAAAGTTGCTCTTCTTGTTCCTTTTGTTTTTCCGAAAGCTGAACGAATCCAGAAGAAACTTCGGAATGTAGATTTTCCATTGAACTGAGTAAACCGTTGTCAAGGAACTTCTCAGATATTTTGTCGAGCATTTCCTTCATTTTTAAGATCACTATGACAGATTGCTCAACTATCTCCGCAAATGCGCTCTGTTTTTCTTCCTCGTACTCCTTAAGTCTGTTCTTTTTTCGTCTGCCAAACAACATATTATTCACCACTCTTACTACAATTTTTAATATATCAAAATTATCATACATATTTAAATTTTTCTATATTACAATTAACTTAAAATAATCTTATATGTTAATTATCTTATAATGAGAATTTTTAACTAAACAAATAATTAGACACAAACTTCGCATCAAAACGGCAAAAGAATTCTACACCCAACTACTAATAAGAGAAGAAATAACGAAAGGTGAAGCACTTTCTGAAGCGAAAAAGAAATGATCACAAGAAAAAACATCGCCTGGTCTCCTACAACATATATGGAAACCCACGAGTAAAAATAAAATAAAGCCAAACTGCCAAATTAAAAGGTATTTTTCACGAAGCATTCTTCAGAAAGAAAAATTCACCCAAATATAAAAGACAACTAAACATTTATTATAGAAATGAATATTATGAATTTTAAACAACTATGGATTCACCTTAACGAAATAAGAAAGGTGCTAATTGTGAGATTTGACCCTGGGCAAAAAAATCAGAACTGCAAAAATATTCTGAAAGAAATATTTTTTTGTAAGCCCCAGTCCCAAAACACAGATAAAAAATACGTATACAATCGGAGAAAAACTTACTATCTCAGTCGATACAGGAGTTAAGCCTCAATTCAACGACACGCGCGTCATATCGAAGATGCTAGGTGAAAAATGCAACGGAGCAATTATCATCACAACTATTGAAAACGCTGTGCCAGAAGGATTCAAAATATTTTGGATACCAGAAGACTACAAATACAACGTTCACACAAACACACTGTATTTGGACCAACCCTTGGCATTTGATATTATGACACTTAAATTTGATAGAAATTTTCCCGACTACATTTTGGAAGCAGTTGAAGAAAAACCTAAAACAACCTACAACCCAATAATTGTCTTTGTAATTACTAGAGAAAGCAAACCCATAGCAAAAGCTAAATTCAAACTTTTCAAAAAAAAATCTAATTTTAACCATAACCAGCCCCGTAACACTTTTCTCCCCCATAATAGAGGTAGACGACCTGGCAATCCACTTAGAAAACCTGAAGAAAAAGGAAAAACAAATAATAGAAACAGAAAAGACCAAAGAAGTGGAAAAGAACATACGCAGCGAACACGTACACATATGGGGACCGCCAGGAGCAGGAAAAACCACCCTACTAGTCCAAATAGCATCAAAACTTAAAGGAATATTCATAGACATGTCAACCAAAAATTCGATAATCGATCTTGCACTCTACCTTCTCGCAAAAACCCTCAAGAAAAGCGGAGAAACTACAGAAACCATTAAAAAGACAATAGAAAACATTACGAAAAACGTAGATTTAAAAACAGTAAGAGGAGCAAGAACCCTCCTTTCTTTAATCAGAGCGCAAATCTACGAACTAGCAAAACAAACACAAACATATCTCATTTTCGACGCAATGGATCAACTCCCAGAAGAACTAGAAGAAGGAAAAAAAGACACAACAAGCTTTTACACATTAATAAAACTGTTAAAAGACATACCAAACCTAAAAATCCTAACATCATCCCGGAGAAGAGAAGGACTAGGATTCAAAACAATATACATCGAAGGATTTACAGAAGAAGAAGCCCAAAAATACCTAAAAGAATATAACCCTACACTCGACACAATAAAAATGCTACCACACCCAATACTACCAATATACCTCCACTACTTCAAAAAACATTTAAAAGACCAGAAAATAACAGAAATATCGCTCGACATGATAGGAAACCTACCGAAAACCGTGGAAGAATGGCACGAAACTTTCTGGACAAACTTTACAGAAAAGCAAAAAATCCTACTCATGCTAATGGCAGTACTCCCAGGACCACCAAACATAGAAGCCATAGCCCACACATTGAAGAACAAAGAAGAAACAGAAATAGAAAAAATAAAAGAAGTATATAAAACACTAGAGGAGCTAAAAGACTTTCTAAAAGAAGACAAAACAATCTTCCACCCACTATTCCAAGAATACGTAGAAGAAAAAATAAAACAACAAGCCCCACTAATCAAACATTACACAGAAAAACTAGTAGAATATCTTCACAAAAACAACGAAATAGAAGAAGAAATAGAAACCATAATAAAAGCAATACAACTAAAAATAGCCACCCACAAAATCAAAAACCAACTACTAAAAACATACCCACAAACAATAGAACTCCTATACATAAAAGGTCAATACAACAAACTACTAAAAATCCTAAAACACACACTACCCATACACAAAGAGCTTGGTAACAAGCTTGGCATGGCCAGCGATCTTGGTAACATGGGTCTCGTTTTAATGGATTTGGGTAAGCCTAGGGAAGCTCTTGAGAAGTTTGAGCAGGCGTACGAGATTGATAAGGAGCTTGGTAACAAGCTTGGCATGGCCAATCAGCTTGGTAACATGGGTCTCGTTTTAATGGATTTGGGTAAGCCTAGGGAAGCTCTTGAGAAGTTTGAGCAGGCGTACGAGATTGATAAGGAGCTTGGTAACAAGCTTGGCATGGCCAGCGATCTTGGTAACATGGGTCTCGTTTTAATGGATTTGGGTAAGCCTAGGGAAGCTCTTGAGAAGTTTGAGCAGGCGTACGAGATTGATAAGGAGCTTGGTAACAAGCTTGGCATGGCCAATCAGCTTGGTAACATGGGTCTCGTTTTAATGGATTTGGGTAAGCCTAGGGAAGCTCTTGAGAAGTTTGAGCAGGCGTACGAGATTGATAAGGAGCTTGGTAACAAGCTTGGCATGGCCAGCGATCTTGGTAACATGGGTCTCGTTTTAAGGCAGTTGGGTAAGCCTAGGGAAGCTCTTAAATATCACAAGCAGGCGTACAAGATTGTTAGAGATAATTATTTTGTTCTTGCTTTTCGATTGTTGTCATCTGGTGTTCGTGTTTCGTTGGATTGTGGTTTTTGGAGTGATTGTTTGTGTTTTTCTTTTGAGAGGTTGAGGTACGTGGCTGAGCATTTAAAGGATCTTGGAGAAGAATATTTTAGGAAGGTTTGGTATGATTTGGTGGGGTTGTTGGTTAGGTTGTTGGAGTTGGGTGAGTTTGAAGTTCTGTTGGAATATGTTGATCGTTTTGTTGATTTTTTTGCAGAGATTAATGAAAGGAATTTTGCTTTGTTCTTTAGCGTTATTAGGAGGATTGCTGAGAATCGTGGTAAGATTGATGAAGAGGTTTTAAAGAGTGTTGAAGAATTTGATAGCAGATCCTCCTTAAAAAATCTGTTAAAGGAGATTATTAGATTGTTGAAAGGTAAGGATTCAGATATAGGTAGTTGATTTATTATACAGGTATATCTTGTAGGTGTTTGTGGTGTTATTTGGGTGGAAGTCGAAAGAAAGCTAAGAAGTACGTCTTAGAGAAAAAGTTATCATGACATTTAAGATATTTAACGATGAGAATACAACCGTGACAGAAAAAGGTACAGGACATTGTCTCTATACATGGTTTCAACCTTTATACGTGGGAAAGGGTGAGACATTTGGAAGAGACATAGAACTTAACGAAGAAATATCCGTAAGCAATTTACTAATGTCTTCCATCAAAGTCGCCACAAGAGACCCGGGAGAATACAAATACTCATTAAAATTAGTATACTAAGTTGGAGAGAAACAAAAATTTTAGCAAAAAGCCTCACTACAACAAAAATAACGGAAACAAGAAGAAAAACATACATGGAAAGAATCTGAGGAGATTTCGTATATTTCAGATGTAGTTTATCCCATGAATCTGGAAGACTTGAGAAGAGAATTAAATCTACGAGATATCTTATTCATATTTTCAGAACTCTACGAACAAATCGTAAGCCAAGTCGTGCAGGAGCTCTCTGAAGGTAAAAACGTAATACTTGTAAGTGAACTAGGGGTAGGGAAAACAAAAAACACTATTCTTGCGTGTAAAAACTCTTGAAAAAGGAGAAAGCATATGCGTAGCAAAACTTAAGGGTTTTAGCGCGCTGGAGGTTTTTGAAGATCTTTTGAGGTTTCACAGAAGTGTTGGGAAGACTGTTGAAATTGTTGATAAATCTGTGGGGAAGGGGGTTGTTAAGGTTGCGAAATGTTTTTAGGTTTTGATGTGGTTTTGTTTTAGTGCTGTGGAGGGTTGTGTGGTGGAGGATTTTTCGGTTGTTGAGGATGTTTGGGAGAGGATAAAAGGTCAAGTATCTGTTGGTAAGGAAGAGTTTTTGAACAAGGTTAGGGAGTTGTCCAAGAAGCTTAGTTGGAAGGCTAATTTGAGGGCTTTGGCTTTGGTTGTTGCTAAAGATTTTGGGGCTGATGTTTCAACTATTTTGGTTGAGCCTAAGCGTGGTAGGATTTTGGAGGTTGGCCCTGTTAGAGTTAGCAGTAGTCGTGGTCAGGAAACTCCGTACTGTATTTTTGTTTTGGTTAATGAGGATGAGAGGCTTTGGAGTGTTGCTTTCGGCGAAGAAAACGTTGAAAAGGTTAGGAGCTTGGAGGATAAGCCTGTTGAAATACTGAATTATACTTTGACAAGTGTTAGAGGCCGTAGACTTCTTCGTGTTACTGAGAATTCTAAGATTGTTGAGTTGAGTGAGGATGCTTTGCCGCCCTTACCTGACCTAAGACCTGCCCAGGCTTCATCTTTGAAGGAGGTTTTAGAGGGTAAGGGGTCTTATGTTGTTTCTTTTATTGTGGTTGAAGAGGATATAGTGGAATATCCTTCCTGCCCCGTTTGTAAGAGGAGCGTTGATATGGTTGAATCCGAATGGGTTTGCCCAACTCACGGCTCTGTAGAACCGGAGATGAGAAAAGTCTACCACTATTACATTGCAGATGACAGCGGAACCTATTCAGCGGTGTTCTTCGGAGAACCTCCAAGAGAAAGAATCACAGGGACAAAAGTCACTGCAAAAGGATACTTTAAGGGAGAAGAATTCCAAATATCCAAAATATATAGAATTGAAGACCTGGTCTCCACTGCTTAGGCTAGATCCTAGATGTAAGGTTCTTGCCCAAGAACTTTATGTTACCATTTTCGATGCTTTTTATTGTTCTGGCAGAATTTTATATATTGCCGTATTTACTGTTTTTTGGCAGAATGTGTTGTTGGTGGTTGTTGATGTAACAAAAACTATTACCTACATGCTGTGTTGGTTGCAAAAGAATTAATGTTGGATCCAAATGATGCATTAGTGGTAGTAATCATGGAAGAAAAAAGGGTCCGTGAAATATATTCGTTTGACAGCGACTTTAACAAAATTGAATCAATGAAACGTCTCCCTTAAATTAAGAGGTTTAAATATAATATGGATGTTTATATTTTATTCTGTTTTTGTAGTAGCCATTTGTATGCTGGGATTATTTTTATTTCTTTGTTGTTAATTTTTATTTTTTCTTCTTGTTCCCATGTTATTATTTCTCCTTTTCTTTTCCCTAGTTTTTTGAGTGCTTTTATCATGTTTTCTATTTCTCTTTTTCTTGTTTTTTCTTCTGTTAGATCGTAGCAGACGTTTATTATTTTTTCTATTTCTAGGTTCTTTTTTGCTATGAAGTCTATTTCCCCTTTTTCTAGTGGTAGGTAGTATATTTGGTATCCTCTTCTTTTAAGTTCTATGAAGATTAGGTTTTCTAGTGTTGGCCCTAAGTTTTCTGAGGTTTTGAATCCGATGGCGTTCATTAGTCCTGTGTCTATTGTGTAAATCTTTTTGGGTTGGGTTATTTGTTCTTTTAGTTTTTGGGAGTATGCGTTTACCTTAAATATTAAATATACTTGTTCTAGGTGTTCTATGTATTTTTGAATGGTTTCTAGTCCCATTTTGAAGGTGTTTCTCAGTTTTCTGTATGTTATTTTTTGACTTGCATTTGATATTAGGTAGTATGCTAGGTCTTTGGTTTTTGTATAGTTTGTTCCAAATCTGCTTACCACGTCTCTTGTTACGATGTCGTTGAAATATTCTATGAGGACTTTTTTCCCGATGTTCCATTTCATGAAGAAGGGTTCTGGGAAACCTCCTTTTTCCATATATTCCTTTAGGTATCCTCTCGCTGCTGCTTTTTCTTCGGTGCCTAGGAAACTGAGTTTAATGTTTTTGAATCTTAGATATTCTTTGAAGGAAAGAGGATATACCTCTAACGTTATTTTTCTTCCAGTTAAAATTCTTGCATATTCTACTGGGATAAAGTAGGATGAGGAGTCTGTAATGTGTATGTTTGCTTTTCTCTGGTCTATTAGCCTTCTAACAAGGCTGGTCCAATTTACTGCATTATGAATCTCATCTAGAAATATGTATGGCTTTTGTGGTAGCATACGCTCTATATATTCCTTGTATATTTCATCCAGCGGTTTAGATGAAAGTCTTATATCGTCAAAGTTCATTAAAACAATATTTTTAGGATCTGTTTTCTCAAGCAGGCAATCTATAATCTGATATAAAAGAGTGCTTTTACCAGACCTTCTGACACCTGTGTAAATCTTAACTTTTTGAAGATTGATTATTTCTTTTGCTTCTCTTAGTTTATCTCTTCCAATACCTTTTAACTCGCTGGGAACTTCTCCACTGTTCCACCAAGGATTCCAATCTTCCAATGCTTCCAAAGACATAGTATGAACACCAGTCAGTTCAAAAAAATCTATATCTGAACCATAAACAGTTCAAATATTTAAGTGTTCCTCCACAGATCAACTTATAACTTCATAATGAAAACATAATGAAAATGAAGTGTATGACTGCAGCTAAAACTTATTAAAGACTTTAAAACAGTTGCTGCACAATATCGTTATACAGCAATTTACTTTGAAATAGTAACTTAAACTCATCGTTTTAAAATATTAAGACCCCTACGCAAGAGGTGTGTTAGGTGGTAGGTACTTTTTCTATTGTTGCTATTGATGAAAGTGTTAGGTTGATGGGGGTTGCGGTTACTTCCGGGTCTATTGCTGTGGGTACGCGGGTGCCTTGGGCTAAACCAGGGGTCGGAGTTGTTGCAACACAAGCTTACACAAACATTATGTATGGAAAAGAAGGATTAAGACTTTTAGAATATGGTAAAACTCCTAGAGAAGCTTTAGATGAATTGTTGTCTCTAGATCCTAAGCCGGAGATAAGACAGGTATGTATTATGAACAGTAGAGGTGTGTTTGCAGTTCACACCGGGGTGAACTGCCCCTTACATCATGGTCATATTTTAGGGGGCACGTTTTGCGTACTTGGAAACCTGCTCATCTCAAAAAACGTGTTGAAACAAACTTATCTTGCTTATCTTGAAAATGAAGGGGCAAGTTTTCCATTAAGGTTGCTTAAAGCCTTAAAAGCAGGGATTTTAGCTGGTGGCGACAGAAGAGGACATAATTCAGCCGCAATAATTATTGTTGGAACTAGAGTAGCAAGTGGAAAAGGTGGTTTCCAGATTAATATTAGAATCGATAAGAGTAAGAAGCCAGTTGATGAGCTTATTGAAAAGATTAAAGCAGTTGGTCTATGATTTTAATTCGTTAGTAACTTCTTTTTTCGAAAAAAGTTCAATAACTTTATCTACATCCTTGAAGATCTCCTTAAACTTTTTCTTAATTCTAAAATGTCCTCTATACCTATCCGCTACAGACATCGCACTACACCATTAAATCTATTAAACCTTAAGATAATATTCTCTTGGTTACTTCTTTTATTTCATCTATGAGCTTTTCGATTAGTTCATGCGTTATTAGCGGGTTCATTAACACAATTTTAATTCCTTGTACGGGATATTTCTTCCCGTTTTCAACTATTCTGATTCCAGCTAAATCTTCGAGAAAACCTACTCTAAAATTATTTCTTTTATTGATTTCTTTAACCAACTTTCTGTTTAGCTTATTTATCTCACTATGTCTCTTTCCCTCCACCGCAATTCTAAAATTCACAGTGAAAAGATCAACTTCATGAAGCAGCTGGTATCCTTCTTCATGTAACCGTTCAACTAAATATTTTGCGTTATCCATACATTTATTTAATAGTTGTCCGTATCCTTTCCATCCCAGTGTCTTAAGGGCGATCCAACATGCTGCAGCCGATGCACCTGGCCTAGACCCTTCCAATGTTGGTGCAACGTTTTTGAGATAGGAAACCTCGTATTTAAGTAAATCGAGGTCATGTTTCTCTTTGAAAAGTATTGTTCCACATGGATACGGTACATAACCCCATTTATGAGGATCCACCGTAATGGAATCCGCTTCCTCCAATCCTTTTATCTTACTTTCCAGTTCTTCTTCTCTAATTAGTTTTGCGTAGGCTCCGAAAGCCGCATCCACATGTAAATGAAAATCAAATTCACTTCTAAAATCCACTAAGTATTTTATTGGCTCTATTGTTCCAGTAACGGTTGTTCCAGCAGTTGGAATCACGCATATAATTTGTACTCTCTTTTCTCTCAACCTGTTTAGAACGTCTTCATATATTGTGCGAGGAGGTTTTAGAGAGAACGGTGTTCCATCTTTCAAAAAGTTTTCTATGTCTTCGCTTGTTGCAACTGGGACCTTAATAACGTTTTTCTCCCCTAAACCTAAAATTCTGGCAGACTTATCGATGGAGAAATGTGAAGCTGCTGAAGTTAAAATTACACCTTTAGGAAGTTTGAAAAGTCCTTCGTATTTAATTTTATTTCCATATTTTTTGTCTCTGGCCACTAGTAGAGCTGTTAGGTTTGCTACTGTTCCACTTGAAACAATGTTGCCAGTAGATTTTTCAGGATCATAGCCAACCATTTCAGAAAGCATGTAAATACATTCCTTCTCCAAGTTTGGAGTAACACTCCAAGAACTATTTAGATCCCAATCTTCAATATTATTCGGATTAACGATCTGGGCAACAAGAAAACCTATCAGCGCCGGATATAGCGGTACAGGTGCTAAACTCTCCAAATTTCTCCTATTGAGTCGCCTAGCCTTTTTAATCCGTTTCAAAAAGATATCCATAATTCTACTTGGTTCCATTGGGTTCCTTGGGATCTTACTTTTGGAAACGTAGTCCGGTTTATCAACTGGTCGAGGTCTATCGATTTCTAACCAGTCTTTGAAGTTATTAAGTATGTCATTGAGTAAACTTAAGAAATCTATAAATGTGCTGGAGTTCTCTAGCAGTAAATTCTTCAAATGGTTGTTAGACATCGTATTTTCCTCGTTTTGTTTTAAATTGTTCCTTACTTATGGAGAATGTTTATATGTATGTTAGTGGGAATTTTAGTGTGGGTGAATGTTTGTGGGCGAAGTAATAGTTGTAGTTGACGATAGAGGAAGGGTTTTAATTCCATCTGAGTATAGGAGAAGACTGAATTTAAAACCTGGTTCAAAGTTGAAGTTAAAAATAGTAGAGGGAAATGTCGTTTTGGAACCTTTATTACCTAAGCCTGTAAAGGTTAAAGCCAATAGGAAATGGGGAAGTGAAGCCTTTTTGGATGCTGGTGAGGCGACTTTCGGTGAATATTGAGAAGAAAGTTTGGGATGTAAACATTTTAGCCATTTTCCTTGTTGAAGACCACCCGGGAAACAAATATGTTTCTCCGATTGTTGAAGATGGGCTTAAAGGCTCATATATCCCCATATTACTTGATTTTCTTCCAATTAGAGTTTACTGGATTTTAGAAAGAAAGTGGAAAATCAGCAAAGAAGACGCTTTTCTCGCTGTAACAAAGTTTTTGAAAAGTTACGATATGCCTCGTCTTGTTTCACTTAAGAAGGATACTATTTTGAGAGCATTTAAATTGGCAAAAGAGCTAAACCATGATGTTTACGACTGCATTTATCTAGCATTAGCTGAACAGGAAAAAGCTTCAACAATAATAACAACCGACACCGATTTCGAAAAGCTCTGTGAAACTATAGGGCTAAAATACGAAAACCCAGTACCAATGAATGTTTTAAAGAGCTTTAAAAGCTATAAGTAACATAAAGCTTTAATAACGATATTAACCTTTACTATAAGGCTTATTTTTAAATATTTTTTCTTCTTCTAGGAGGAGGATGGGTTTTATTGTTGCAATATTTTTAAAGTCACTGTCAAAGGTGTATATTTCGTCACAGTTGTGTTCCTCCATTATTACTGCTGCAAGAGCATCGTTAGGGTCAAGACAATACTCAAGACTTTTGACTAAGGCTTTTTCGTAATGTTTTTTGGTAACTGATGCTATAGTTATGTTTTCAAGCGTCAGTATTTTGGAAAGAAAAGCTTGAGATGGTTCGATGCCACTTTTACTTGACAGTATATTAAGAATTTCTCCTAAATGTGACGTTGATATTAGAACGTGTTCCTTTTTGTTTTCTATTCTTTCTAGAATTTCTTTGCTTTTCTGTTTTCTCCATAAAATCTTTTTACTTAACATAGATTTTCTTTTAGGCTTTAAATATGCGTAAAGTATGATGTTAGAGTCTAGAAATCTCATTTAGTATTCGCCTTTTCATTTTTTTAGCATTTAGCCATTCTTCTTCTGTTCCAGAGAACTCTATGCTATCAAAAAGATCGGAAAACTTGAAATCCTTTAATTTAACTATCTTTATGAAATCTTTTTCACGTATCAGAATAACTTTCTCACCTAAATCTTTTCTCCACTCAGCTGGTATCGTAATCCTACCCAGCTTATCTATTTTTCGAATAACACTTTCAACCATGTTTACCACTCTTACCAATGTTTCATAATTTGACAGATTATATAATTTTTCCATAAATATAAATCTTTCCAGAATATTAAGATTTTACAAAGATCTCTAATTACTAAATCCTTAGCCGAAGTCCTAACTACTTAGTTTTTGCAACAGAGAAATAAAGTTATGTAAGTTAAATCTACGTACTTTCCCCAGCATCGAATAATATTACTTCTTTTATGCTTATTGTTAGAAGATATCTACACGTTACACCTTTAATTTGACAATCGCCTTGCAATGTGATCACTACTTAAGAATTTTTCAAATAGTATTCCGAAGACGATGAAAAAGCCGATAAACATGGTTATTCCAGATATTGTTGCATTGCTTGGCATAAATATTAGAATCCAGAAAAAGTCCCAGGTCCCGTGTAAAATTGAGCACGCCCAGATGTCGCCTGTTTTTTCCCTTATAACTCCGAAGAGCAGACCAAAAAACGTAGCTGATATGGCAATAAACACATAAAATGGTTTTATCGCATATGTTCCTTTGAAAGGATTTATCCCGCCAAATATATGTACTACTCCGAAAATTACAGCTGTTATTATTAGACCCCATCCGTATTCAACTTCAAAACCTAGGAATTTCCTGAAATGTTTGTTGAATGTTTCGTTGAGGCGTGTCTGAATGTAACCTCTGAAAAATAGTTCTTCAGCAAACCCCACCATGACAAAATACCAAAAAATATCAACCATTAGCGATTCTATGTTTTCTATCGTTGTTTTTAGCTGACCTAAAACCAGCAATGCCAAGAGAGGTGGTGTGACCACCGTTAATGAAAATAATGCACCCCACTTACAGCTAAAACTCAGGTTTTTTATCGACAAACCATAGTCTTCAAGGTGTTTTCCACGTGAAACAACTGCAACAATGGATAGTAAAATCATTACAGTCTTAGAAACAAAACCCCAAAAGGGGAAGGAGACTTTTACCTCAATAAACCATGCAAGTATCATAAAAATAGCTATAACTAATAAAACCTCAGCCATACTTTCAATTTTCTTGCTTTTCATGGTATTTCTCCTCGACTTATCAAGTCTTAAATTTGATTTTAAACCTTCAGAAGAACAGAAATAAAACTGCAACTGTGTTCTTGGTTTTCTTATTTTATTGCGTTTTTCTCTTAAATTTTTATGTAATTGGTTTACTTATTGATTGTAGGTTTAATTTTATTCTGGTTTTATAAATAGGTCTTTTGGGTCTTTAGTTTTCTTTTTTAAGAACCATAGTAGATATAGTGGTAGGGGGAATATGTTTTTCTCCTTGTTATAGTCCTTTTTTGATAAGATAATTGTGCCTTTTCTTGGTGTTGTTTTTTCCTGCCATTTAACTTCTATTTTTACGCTGTTTACTAGGAAGTCTGTTTCCATGTTTCTTTTAAGGAAATATATGTTTCGAGCCAGTTTAAAAGTGTTAAATGCGATCAGCTCAGCCATTTTACTTTCGTCAACTATTTTTCTTCCTACTACAGTTTTTTCAAGGGCTCTAACTATGAATGGATCTGTAAAATAGATTTTCTTCTCTTTTCTTATCAAGGGGATCATTTTACCTAGATCTATTTGATAGAGAAGGTCTAGGTACATGAGGTTTTTCAAGGTTTCTATGTATTCCCTAACTATTCGATGCGTGATACCTATCCATTTGCCTATTGAATGATATGATATCGGTGTTGAAAGTGTTTGAAGAAGCCTTATAATTAAACCTTTCATAATTTCCTCGCTTTTCCCAAGTTTAAGAATATCTCCTCTAAACCAAGAGTAAATTTCTTCATAGGTTTCCCATGGTATTTTTCCGCCTTCGCTGAGTTCAAAGGCAGGCTTCGGAAATCCTCCAGACTCCATATAGTTTACAAAAAGCTTGAATATCTCGGAGTAATTTGGAAGCAATTCTTCAATACTTTGCATATGTTCCAGCTTTTCTTTAAGACTTACGCTCCCGAAGAGCCTACAGTACTGTAAAAAGTTAAGTGGTGTAAAGGGTATGAAGCGTACGTTTCTCCCTGGGAACGCTTCTCTCTTCAAAAAAGCTGTAGAAGACCCTGTTACATATACAATTTTATTTTCGAGAAGGCCTTGATCAATAGCCCACTTTAACGATTTTTCCCAGCCACTTAGAAATGTTACCTCATCAAGGAAAAAGTATTTTGCATCAATAAATCTGAAAACATCTATTAGATCCATAGGATTTTGCAAGATTTCACATGAGATGTAAACGATGTTTTTTGGCTGTTTTTTCTTGTGTATGAGTAAGTCGTAAATTAAAAGTTTAAAGAAAGTGGTTTTTCCAACTCTTCGTGGACCAACAAATATAAGGTTTGATTCTTTTTTGAATTCGTATAAAAGCTTATTTTTCTTATTCATAGCTTTTTTTACATGTTCGTCAAATTTTATTACGTCTGGATTGTCTCTCCAAGGGTTCATCTCTAAAATTAGCGCTACATCTACCATATTGATACCATTAGTATCAAATGTTTATATATCTTTTGATAATATAACTATCAATTACACACTTCATACATAAACAACCTTAAAACTAAATCCTAATATTTAAAACAACACCGTAGAAGGAGATGACAAAAATGGTTCACGTAGCTGTTGTTGGTACTGGGCGTGTTGGACAAGGAGTGGCGTACACGCTTATTTTTGAAAGATACGTTGAAAAATTGACTTTAGTTGATATAAAACCTAAAGTTGCAGAAATGGTTAAAGAAGAACTTTACCACGGCTTGTCAGCCCACGGATACGACATAGAAATCGAAGCCTTCGAACACTCCAAATACATTGAAAACGCGGATCTAATAGTTATTTCCGCCGGGTTCCCACGTAAACCCGGAATGACTAGAAGAGATCTAGCAGATGAAAACGCAAAAATCATAAAAGACATAGTAACATCCACATTGGATAACAATCCAAAAGCATGGTACTTCGTAATAACAAACCCCGTTGACGCCATGGCAACACTTGCATACAAATTGGCAGAGAGGAAAAGAACTGTAATAGGAACTGGAACCAACCTTGAAACCGCCAGATTCAGAACAATACTGTCTAGAGCGCTTAAGGTACCGATGAGAATGGTTGAAGGTTTCGTTGGAGGAGAACATGGATTAGCAGCAGTACCGCTTTGGAGCACCGTGAAAATCGACGGTACCCCACTTGAAGAGTATTTGAAAGAAAACAAAAAAGAGATAAACAAGGAAGAAGTTGTAAACTATGTTAAAGGAATAAGTATGGAGGTTATAAAAGCTCTCGGCGGAACACGGTGGGGTCCAGCAGGTTCCTTCATAGAAATAATCAGAGGAATTGTACTTAACACAGGTAAATTTTTAAGTTACGCTATTCCACGCAAATTCGACAATATTGATGAACCAGTTCATGTTACGGTCCCAGCTAGATTAACCAGATCTCTAGGACCAGACATATGGAACCAGTTAACCAAAGATGAGCAAGAGAAGATAAAGGAGGCGGCTTACGCAATTTACCAAACATATAGTAGAGCTAAAAACGTAGTCGAAAAGTAACACCATTCACTTCAATTCTAGTGACGTCAAAGAAAGGCTCCTGCAGTTTAAATAATTTATTGGTGTAGTTTATGATCCGTTTATCTAAGTTAGATGGTTTTTGGATGTTCGAAACAGATGATGGCTATAAGATTAAGATCAGAAAGGCTGACATTAATGATAGAGAGGCTTTAATCAAATTTTATCAAAGTTTGGACATTGAAACTATCTATGATAGGTTTCTTTCCGTTATCAGAAATTTTAAGCCAATAGTTGAAAAGATCACATCTGATGATACTGGTTTTTGTGTTGTTGCAGAGTTTAACGGCAAAATTATTGGTGATGGAGAAGTTGTTTTCATCGAAAAACCTGTTCGCGCAGAAGTAGCCTTAGTGGTGAAAAGAGAGTGGAGACGTAAAAGAATAGGCACAGCACTAATTTTAGTTCTTAGAGAAATCGCATTAGAAAAGGGTATTAAGTGGGGATACGCGACGATATCTCTAAGTAACGTTGCATCACTTAAAATAGCGAAGAAAATGAACGCAGAAATTAAACGCATAGACGTAAACACAGTCAAAGTATGCCTTCCGTTAACCGGTGAAAAAGAAGGATGCTGGAAAGGAAAAATTATATGATCTTCACGAATATTTTTAATTTTCGCGTACTCGTAGCTTAAGCGAATTTTTAAATATTCGTTATATCATTTACATAGTCATCGTGCGGAGAGGGTATTTATGGAAATCTCCAATAGAGGTTTGAGTTTAAGATTGTGGATTTTAGGCTTAAGCTTCTTTCTGCTACAAATTTTCCCGTACATAGTCTTTGGCTTCAGTTATATACCTAGAATAATATCTATACCAGATTTAATAGACCTCATATTGTATCCGTTTGTCATAGGCCTAACATTGTACTCCATTTTCACATTTCTCGTAAGAAAAGAGGACAATATCTTCCTAAAACACTTGTTTGTTTGTCTTCTAATTCTTCACATAGAGGGTCATGGCTTACATTGGGCCGCTAACGCCATAGACGTTACCATGAACCATACTGTAGGCGTACCTACCGCTCTACATGAATATACTTATTTCCTGGATGAACACCTAGGTCATTGGCTTCTCTTCTACGCTCTGTTCGGAATACTTCTATATTTCCTTCTAATTTCCATCATCAAAGATAGAGATGAAAAAATTGAAAATCGCTGGCTAGTTAATCAAATTATTGCTTTTATCTTTGGCTTCAGTTTGATTGTCACCGGAATAGAGGCCCAAATACCATATGAAACAATAATCGCTGGACTCGTATTCCTTGCAATTCCAATGGTTTCCCTAAGACAAAAAATAAGAGAAATGTTTAAGAAAAAATGTTTGGCAAGCTACATGTTCTCCACAGGTCTATGGATTGTAATTTTTGCAGCAATTTACTGGCTATTGTTTCACGGATTTCCGCAACCATCGGAATGGATGTAACAAAATCACACTAAATGGCACAAAACTACAATTCGTAGACTTTAATAATGGTAATTGATAATTTGCATGGGTGATCTACGATGCTTATTGATAATTTACCTGAGTTTTGCCTTGAAAGATGGCAAAGCCTAAGAGAAAACTATGCAAAGACACTTTTAAGTGAAAGCGGTGTAGAACCGCTCACCATAGCTGAACTAGAAGAACTTTATGGAAAACCAATCATAGACTCTAGTTTAGCGCTGGGATATGGATGGACAAAAGGAAGTCCAGAACTCAGAAGTAAAATAGCTGAACTTTACGATGAGGTTTCAAAAGACAACATACTTATCACTTGTGGAGGTGCCGAAGCAAACCTTCTTACCACCTTAGCTTTAGTAGAGAAAGGAGATACAATTGTTGTTGAAATGCCAAACTACATGCAAATACCAGGTCTACTAAAATGGAGAGGAGCAAAAGTCATAGAAATTTGGCGTAAACCCGAAAGAAACTTTCAACTATCCACAGATGAATTAGTTAAAACTATAGAAGAGTATAAACCGAAAGCATTTTTCGCAATAAACCCAAATAACCCAACCGGACAATTCCTCAAAGAAAAAGAACTAAGAGAAATAGCCGAAGTAGCAAATAAAAACAACACAATATTGGTTTTCGACGAAATTTATAGAGGTTTAGAACACGGCTCACCTACGCCTCCAAGCGTAATAGACTTAGTTGGCATTGAAATGGGAATAGTTACTTCAAGTTTATCTAAAGTCTTTGGGCTACCTGGGCTAAGAATAGGCTGGGTAGTAGCTAGAAAAAGATTAGTAGAGAAACTCTGGTCAATAAAAGACTATACAACAATCGCGCCTTCAAAGATAAGCGACCACATAGCAACCATAGCGTTATCAGAAAACGTAAGGGAAAAACTAGTTGAAAGAGCTAAGAAAATAGTCAAAGAAAACAAGAAAGTCTTAAGAAATTTATCATCAAAGCACAGCGATGTAATGAGAATAGTTTGGCCTGAAGCCGCATCGTTTTTCATAGCTGAAATCAACTGGGCCGAGAACAGCGAAGAAATTTGCGAAAAACTTTTTGAGAAGTACGGGATATTAATCTGTCCAGGAACCTGCTTTAACCTAAGCAAGTACGTTAGAGTAACTTTAGGTCAAGAAACAAGAAAATACGAGAAAAACATAACTGAACTTTTTGAAGCCCTAGCAAAACTGAAATCAATTCAATCAAAAAGTAGATAAATATCTATCATTTAAAAATACTATTCTATCGTCTTTTAATTCTCTACCTTTTTTAGAAAACATGAAGAACTGGCTAAACAATTTTGCAAGTAATTTTAGAATAAGTTTGCTATAGTGATTATATTTCTTTTACTTTTGACTATCCATTTCTTTCTCGTGTTAGATCTAATTAAAACTTGTTAAAAGACGAAGTAAAGGGCAAAATAATTTAAACACTTCTTATCTGAACTTTAAGGGCTTAACACAATAGTTACACCGCGTAGAAGCTAACTTCATGCGAGATCTCAAACATGGTTTCTGTTTACACAGCTTCAACAATTCACTTTGGAAAATGGTTAAAACATTAGATTTCGTTTGCGTAATTAAAGCCCTATACATGAAATTGTCGACTTGTAAACTGCGAAGTAACACGAAATAGATTAAAATCTAGCTTGGAGGTATGAAAATGAACAGCGTCAAAGATTTCGAAGCAAAAGAAGTCTTAAAATATTTCTTTGAACCAAGAAACGTCGCCATAATTGGGGCGTCACACCATGAAAGTAAACCGGGTTATCACGTTCTTGAAAACTTTGTAGTTAATAAGGAGAAAGGAGTTTTTAAAGGGGAAGTTTACCCCATCAATCCTAAAGGTGGAGAAATTTTAGGCTTAAAAGTTTATAGAAGTGTTTTAGAAATACCAAGCGAAGTCGACCATGCAGTAATTATTGTTCCCGCTGCAATAGTGCCCAAGGTTTTAGAAGAATGTGGCAAAAAAGGTGTAAAAGCCGTAACAATCATCAGCTCTGGCTTCAGTGAAATAGGGAACATAGAACTAGAGGAAGAAGTCAAACGAATAGCCAAGAAATACAAGATCCGTATTATTGGGCCAAATGGGCTTGGAGTCTTCAGCCCCTACACCGGCGTTGACACAATTTTTCTTCCGCCCTTTAAAAAGAACGGTTACGGTAAAGAGTTATTAAGTACACCCAGACCGCAAAAAGGCTACATTGCATTAATAAGTCAGTCTGGAGCCTTTGGAACATCTGCGCTCGACTACACAGCTGGTATAGGAATAGGAATAAGTAAATTCGTAAGCTATGGAAACAGAATTGATATCGACGAAGCGCCAATAATTAGATATCTTGGAGACGATCCCTCAACAAGAGTAATCACCATCTACGTCGAAGGCATCCACAGAGGCAGAGAATTCATGGAAGCATGCAAAGAAGTAACTTTGAAGAAGCCAATAATAGTTTTAAAAGCTGGAAGAACCAGCGCAGGTACCAGAGCTGCTGCGAGCCACACAGCATCACTAGCAGGAAGCATCCAAATATACAATGCCGCTTTCAAACAATCAGGTTGCATCGCAGCTGACACACTAGAAGCCCTATTCGATATGGCTAAAGCACTAGTTTTTCAGCCTCCAGCTAAAGGTCGAAATGTTGCAATTCTCACAGATGGCGGAGGTTTCGGAGTCATAGCAGCTGATATGTGTGAATATTTAGGGTTAAACGTACCTACGTTTTCCGGAGAACTTCAACAGAAATTTGAAGAACTAAAAAGGAAAGGAGATTTGCCAGAGTTTGCTGCGACCAAGAATCCAATCGATGTTACTGGAATTGCAACGAGTGAGATGTATGAGATATCTGCAGAACTTGCATTATCAAGTGACGAAGTAGACTCTCTCATAGTAATAGCTTTACATCATCCAGCGACGTTGCACGACGATGTAGCCGATAGAATCGCTAGGGTTGCTGAAAAATACAGGAAACCAGTTGTTGCAGTTGATGTAGGAGAAACGGATTATGCCAGATATCTCAGAAGAAGATTTGAAGAACTGCATATCCCATCTTACCCATCGCCTGAAAGAGCTGTAAAGGCAATAAAAGCCTTAACAGAATATGGAGAATATCTTAAAAAGAGAGGAGTGCTTGAAGAATATCTAAAAAAATGGAAGCCCTTGTCATCGCTAAAACGAAACAACGTATCAATATCTTAATCTTACCTAACTGTATTTTATTAGATTAGCGCCATTTATTTTCAGCTTAATCCATTTTTCTACCTGCATTTATAAAAGAGACGCATCCACGTATTCTATTAAGTATTTTCTTTCTGGGCAACAATTTTTGACCTTAGAGTATGCTAAATATTTAAAGAGCTTGATAGTGCTATTTTATGAATGACGGAGGTATCCCTTTGAAGCCATCCAACTCCGCTGGAAAATCGGAAGAACTACTAGTAAACTACAACTTACTGCCAGAGATACGTTCATCACATTTGCCTAAACGTGTCTACATTTGGGATGAAACCCTTAGAGACGGTGAACAAACTCCTGGCGTCGCATTAACGCCTGACGAAAAATTGGAAATCGCCAAGCTAATGGATGAAATGGGAGTTTCCATAATTGCTGTAGGTTATCCAGCAGTTTCAGAAACTGAGAAAGAAGCCGTAAAACTGGTTGCAAGCGAAGGTCTTACAAAAGCTAAGGTTGCAGCACCAGCTAGACCCACGAAAAAAGATATTGACTTAGTTATCGAATGTAACGCAGACGAAGTACCTATTTTTCTCGCAACAAGCGATCTACACCTAAGATATAAACTTAAAATGTCTAGAGAAGAATCCATAAAGAAAGCTGTAGAAGCTGTTGAATACGCAAAGGACCACGGATTAATTGTTGATTTTGTTGCCGAAGACTGTTCTAGATCACATTTAACACATCTAAAAAACATATTCAAAGCAGTAGCTGAAGCCAAAGCAGACAAAATAGTTATTGCAGATACTGTCGGATTCATGCTGCCAGCCTCAATGAAATACCTCACTTCAAAAATAAGAGACTTCCTATGGGAAGAATGTAAACTAAAAATTCCCCTTGCCGTTCACTGTCATAATGATTTTGGCCTTGCAACAGCAAACACGTTAGCTGCAGTTGAAGAAGGAGTTACATATCCCCATGTTACTGTTAACGGCTACGGAGAAAGAGCTGGAAACGCGCCCTTCGAAGAAGTTGTAATGGCACTAGAAATCCTTTACGACGTTAGAACAGGAATAAAAAAGGAAAAAATATACGAGTTATCACTTTTAGTCGAAGAAAAATTTGGTTTACCTCTCCCCGTACACAAAGCTATTGTCGGGCGAAATGCATTCAGCCATGAATCAGGAATACATGTTCACGGCGTTATGGCTCACAGCTTAACTTATGAGCCGTTCTCCCCAGAAACAATTGGTAGACAACGCAAATTCTACTTTGGAAAACACACAGGTAAATATCATGTTGAAGCAAGACTTAAAACCCTCGGAATAACAGTATCCGAGGGAAAACTTAGGGAAATAGTTGACAGAATCAAAAAACTTCATGAAATTAAAAAGCGATACAGAAGCAAAAAACAGTTAGAGCAAATTAAAGAGTTCATGGAAAAAGTTCAAACAGGAGTAACTGAAGAAGAATTTTTCAAAATTGTAGAAGAAGTAACAGGAATAAAAATTACAAAGAGGAAAATACCTCCACCAAAATTTAGAAAAGAAACATAATCTAAACTTCATGCTTTATTTCTTCTACTATTGCATCTCCAACCTCAGACGTCTTAGAAGGTTTAACATTTGAATAAGGCCCATAACAAAGATCGAAGGTTCTTATTTTTCCTTCTTTTAACACTTTTTTAACTGCTTTTTCTATTAATTCAGCGCCTTTCTTACATTTTTGATCTTTTCGCTTCTCAAACAACCATTCTAACATCATTTTTGCGGCTAGTATGGCTGCTATCGGATTTGCCTTTTCTTGTCCAGCAATATCAGGTGAACTACCATGAACAGGCTCAAACATAGCATGTTTATCTCCAATATTCCCACTAGGTGCCATACCTAAACCGCCTTGCAACGCAGCCCCCAAATCAGTTAAAATGTCACCAAACATGTTAGGAGAAACAACAACATCAAATTTCTCTGGAAAACATACCATTTGCATAGCCATAGTATCAACGTACATATAGTCTTTTTCAACTTGGGGAAACTCTTCTGCTACCATGTTATATATTTCACGGAAAAGCTGGCATCCCCGTAGCAAATTGCTTTTATCAACACACGTAACCCTAAGCTTCTTATCAAGTGGTGCTCCTTTTCCCCTTTTAACGCAAAGATTGAAAGCATATCTTATTACCCGCTCAGCTCCCTTCCTAGTTATTACACGTACATCAATTGCTAACTCCTTTTCCTCTCCGCGACTTAACATTCCTCTAATAGGAACATAGATATCTTCGGTATTTTCCCTTACAAAAACAAAATCTATATGCTCTGATTCTTTGTATGCAAGAAGAGATGGAACCCCGGGATATAATTTGACTGGTCGAACATTTGCGTAAAGATCTAAACCAAATCTTAGGGAGAAAATCACATTCGAGCCTGCTAAATCTTCGTTTGGGAGTCTAATTGGCTGTCCATTTTTAACCCAGCCAACAGCTCCAAAAAGAATAGCATCACTTTCCTTACATGTTTGCCAAGCATCCTCAGGCCACTCTAAACCAGTTTTAAGATAGTATTCCCCGCCACAAGGAAATTCCACAAACTCAAAATCTAAATTCACTGCTTCACCTACAGCCTTAAGAACCTTTACAGCTTCCGGAATAACCTCTCTGCCTATACCATCACCTGGCAACACAACTATACGATACTTCCTCAACTTGGACACCAAATAAAAGAAATGTTATTTTTCTGGTTCAAATGCTAAAAGCACTTTTTCATCGCTTTCGATGAAAGTTACTTTAAGAGGCATTCCAGTTTTTATTGTCTCAGGCTTATTTGGATCAACACCAACGATTCTAGCCATTATTCTAGGGCCCTCTTCTAGCTGAACCACACCAACTACGAAGGGAGCATCGTTTAGAAATCTTTTGGCTGCAACATGAATAACTGTAAACGTGTGAAGACTGCCTTTTCCACTGAATTCAACCCATTCAAACTCCTTTGAGCCACATTTTTTACAAATCGACTTAGGCGGCAAAATATAGGCTCCACAACTCTTGCATTTCAAGCCCATAAACTTCTTCTCGCTGACAAATTCAAAATATTTCTTAACAAGCCTTTCAACTTCCTCCATACTTCTACCTCCTAAGAATGTGAACAGTCACAGTTGCACCAGTCCCACCAACATTATGAGTTAAACCTATCTCAGCACCATCTACCTGGCGTTTACCTGCTTCTCCACGAAGCTGATGAACAACTTCAACTATCTGAGCAACCCCCGTCGCACCCACAGGATGACCCTTAGCTTTAAGGCCACCAGAAGTATTTACAGGTATTCTACCACCTATCTCGGTTTCTCCCTCTTCAATAAGTTTTCCTCCCTCGCCCTTCTTGCAGAAGCCAAGGTCTTCGTAAGCAATAATCTCAGCGATAGTAAAACAGTCATGTACTTCGGCAACATCAACATCCTTAGGTTCAACCCCAGCCATCTTATAAGCTTGTTCGGCTGCTATTCTAGCAGCCTTAAACGTCGTTAAATCCTCTCTTTCACATAAAGCGATAGTATCACTTGCTTGAGCAGAAGCAGTAATCCAAACAGGAGTATCCGTATATTTTTTGGCAACATCTTCACTGGCAAGAATTATTACAGCAGCCCCATCACTTATAGGGGAGCAGTCAAACAATTTGAGAGGCCAAGCGATAACCCTACTGTTGAGCACAGTTTCAATGGTTATCTCTTTATGAAATTGAGCATACGGGTTAAATAGCGCATTACGATGGTTTTTAACAGCAACAGCAGCCATCTGCTCCTCTGTTGTCCCATACTTATCCATGTGCGCCTTTGCCATTAAAGCAAAAACCCCTGGAAACGTTAATCCTTCAGCTGCTTCAAACAAGTCATCGCTAGCTAAAGCCAAAGCCTCTGTAACATCAGATGTAGGGAAATCCGTCATTTTCTCAACTCCAGCAACCAAAACAATGTCTCTAAGACCAGAAGCAATGGATATGTACCCCATTCTTACCGCGGCACCGCTACTAGCACAAGCTCCTTCGGTATGGGTGGCTGGAATTCCTGTAAGACCTATATAATCTATTACGAGGGGAGCTATGTGGCCTTGATGTTCTAAAACATCTGGTAGAAAGCTTCCTACAAATGCTTCTTCTATATCTTTTAGGTCGATTCCTGCATCCTCTATAGCTTTAAAAGCTGCTTCAGCGAAAAGTTCGCGGCTACTAACCTTTGGATGTTTTCCAAACTTGGTTAATCCAACACCAATTACAGCGACTTTCCTTTTCATCCCGCCCAGGTCTCCTTAAGAATTTTCGGTGAATATTAGGCAAAAAACTAATTATTAAAACTTTCTAAGCCGATTGACCAAAAAAGTAAAACTAAGAATAAACAAATATACTTTGACTATTTTATATATGTAAAATATAGTTGAGTGTGACAATAAGCTTATACTTGCTTCTTCTTTTCAAACTCCTTATAAACTTCCCTTTGAATAACGAATCTCTGAACTTCACTCGTTCCTCCACCTATCCTCATCAAACGAGAATCTCTCAAAAGCTTTTCAACAGGCGTCTCTTTCGTATAACCAATCCCACCAAGTATTTGCAGAGCATCGTCACAAACTTGGAAAGCCATCTCTGTTGCAAACAATTTAGCCATTGAAGCTTCTTTAGTAGCTTTTAAACCCTTATCTATCATCCTAGCCGCTTTAAGAGCTAAAAGTCTGGCTGCCTCTATTTTTGTTGCCATATCTGCTATCCTAAAGCTAATGGCCTCAAACTTCCTAATTGGACGTTTGAACTGAACTCTCTCCATCGAATACTTTACAGCTATTTCAAAAGCCCCCCTAGCGTAACCTACAGCTTCACCTGCAATTGCAATTCTCTCAGTATCTAATTCGTCCATTAAAACTCTAAATCCGTTATTTAACCCACCCAGGATATTTTCCTCACCGATCCTATAGTCTTCAAGGGCGAAATGAGTATTCCTGACACCTCTCATACCCATCAGTTCAAAGTCCTTTATCACTTTAAAACCAGGCTTTTTAGTATCAATTATAAAAGCGGTCATGCCTTTTCTTGGATCTACGGTCGGATCTGTTATAGCGAAAAGCACTATGTAATCTGCAACACTACCATTAGTTATAAAGCGCTTCTCACCATTAATAACCCATTCATCTCCATCTTTAACAGCTCGTGTCTCCATACGAGCAACATCTGACCCAGCATTGGGCTCAGTTATACCTATCGCGCCAATCTTCTCACCCTTAATCAATGGGGTCAAATATTTACTCTTTTGTTCTTCCGTCCCATATCTATAAATGGGCATACCGCACAAGGTCACAGAAGACATACGTGACATATCTAGGCTTGGACAAACTGCTGAGATTTCTTCCGCCAAAATAACTTCATAGACGAATCCACGATTCGTTCCACCGTATTCCTCAGGGTACAATATACCTAGAAAACCATCTTCCCCAAGTTTTCTGATAATATCCCTCGGATAAATATTGTTTCTCTCTATTTCATCAGCTTTTGGCACAATCTCCCTTTGTACAAACTCTCTTACCTGCTCTCTAAACTCCAACTCTTCCTCAGAGAATAAAATACTCATACTCTTAACCCCCAAATTCAAAGCACATTCAACCGATTAAAGAAAGTTAACTAATAATATTTCAACACCCTAAATTTAACTTTTACTTAATTAAAGAAACAACTACAAACAGCCCTTCAATCTTTATATCAAAAACAAGAATTCACCGATCATTTACTAGAAGAGAGTAAACATTATAAGTTTCTTTTCACATAAACGATAACAGCAATATTCATTTGAGAAGGGAGGATTTCACTTGAGGAAAGTAGCAATTATAGGTGTTGGAAGCACCGAGATTAGATCAACTACACCCGACGTTTCCTACAAAGAAATGATGTTTGAAGCAGCAACAAAAGCATATGAAGAAGCAGGAATAGATCCGCGAAAAGACGTAGACAGCTTCATAACGTCAGCAGAAGACTACTGGGAAGGATACAGCATATTCGACGAATTCGTCCCAGACCAGCTAGGCGCGGTATTAAAACCAGTATTTACAGTATCAGCAGACGGGCTCTTCGGAATAATAAACGCATACATGCAAATACGCACCGGACTAATCGACATAGCAGTCGTTGAAGCCCACAGCAAAGCATCAGACATGCTCACCTTCGAAGGCATAGTAGCATTCGCCCTAGACCCAATATACAACCGACCCTTAGGTGGACATCCCTTCTACATCGCCGGGCTCGAAATGATGAGATACCTCTGCGAAACAGATACAACTTTGGAAGAGTGCGCAATGGTAGTAGTAAAAAACAAGAAAAACGCTCTAGACAACCCGTATGCAGCTTTCGGCGCAAAAATAACCGTAGAAGACGTGTTAAACTCGGAACCAATGTTTCACCCACTAAAACGGCTAGAAATAAGCCCTCTGGCAGACGGAGCAATAGTAATGGTTCTAGCTGCAGAAGAAGTAGCAAAAAGGCTAACAGACACACCCATATGGGTTAAGGGAGTTGGATGGTGCTCTGACACACCGCAACTAGAATCAAGAGACTGGGGAAGAGCAATATACGCTGAAATATCAGCAAAAATGGCATACAAAATGGCTAAAATCACACAGCCACAAAAAGAAATAGACCTCGTAGAAATCGACGACAAATTTTCTTACAAAGAACTTCAACACATGGAAGCCTTAGGTCTCTGCGAGAGAGGAGAAGCAGGAATACTTCTAAGAGAAGGCGCAACTCAGAGAGATGGAGACCTACCAGTAAATCCATCTGGAGGCTCTCTAGGATGTGGCAACCTACTTGAAGCAGACGGATTAAAGAAAGCCATGGAACTAGTTTTACAGCTTAGAGGAGAAGCAGGGAAACGACAGGTTCCAGATGCAAAAACAGGTGTCGCACAGGTCTGGAGGGGAATCCCAACAGCTACAGGGGCCGTAGTTATCTTAAGTAGGGAGTATTAGGGGAGGTGTGTGAAATGTTGATTAAGAAACGTGTTGCGGTTGTTGGTGCTGGAATGACCTTGTTTAGACGTAGAATGTTAGAAACAGGTAGAGAAATGTGCTGGGAAGCCGCCAAAATGGCATTAGATTCCGCTGGACTAACACTTAAAGACATAGATTGCGTCGTACTCGGAACAGCTCCCGACGCCTTCGACGGACAACACATGAAAGGCGAATATTTGCTTGACGGCGCCGGAGCATGGAGAAAACCCTACGTAAGAGTATATGTTGGTGGAGGAACAGGAGTATTTGTTCCAATAGCTGGATGGTGGCACGTCGCCTCAGGACTATTTGATACGTGTCTCGTAATAGGAGAAGAAAAAATGAGCCCATGCCATCCACATCCGCAATACGCCTTTTCAACAATATGGGATCCAATATTAACCAGACCACTCGAACCGAACCTAATTTGGATATTCGCATTAGAAATGCACAGATACATGCATAAATACGGTATCAAAAAGGAAGATATAGCGCTCGTTGCAGTTAAAAACAAAAGAAACGCCTTAGACCATCCGTGTGCCCAAATACCTGCAAAAATAACCGTAGAAGACGTACTAAACTCGGAGGTACTGGTGTGGCCTGTTCAAAGACTTGACATAAGCCCAGTTTCAGACGGGGCTGCTGCAGTTGTCCTATGTTCGGAAGACGTAGCTAAGAAAGTTACAGATTCACCTGTCTGGATAGATGGAGTCGGATGGTGCCTCGACTCAACATATTGGACAAACAGGGAACTCGCATATCCAAAATATGTTGAATATGCAGCTAGAATGGCATATAAAATGGCAGGAATTCACAACCCACCAAAAGAAATAGACGTAGCCGAAGTATATGATCCCTTCGACTATAAGGAATTACACCATATGGAAGGTCTTCAACTAGCCCGAAAAGGAGAAGCACCCAAACTAACCAAAGAAGGTGTCACCCAGAGAGATGGAGACTTGCCGATCAATCCATCAGGAGGCCTACTTGGCGTCGGAAACCCAATAGGAGCAGCTGGAATGATGAAAGTATGTGAAATCTTCTGGCAGCTCAGAGGAGAAGCAGGGAAACGACAAGTACCAGATGCTAGAACAGGACTAGCACAAGCATGGGGAGATCTAATGCAAGTAGGAACAGTAATAATTATGAGATCATAAAGGAGGGAGAAAAGGTGAGTGAGAAAATTAAGGAATATCCCGGTCATGCCCTCAAGGCCGAGGACTTTAAGGAAGGCAAAGTATTAACTACTAAGTGGCGTCCAAACGCTAAATATGCTTGGAGCGCTGGAATCGCTGTAAGCAGATTTTTAAAAGAACTGAAAAACGGTAAAATCATTGCAAGGAAATGTAATAAATGTGGTAGAATAATGGTTCCGCCGAGAATGTTCTGCGAATGGTGCTTCAAGCCGACAGATGAATGGGTTTACGTCAAAGACACGGGAAGAATCGTAACATATTCTATCAGCTACATTTCCGCTGAGAGAGGGAGACTTGAAAAACCGATGGTCGTAGCAGTTATAGCAATTGACGGAGCATCCGAGAACATGGGCATCCTCCATAAAGTTGAAGGCGTTGACATAGAAGAAGCAAAAGCAGGAAAACTTTTCGGAATGCGTGTCAAAGCTGTTTGGAAACCACCAGAAGAACGAGAAGGAGCAATTACAGACATAATGTACTTTAAACCCTTAGAAGGGGAGGGATGAACATGTCTATTGAAAAAATTAGAGATCCACGTGATATAAAACATCGATTTGGAGATATGGAAGCAGACTACATCTACACGCTGGGCGTCGCAGGAGAAAGATTCTTCAGAGAAATCAAAGAAAACGCTAAAATCTTCGGAACAAAATGCACAAAATGTAACATCATATATGTTCCACCGAGAATGTACTGTGAAAGATGCTTCGAAGAGCTCAAGGATTGGATAGAAGTAGGTAGCAAAGGAACAGTACATACCTTTACCATAGCATATGTTGATGAAAACGGAAACCGGCTAGAAAAACCTGAAATATGGGCCTTCATAAAAATACACGGCACAGAAGGAGGCTTCATACATAAATTAGGTGAAGTTGATATTGAAGATGTTTGTATTGGCATGGAAGTTGAAGCAGTATTCAAAGAAAAAGAGCAGCGAACAGGATCCATAACAGACATACTATACTTCAAACCAGTAAAATAACAATAAACCTAACCTCTTTATTTTACGATGCTTAAAACCTGTCACTTCAGCTTTTACCAAACAAAAAGTAAAACCATAAGTTAAACCACCTAGATATCAACAAATACTATACATAGCATGTCCTCCAATAATTCCGGAGAGATGTACACCCCATAACAATTGTCTTATAACATGCCACAACATTTGCTAAATACTTGAGTAACCGTGGTTCTGGACTGCATGTGCAGTAGGGTGGTTCTTTTACCGTATATATCGAGATTGGTTAGACTAACGACACACCTCCAATATTTTTTACTTTTTTAAGTGATGTAGGATGTCGGAAAAATCTGATTTAAAACTTGACTTTGATTTGGAACCTTCCTACATAAAATCGATAAAAATGCAGAAGCCTCTATACAAGTTTCTAGGTACCGTAACCTGTTTAGTTGCAATTACATTAATCTACTTAAACTTAACATATATTCGCTATACAAATCCATTCTTAAGTGATTTCCTCGTCGGTCTTCCAATATGTTTACTTGCGTCAGGAATAGGCGTACTGCTCATATATAATGAAGACTATGAGCTACCTAGATTGTTTGCCTTAGCAAAGAGAAGGATAGAGGTCACGGAAGAAGACATGGAAAACTGTAAAAAAGCTTGGCAGTTCATGCGTAGGTGAGCTCTACCATGTTTATATGTTTTCCCATTCATTTTATCACTAATAGACATAGCTTTATGTTCTTACCTACCAAAAGGTGTTCCTCGCGCAGCAATAGGTGCGTTACTTGGCTTTTTATATCTCCCAACACTATTAATACTTTCAGCAATAATCTCCAAAATCGCCGAAGAAAAATATAGAGTATCTAAGATTACAGATGCGGCCTTTGAAGAATATAAGCATCTAAAGAACATTCTTAAGGAGAAAAGAAAATAGAAAATTATACTTTAACTTTTCCTTCAAATCCGCCAATGATGTTACCGCGCAAATTATTAATGATTTGTTACATAGGTTTGGAGCTTATAAATCACTGCAAGAAAACTCCCTACTTTAGCGGGGAGATGAATTGCGGTTAAACTTAAATATTTCAGCGCCCACTTTAAAACTGGGATGTTCCTGATCAGCTCGACACTAAACCTGAAATTAAGAGCCTACCCTCATGCCTCTCGTTAAGGCATGGAAGTGGCGGAGCTGTGAGCCCCGTAAACTAGCATATGAGGCTGGAGGCGAAAAGCTTCAGCTAAACGCCGGAAGCTCCCGACTGAAGTCGGAAGCAGTTCACGTAGTTGGTTATAGGTGATATAGAATGGGCGATATGGCTCTTATGTTTCCCTTTATATTTCTCTTTTTCCCTGTTTGCACTTGTGTTCATCGATTAACTATTGGTAAAAAGGATGTTGCTGAGGTTTTTAAGAAATATTATGGTAAGGTATTTTATGTTTCAGGAATATTTGTAGCGGTATTGTCACTGATATTAATATTTGCTTTCAACATTGTTTTCGTGGTCAACCCATTTTTGTTCATGTTTTCCGGCTTAACTTTAACTGTTCCACTTCTTGTGACATTTCTTTTTAGAAGAAAGGAAATTATGGGGAAAAACTTTTTGCTGTTTCTATTAACGTCGATGTACACTTTGGGGACAATTACTATGCCTATACTTTCCTTGGGCTCCTCAATACTCGTTCATAGACAAATAAACATAATAATTTCAATATATTATGTAGTTTCAATCTATGTTCTAACTCCACTAATGCTTATTACCTACAAGTCTTTGACAATTCTAAGAGGAGCTACAACGACCAGTTAAATAAATCACACTTCTTTTTATAGCTATCTTAGCCATATATTACTAATTATATGGATATCTTATTTATGGGTCAGTGCACTTTGATATTGACGAATTTTTAGCGAGGATGAGAGACGAGGGAAGCTGGGAGAAGGGAGCAATAACCGGAAAAACCCTTGGTATCGGAATTCTACTCTTCCTTATCGTTACATGTTTCCCTCTATTTTATGTCGAAGCTTGGCCAAGTAAATTTGTGAGTAAGATTTATTATATACTTCTCTTTTGTACTTTAGGCTAGGTGATTGGTTTGGTGTACATTCCTTTTAAAGATGTATTTTATAGTAGGAGAAACACTATTATATTTTTGTTAGTGTTTAACGTTCTTGGTATCTTATGGGGGGCCTCTGGATACGGTGAACCGATATTAACGTACATATCTCTACTTTCATTTGTCCCAGTTGTTTTACTTTTTCTCCAGATAGAAAATTTAAGTTTAATGAAGAAAAAGGGGTTTTTCCCGGCTGAGAATGAATTTCTAAGTTATGCAAAAGGTCTTTCAACAGCGCACACCATACTGGGAGCTTTAGCAAGTCTTCCATGGACAGTTTTCTGGGCATGGTATGTAAAGACATACTCGGACACATATCCTATTCCACATGTTCCTTTAATTTCTCAAATATTCCTTGTTGTAGTAGTTATCACTATATGCTACTGGACCATGACTTTCCTTACATATGTATCTACATATATGGTTGATCCTGAACTTTCAATTATATTTCAATCTAAAAAAACCATTAACTCAGCGTCTCTTGAATGGAAACATGTTAAATACTCTTTGCTGCTCATAGCGATTCCATTTACATACAGTATCTTGGTGGTTATTGCCCCATTAATGTATGTTTTGGATGTTTTGGTTGGTAAAGAATATTTCCCATATCCAGATCTGCTTTTAAACATCATCGCCATGTATCTCATTGTTTTTTCAACTGTTTCTGGGAAACTTTTAATGCATAAAGGTGAAAAACGTGTAGCAAATATTATTGGAGGTTAACACCATTTCATCAATGCTATAACATTGAAGTTGATGATTTCAACTCTAAGTTTTACCACATGAAGTGAAACATATAGCAAAATTGCTCGGAGACGATGTATTGTTTATTCATGTCCTTTTTATCTATTCAATCGTTGAACAATATTAAGTATACATGAACAAGTACGGTGATTTCAAGGAATGATCACAGCGGAATCTACGGTTTAGCAATGCTTATGGGGCGATTTCATTATGATCTAAGAAATTGATTTTATCAACTGATATTCTAGGTTATTTTCTCTGCCAAATTCTATGAGGTTTCGATCACACGTATATAGTGTCATTTTAGTTTTCCTCCAGAAGACAGCTAGAACTGCATCGATGAACTCTAGCCACATGGTTTCTTTTGGGCCTCTTCTCTGGAAAAGATCCGGTCTTTCTATGATTAAAAATAATGCTTCCATTAGATTTTCACTAGTAGTGGGCTGATTTTTTAGCTTTATATTGTATTTTTCAAAACTTCCAGCAGTTAAGAAAGTTAGTATTTCTAAAAGTTTTTCCAGTCCCTTTTGCGGTTTTTTACCATACTCAGAGAACTCTCTATAAACTATTATGAAAAGTTCAAGCAATTGTATTGACAAAACTACTACATTTCTTCCTTCCAAATTTTCGATTATGTAGTCGTGGTACTTTGAATCTTCAAAAATGAGCCCCCACAACCCTGTTGTATCAACTAATGCCTGCAAGCGTGATAGCCTCCAGCTAATTGTAAAACTTATATAGAATTGTATAATTAAATATATTGGTGATAATTTTGTCATTAATTGTCACATTGTATGATAATCAAGGAAGGACCAAACTTCCGATAGAAATTCTTAAAGCCTTAAATCTAAAAAAAGGAGACAAATTACTTGTAAAAATTGAAAACAATAAAATTGTTCTAGAACCAGTAAATACAAAAAAATGGCCAAAACTTGAAGGAATAGACGAGGAAAAAGCACTAAAAGAAAAAACACTAGCACTTTACGAAGCTCTATGATTCACGATTTTTTAAATTCTACTGGATTTAAACATGGTCAGTCGCGCATAGCACGGGACAAAGAATGCACACTTCTTAGCTTTTAACCTCTTTCTTCCCATAATTATTTGTGCTAACAATTAATAACAGGGGGGATCACGGTAAATGCTTACTTTAGAATAACTATTCCAGCTATACTATTACCGAATTTAATATTTACAGTTGACGTGTTTTATGTCGGTCTAAGATATTTCAATCTTTCATTTCTAGCAGTGCAAAGGTTAAAATAACTCTGATTTTTAAAATTGCGTTTTATTCAAAACCCAAATTTACTTATTATTGCGATGTAAAATGTGAACTAGGTAAACTCATAATATTTTTACTTTAATAACCCTGTAAACTCACTAACTTATTTGAGGGCTAACCATGAGCATGACCATAACTGAGAAGATACTTGCGGAACATGCCGATTTAAAGAGAGTTGAGCCGGGTGAAATAGTTAACGCTAGAATCGACGTGGCTATGGTTCACGAGGTTCTTGGAATAAGAGTAGCAGCAATGCTCAGGGAAGCAGGAGTAAATAGAGTCTGGGATCCCGAGAAAATTGTAGCACTATTAGACCATTGGGTTCCAGCTCCAAATGTAGAAGCAGCTGAAATCCATAAGATATGTCGCTCATTTGCTAAGGAACATAAAATTAAATATTGGTACGATATGCGAGCAGGGATTTGCCACCTAGTTTTACCTGAAAAGGGTCATGTAAGACCTGGAGAACTCATAGTTGGATCAGATTCCCATACAACAACTCATGGTGCTTTTGGTGCTTTTGCAACAGGTGTAGGTGCCACCGACATGGCAATTGTCCTCGCGACAGGTAAACTTTGGTTCAAAGTTCCAAGTACAATGAAGATAGTAATTGATGGAAGGCTGCCTGAAATGGTGACTGCAAAAGATGTAATCTTACATGTCATAGGTACCCTAGGGGTAGAAGGTGCAAACTATAAAGCTGTAGAATTTCACGGCGACACGATTCAAGCGCTGAGTGTTGACGGGAGAATGACTTTGTGTAACATGTCGGTGGAAATGGGTGCGAAAGCAGCGATAATTGAACCTGACCAAAAAACAATAGAATATGTGAAAAGCAGAACAAATAAACCATTTAAAGTAGTTAAAGCGGATAAAGATGCAGAATATGAGGAAATCATAGATTTTGATGTTTCAAAACTTGAACCCCAAGTAGCTAAACCCCACAGCCTTGAAAACGTAGTCCCTGTTTCAGAAGTAGAAAAAACTCCAATAGATCAAGTTTTTATAGGTTCATGTACCAATGGGAAACTAGAAGACCTAGAAATAGCTGCTAAAATACTTAGAAACCGTAAAGTCCATCCAGATGTTAGACTAATAGTAATACCTGCTTCCTACGAGATCTACCTAAAAGCATTAAAGAAAGGTATAATAGAAATCATTATTAAAGCTGGAGGAGTCGTTTGCAACCCCACATGTGGACCCTGCATCGGAGGACACCTTGGCGTATTGGGAAGCGAAGAGGTCTGTGTCTCCACTGGCAGTAGAAACTTTATTGGAAGAATGGGAAGCAAAACCTCACTCATCTATCTAGCCTCACCAGCTACCGCTGCAGCTTCGGCGATAGAAGGAGAAATAACGGATCCCAGAAAATATGCTGGGTGAATAAAATGGATATAAAGCTTAGGGGAAGAGTTTGGAAATTTGGAGATAACATAAATACAGATATCATAATTCCCGGCAGATACTTGACAATAAGAAATTTATCTGAACTCAGCTCTCATACTTTTGAACCTATTATACCTAATTTTGCAGCAAAAGTCCAGTCAGGAGATATTATAGTGGCTGGACATAGCTTTGGCTGCGGAAGTTCACGTGAAGAAGCAGTTCTAGTCCTCAAACATTTAGGTATTGGGGCAATTATAGCTGAAAGCTTTTCTAGAATATTTTTCAGGAACGCTATAAATCTCGGTTTACCAGCAATAGAATGCAAAAACATCACAAAAAAGGTTGAAGATGGACATGAACTTGAAGTTTACCTTGACAACGGATTAATAAAAAATCTAACAACGGGAGAAACCCTTAAAGCATCAAGTCTCCCAGACTTTTTACTTGAAATAATTAAAGCTGGAGGAGCAATAAACATCCTAAAGAAAAAATTCAAACAATAAACCACATAGCAAAAATAATAAAATAGATGATTATTTTCTTAAAACGATTCCAGTAGGATCTATTTCATGAAGTATTTTCAACTCTTCTTTTGTCGGTGGCTCGGTGGTTGAAACCTCTTCGGGAATCAATATTTCAAACTGAGAATTCGCCTTAATATCGTCTATAGTAACACCAGGATGTACTGAAAGCAACTTCATCCTTTTTGTTTCTTCATCAAACCCGTAAACACCCAGCTGCGTAATCACCCTATATGGGCCACTGCCCTCCGGCAACCCTGCTTTTTCTCTTGCACCAGGACCAGTAAGATAACCGGGAGTAGTTATGTAATTTACCCGTTCGACGAACCTACGTGCATCCTGTCTCATCAATATAATTGTACGATTACATAGAGAACCTACGTCATTTGCTCCGCCGCTACCTGGAAGACGAACCTTAGGCTTCTCCCATGGGCCAATAACAGTTGTATTAATGTTCCCATACATATCTATTTGAGCTGCACCGAGAAAACCGTAGTCAATCCAACCAGCTTGCGCAAGCATCATAACATCATGCATACTGGAAGCTGCAACAGCCCTATAGAAAGTACGGGAGTCACCAACTGAAATAGGTAACACTGGAATTTGAGGGCCAATACCGCCAGCTTCAAAAACTATTAGCAGATTGGGAGCATGGGTTCTTTGAGCCAACATAGCAGCTATCATTGGAAGCCCAGTTCCAACAAAAACAGATTTCCTATCCTCCAGTATTCTAGCTGCTACACAAGCCATAAGCTCTATTGTAGAATATTTAACCTCACTCATTTAGACTTCCCCCCTATCCATGGTGCATAAAGTTTTTCTCTTAACTTCTCCAATCTTCTCAAATAGTTAAGCTTCTTAATTCCACCTACAAGCTCCAGATACTCTTCGAAAGTCTCTACACCATAAACATATTTGTTAAGGTATTCTTGTACACCTTCCTCTGTTTTTGAAAGTCTAAGCCACTCACCTATATGTTCCTCGTCAAAATAGTAGAGATAGGGCATATTGCATGGATGTGCTCCAAATGGAACTTCAACAACAGCGTCTACCAAGAAGTAGGGTATAACGGTCTTCCAAGGTTCCTCTCTAATTTTTTCGTGATCTATGATTTCTTCAGTTGTTATTATAAGTCTTTTAGCTGCCCTTGCAAGTTCAAAATCCTCAACAATGATTCCATCTATTTGCGCATTACCGTAGATGTCACATCGATGCACGTGCATAAAAACTACATCTGGAAAACATGCTGGAACCAAGCAAATAGGTTTTCCACCAAACGGATCCTTTACAACCTTTGCAGAACTCTTCTTGAACGTATCTGTTCCAAGAAGTACTCTTGTTGGGATAAAAGGTAATCCCATTGCAGCAGCTAAGAACCTCCATTGAAAGGCAGCATTAGACCACTCAGACACAACCTTACATTTACCCGTTTCAACAGCCCTCCGCGAAGCTGGTGAAAGCCCTCGTAACTCATGTCCAAAAGCATATGCAACCTCAATCTTGTTTACACAGCCTGACGCTATGAGGATATCTGAATCGTGTACCGCAGTCTTCCCAGCCATAGTTAAATTTCGTTTCTTCTGCCTTATAATCTCGTATATTGCAGCCATAGGAACTCTTATGTGTCCAAAGCCTCCCATAGCGATGTAATCTCCATCATGGACAAACTTTGACACTGCTTCTTTAATTGTCATACGTTTATCTCGGAGATCTCTAGGTTTTTGTGCAATCCACTTTCTATGCTCATCTGGATCATACCAAGCTAAAAGTTCCCCTTCTCCTTCATCCAATATCTCCATACTAACCACCGAAACCTTAACCTAATTTACATAATTAACTTAACATTATACTCTCCATCTTTATATAATTTAATTGATACCAAGTAAATCCTAAATTAGACAAAGTAAAATTATCTTTTCTAATAACTCAGATAATTAACAAAAACGTACAGAAATGTTACTAAATGTCTAGCAAACGCGGATGTCTGAGCGTTAATAAACTTTATAACTTTGTATTCACCTATTTTGGATAAATAAGCGCTATTATTTTTCGAGAGGTGGGAGATTTGGCTAAGAAAATTCGAGTAGTTAAAATGGATGTTAGTTTTGAAGATTTTGATAAAGAAAAAATTGTAAAAATCTTGTATAAACGCAGAGGCAACAGAAAAAGATGCAAGAGAAATAGCAGAAGAGGTTAGTAAAAGGATTGAGGATAGCGTAACTACTCGTGAAATCAGATCAATGGTTCTCGATATGTTAGGGAAAAGAAATCCCGAGTGGAGAGATAGTTGGAAGTTCTACGATAGAATTGTTAAAGAAAGAATAACATTTGAGAAAGGAAAATTTGTTGGGGTAAAGAAAGGAAACCTATACCTAGGTAGAGAAGTTAGAGATATAGGTGAACCCGGACTAAGCAATGTCGAAGAGGTAAAAGAAATTCTCAGAGAGCTCGAAGAAGATATATAAAACATGGAATTTCGTCAAAAAGATTCGTAGTCCAACCTATGTTCTGTTCACGGCAGTACCAAAATCAAAGAAAATGAGCAAAGAAGAAAAATTAAAAGCGATTGAAACAATCAACAAATTTAGAAAGAAAATTGGATGGAAACCATTCGAACCGAAAACCACTATAAAACTGTAGCGATGGTTAAACCGCTGCAACCCGTTAGAAGCGGCAATACTTTTATTCCATTATTACGCTAGTAGTATTAAGTGATAAACATCACAATTAGAGAATTTAAGTAAAATCTGGTAAAAGCTGGTTTAACTCAACATGTTAATTTCTTCTTCCAAACCGTGTACTAAAATAAGTTTGATATCTTGAAAAGAGGAGAACATAGATGATACATGCTGTTGTTCTCGTTAAAGCTGATACAGGTGAATATCTTTTAGATAGAAAATACGGTAAAATAGATGTTGACGGCGCTCTTCTTTCAGGAGTTATAGCAGCTTTAAAATCATTCATAGGA
>Ga0209410_1000056_pt1 | contig 43433 bp, 44 predicted proteins | sample Mar14436cmmetaG_FD_184135 | JGI IMG/M metagenome (GOLD analysis project Ga0209410, IMG submission 184135) | Marine hydrothermal vent microbial communities from Guaymas Basin, Gulf of California to study Microbial Dark Matter (Phase II) - Marker... ... | reverse complement strand
AAATATTGTATAATAGACTATTAGTATTAATCAGAACTTTACCTAAACGGGAATATTCTTTTTAACAAAAAGAATCAACACTAATGCTTCATCAAGGAATATTTCCAATAGAAATCGAGGGGTGCGGGGCTTCTCCTCCGAGCCTTTAGATTCCATTACCACTATATCTATTTTTTTGTACGGGAGGTCTTATTACTCCATTCACATTTTATTGCCAAAAGACTGCCCATGAGGGGAGTAGACAGAAAAAGCGAGATTCTAGATGAGGTCTTTGAGAACTTCCTTAGAGGATTCAAGATATTTAAGAACCGTGAAGTTCTTCGCCATGATTATATACCTGACTATCTCCCGCATAGAGAGGAACATATCCGTTATCTCGGCGAGATAGTCGCCCCAACCTTGGGAGGTTTTCCATGCTCAAACGTCTTCATTTACGGAAAGACGGGTACAGGAAAGACGGCTGTGATTAAATATGTCCTTAAAAAGCTTGTTGCAAAGGCTCGTTCATTGAACTCTCCAGTCAGAGTATGCTACATAAACTGCCGATTGGCTGGAACAGAGTACAGGATACTTTCAAGTCTATGTAACGCCATATTTGTGGACGTTCCATTTACTGGACTGGCTTTAGGTGAAGTTTTCGACCGGTTCAGAGGCGGCCTCAACTCGGAGAAGATAATCCTCTTAACAGTTCTCGACGAGATCGACGTATTGGTAAAGGAGCGAGGTGACAGCCTCCTCTACGAACTAACCCGAATCAACGAAGACCTTTCAGGCAGCCGGGTCTCGATAATCGGAATCTCCAACGATCTCAGCTTTAAAGAGTACCTCGACCCAAGAGTCTTAAGCACCTTGAGCGAGGAAGAGATAGTCTTCAAGCCATATAATGCGTCTGAACTTAGAGACATACTCTTAGATAGAGCTAGTATGGCATTTCAAGAGGGAGTTTTAACTGAGGGTGCTCTAAGTCTCTGCGCAGCTTTGGCCGCGGCTGAGCATGGTGATGCCCGGCGGGCACTCGATCTCTTAAGGGTTGCCGGAGAATTAGCTGAGAGGGAAGGCTCTAAGCAGATAGTGGAGGATCACGTTCGAAAGGCTAAGAGGAGAATAGAGCATGATAGGATGATTGAAGCCCTAAAGAGCCTCCCACTACACTCAAAATTTGTCCTGCTTAGTGTATATTTGTTGAGTAAGACGGGTTCAAATAAATCGATAACCGGCGACATATATAATGTGTATTGTGAGGTATGTGAAAGAGTTGGAATGGCCCCATTGACGCAGAGGAGGGTCAGCGGACTTATCAACGAGCTTGACGTGATCGGCTTGCTGAACTCGAGGGTCGTCAGTCTGGGGAGATACGGTCGAACCAAGAAGATCACTCTGAGCGTACCTAAGTCTCTGGTTAGAAGGGTCTTCGCCGAGGATGAGCGGTTCATCTCATTAATAGATTATACTCCTAAATGTTTGATGAAGCCTTGACGGCTGAAAAAGACTTCAGCTCCTCAGGATTCATCGAGCTGTAAAGTCTATAGATGTGACCTCTAAGGTCTGAAGGTTCACAACGGGGACGATTCCGGGATTTGGTGTGTGACCCATCTCCCTCTGATACTCCGTCTGCTCCTGCCAAGCACCAGAGTTGACGATTAAGGTTCCCCTGTAGTTGATGTATCCAACTCTGTGGACATGCCCAGCGTGAAAGATGTCTGGCACATCTTCTATGACTAGGAAATCCCTCTTCTCTGGGGAGATGGGGGTTCTCTCACCGTAGGCAGGAGCCAAATGTCTACTTTGAAGAAGAAACCGCATCGCCTTTTCAGGCTCCTGAAAACTCATGTTTGGGAGAAGTGAGGTTACATCATCGAGGCTCCTACCATGATACAAAAGAACCCTCACCCCATGAAGGAGGATCATAGATGGATTACCGAGCAGATGAACCCTACCTGATTCTTGAAGAGGCTCAACATACTCGGCCTTTATTGCCGGTTGAGGCAGGGCTCTCCTTACAGCATCATGATTTCCCGGTATGATTATGATCTCTATGTGGTCTGGGGTTTGCTCTAGGAATTCAGCTGCGACCTTATACTGTTCGTATATGTCTTTTATCTCGAGTTCATCAAATTGTTGCGGGTAGACACCAACCCCGTCAACTATGTCCCCTGCTATGATCAGGTACTTTACGTGTCCAGCTATCTCGGTAAGCCTGCGGTCTCCAAACCTCCCGTTCAGCCACGCAAAAAAACGCTTGAACTCGTCTTCCATGAACATTTTGCTTCCGACGTGCAGGTCTGATATAAAAGCCGCATAGACTGGTAGGGGGGCCTTGTTCGGCTTCCTTAACGGAATGTCCGGCATGAGAATGTCCTCTGCTATGAGTAGATTGCTTTTCCCCTTAACGGCTTGAATACAGATAACCTGATCCAAGATGAGGTTTCTAGCCTTGTTTATGGCTTCTCTGCTACTTGATGGAACGTAAACCGTGGCCTCACCCTCAAAATCCTCAACCTCTAGGAAGATTCCTTTCTCAGTCTCCCTCTTCTCCCTTATCATACATACAAACTTAACTTTTGATCCTTGGGTAGCTTTTATGGCGTCCGAGACGGAGGTTGCATCCTTCACGTCCATCCTCTGCCTGAGTAGCCTACTCAACCTTCTGAACCTATCTTGGAAGTATTCTATGTAGTCCTCCAGAGAGCCGGTTGAGGAGATCTGGTTGGTGGGGTCCTCTACCACTTTTAGATCGGCTTCAACCTCTTTAGCGTAGAATTTAGGAGGGCCTTTCCCGGTTCTTATGGCCGGCTCTTCTGTCTCCTTAAGCTCCGGTATTACCTGCCTCAACTTCTCCTCTAGGAGGAGGCGGGTGATAAAGAGAGGCCTCTCCGGAAGGGCGTCGATTTCTCTTATAACATCTCTTACAACGTCCTCTAGGTCTTCTACAGTTTTTCCTTCAGAAATCTCCCTTAAGAGCTGGAAAGCATCCTCATCGATCTGATATCCAGATCTAATAATTGTTGAAACGATCCTCTGTAGGCTTCTGCCCTCGCTTCTATGCAAGGCTTCCCCTTCCAACAAGGAGAGTTAACTGTTCATACATTAGGTTGACGTATCTAATGACCCTTCTCTCGATTCTCACCTTTATGTCTTTTCTACATGGAGAGGTGGGAACAACTCTAAACTAACTGCTTCAAGATTATACTTTCCAAAAATTTTTATACTAAATATAATTGTTCATCCATGGAGATGAATAACATGGATATCCGGAGGACCCAAGTGACTCGAGGAGGAACATTCTTTATAACTCTTCCTAAGGACTGGGCGTTACGAAACGGGCTTACTCAAGGCTCTTTGATAGCTACTTTGGAGACTGCTGATGGGCGTCTAATCCTTGACCCGAAATATGACGTGGAGAGGGCTCCAGCAGTCGCCACCATAGAACCAGGTCCGTACGTCGACAGGGAGATTATAGGTAAGTATCTCCTAGGTTACGATATAATCCGGATTGAGACTGGAGAGAGGATCAGTTTAGAGTATAGAGACCGGATCAAAAAGGCGTCGAGCAGGCTCATCGGTCTAGAGATAATCGAGGAGGACTACTCTAAGATCGTTATGCAGTGTCTTCTGGAGCCTTCGGCCCTGCCTCCGGAGAAGATTCTCAGGCGTGAACACTCTATAACCTCAAGTATGCATAGGGACGCGGTTACTGCGATTGTTGAGGGCGACGTTCAGATGGCTAAGGGTGTAATCGCTAGAGACAACGAGGTCGACCGCCTTTACTTCCTCTTAGTGAGAATCTTGAGGACCATAATCCAGAATCCGAGTTTGAGTGAAAGGTTAGAGGTTCACCCTATAGACTGCCTCGACTACCGCTTAGTAGCGAGCTTAGTGGAATCTGTTGGCGACCAGTCGGCGCAGATAGCCAACGAAGCCGTTCAGATGAAAGATTTGAAGCTGGAAGGAGAGGTTACGGAGAGTCTCCTAAACCTTCATAGGATTGTGCACGAAGCCTACGAGGATGCAGTGAACGCTTTTCTGTCAAAGAGCATATCCTTGGCAAACTCCGTTAGAGACCGGCAGGAGGAGATCGAGGTTTCACACAATAAAATTAAGTCCTTGGCTAAGGCTCAGCCAGCTGAAGCATCCAGACTGCTCCTATCGGTTACTTCCCTAATAAAACGCATATATGATCATAGTGTTGACATCTCCGACTTAACTATGCCAAGAATACGGTAAAACATCCAGTATCGAAAGAAGTGTTGGAGAGGTGGTGGGCCCGGCCGGACTCGGACCGGCGACCTCCGCCGTTCTCAACGTTAAGGGTTTCCTGCTGGACGAGTCGTCTGTGAGGGCGGCTTTAGGCTCGTTGTAAGAGTCCTACCAGACTAGACCACGGGCCCAAAGATACTAACTCCTTACCACCCTTAAAAATATTGTTTGGTACACTTTTACGCTTCCTTCCAGACAACTTTAAATAATTTGCCAGCTTAGATTTACTTCTACAGTCTTCCTTTGAGGAGGAACAAGAGTTGTTCGGGTACGCTGGAAGAATCCTCCGTATCGATCTGTCAAGTGGTGCAGTGAAGACTGAACCCTTAAAGGAAGAGGTTGCTAAAAAATATATCGGCGGAATCGGCCTTGGGATACGGCTTCTTCTAGACAACTCTGAGGCTGGCGTAGATCCTCTCAGCCCCGAAAACCCGCTGATCCTTACGACCGGTCCCCTCAGCGGAACTATTGCGCCGACGGGTGGAAACGGCCACGCTTTCGTGTCGAAGTCTCCATTAACAGGCGGGGTTGGTGAGGCGAAGTCTCACGGTTTCTTTGGATCTGAGATGAAGAGAGCCGGATACGACGCAATAATCTTCGAGAATAAGGCTGAAAAACCCATATATATCTGGATCGACGATGACAACGTTCAGTTTATGGACGCTAAACACTTATGGGGGAAGTCTCCACAAGAGACTGAAACCCTAATAAAAGAGGAGCTCGGCGACTACTACATAAGAGTAGCAGCTATCGGCTTGGCTGGAGAGAAGCTCTCCAGAATCGCGTGCATCATGAACGATCGGACGCGGGCCGCCGGCCGGACCGGTATGGGCGCGGTGATGGGTTCCAAGAACCTGAAGGCGATCGCCATCCGGGGAACGAAGGATGTGAAGGTGGCTCATCCGGAGGAGTTCCTTGAGTTCGTGAAGATGCTCCATGAGCGGATGAAGGGTCCCGCGACGACCAAGTATAGGACGCTTGGGACCCCGCTTAACGTTCTCGTTCATAATGCGCTTGGAGCTCTTCCAACTAGGAACTTCACTAACGCCACCTTTGAGGGCGCTGAGAAGGTTAGCGGAGAATACCTCAACGAGCGCTTCGTCGTTAGGATAGTTGGCTGTTCGTCCTGCGCTATGCGTTGTGAACACATCGCGGTTGTCCCGGAGGGCCCCTATAAAGGGACGACGGTCAGGGTTGAGTATGAACCTCTCTGGGCGTTTGGGCCTAACTGCGGAGTCGACCGTATGGACGCGATTCTAAAGGCCATGGAGCTCTGCAACTATTATGGGTTAGACTCTCTCTCAGCTGGGAACATAGTCGGCTTCGCCATGGACTGCTACGAGCATGGAATCCTAACTGAGAAGGATACAGGCGGCTTAAAACTCAAATTCGGGAACGCGGAGGCCATGGTTAAACTTGTCCACATGATGGCGCGGCGTGAGGGTTTGGGTGATGTTTTGGCTGAGGGTGTTAAGCGTGCGGCTGAGAGGATCGGTAAGGGCGCCGAGAAACTTGCGAACCACATTAAAGGTTTAGAGATGACTGGATACGACATTCGAGGTTTGAAGACGGCCGCGGTCGGCTACGCGGTCTCCTTCAGAGGCGCCGACCACAACAGGCATGGAGCCTACAGCCTCGACCTAAAAGGCACGGTTGACCGATTCAAGTTCGAGAAGGGAAGATCAAAGCTCGTTATAGAGATAGAGGACCTCTACACGATCATCGACTCTCTAATAATATGTAAGTTCTCTCGAGGAATCTACTATGAAGGATTTGAGGACCTCGCTAAATATTACACGTTGGTAACCGGGCTTTCGATGACCGCGGAGGAGCTGAGGCTTGCCGGGGAGAGGATAAACAACCTTGGCAGACTCTTCAATATAAGGGAGGGCTTCACTAGGAAAGACGATCATCTCCCGCCGAAGGTTATGAGCACGCCGATACCGGACGACACCGTGTCCAAGGGCAGCTATATCACCCAAGAAGAACTCGACTTCATGCTTGACGATTACTACGCCGCTCGCGGATGGACGAGGGAGGGCATCCCAACACTGGAGAAGCTGCGTGAGCTAGGCTTAGAGGACCTAGCTTACATAGTGGAAGGTAAACTTAAGGAATCCTCTGGAAAGGAGGTGAATTAGGATGGCTACTATACATGCTAGGAAGTTCATCACGGCTGACCCTGAGAAGTGTGTGGGATGTGGAATCTGCGAGTATATCTGTGCCTTCGAGAAGGAGAAAGTCTTCAACCCGCTCAAGTCTAGGATAAGGGTTGTCCGTTTAGACTCCGTGATAAACTTGGCTGTGGCTTGCCGGCTGTGCGAGGACGCTCCGTGCGTGGCGGCGTGTCCAAGAGACGCTCTGACGCAGTCTGAAGAGACCGGGATAATCTTGGTTGACGAGGATAAATGTAACGGATGCGGGTGGTGCATCGAAGCCTGCGATTACGGGGCCATAACGTTACATCCAGACAGTAAAACGGTAATCGTCTGCGACCTCTGCGGCGGGGAACCGAAATGCGTTGAGTGGTGCCCCGAAGAAGCCCTAGACTTCGTGAGTAAAGACATCCTAGCGCAGAAGGCTCGAATAACCGTTGTGAAGAAACTCTTCCAAGAAGCCATAAAATCTTTAAGCTAACCCTCCCGAAGGGAAGTCTTAGCCTTCCCCTTTTTATCAATCTTTAAGGTAGATCGATTTTTATTATTCGTCTTCGCTCTAAACGCTTCAGAGCGTCAAAGAACTCGCTCTTAGCCTTCCCTTTAAGCTTAAAATGTTCTAACATTTCGTTTACCGTCGTCTGAGGTATGCCGTGCACGCGAAGATGGTTTCGGAGATGATCAATTATCAGCCGCTCCACGCGGCCGCATTTCCACGTGGTATTTCTGATAAGAACAGCCATTGCCTTCAACATTCTCTGCGTCTCCTCACTACAACGCCTCGCCAATACTCATCCCCGAAAGATTTTTACCATTTATCTTTTAAAAATTAAATACAAATATGTTTTTATAGTTTTCTTCTGAAAATAGTTGTTGTTTAGACGATTTTCGTAATTTCTACATTGATTTTTCACGAAAACGGTTCGTATTTAAATGATTTTCGTGCATCGCATGTTTAGGGCGTAGTACACACAGTCATCTTAAAAAGGATCAACCGGAGATTTCTCAACATCTATTAAATGAAAACGAGGTCACAGCAAGGACTTAAATATTCCTTGATAAAGAAAGTCTAAAAAAGGAGAGCTCTTAGGATGCTTGATCTGAAGAGGTTTAGGATAATCGATCTTACGAGGGAGATAATTCCCGGAATACTCACAGTGAACGGTGATTATCTCCATGGACGCGAATTCCGGAAGTTCGAGCTCCGACAGTTCAGGTACGCTTTAGATGGAACATTCATGCATTGGGTTGAAGGTGAAACCCATGTGGGAACTCACGTCGAGATGCCTGCGCATTATCTGGATGGAGGTAAGTCGGCGTCTGAGATGCCCCTAGAAACCTTTATGGGGGAGGCCGTTGTGTTGAGGTTCACTGAGCTCAAGCCGATCGACGGGAAAGGCCAACCGATTAGGCCGTTCCATCTGAACGGTGTCAGGAGAGGCGACATCGTGCTCATGTGGAGTCCCTACAAGGGGAGTGAAGCCCCCTACATCTCCCCTCCGGCCGCAAGGACGCTTGTCGAGAAGAAGGTGAAACTTCTCGGAGTTGAGAACGTCAGGGTTGAGTCGTCCCCAAAGTTCCTAGCGACCCACGATAACCTCCTGAAGAACGATATACCGATCGTCGAGGGTCTCGTTAACTTGGACAAGATAAGGGGCGACAGGGTCTTCTACATAGGTTTACCGTTAAACGTCAGGGGTCTAGACTCCTCGTGGATTAGGGCAGTCGCCCTAGAAGAGGTGGAACAGTCCTAATCGGTAACGTTACGGACGCCTTCTGGAGGCAGGCTAAGCGGTTTCATACGTTTTGGGAAGGACGGTTTCAGCACCCTTTAAAATACTTAACTTAAACTGGTAGAGTAGGTTTTCTCCTCTCCCGCGACTCTTTAGATGAGAGATATAAATTTATAGTTGGGTTCTGCAACTAATTTTTAGCGGGTATTTGGGAGGAACATCTTTTGGGTGGACGAGTTCTGACCGGTGTTAGTGAACTTGACTCCCTTTTAGGCGGAGGGTTTCCGAAGGGAAGCCTAATTCTGGTTGCTGGGAATCCTGGCACGGGAAAGACTGTTTTCTCGGCTCGGTTCCTTTACAGCGGAGCGGCTGAGTATGGTGAGAGCGGCATCTATGTCAGTTTCAGTGAGAGCCGAGAAACGTTCATCGAGAATATGAGCGGATTCGGATTCAACTTCGAGAAGATGGAGAAAGAAGGCAAGTTTAAGTACATCGACATGACCGCCGTGAGGGAGGCGGGAATCTCATCGATACTAAACGTCATCTTAGAAACCATTCACAAGATGAAGGCCAAAAGACTCGTTATAGACTCCTTCTCCGCAATGGTTCAAGCATTCGAAAAGCCGATAGACGCCAGAATAGTGATCCACCTCGTTCTGAGCAAGATGGTGCGGATGGCACAATGCACAACTATGCTGGTGGTCGAGGTTCCTGTGGGGAGCGAGAGAATAGGGCTGGCTATTGAAGAGTTCGTGGCCGACGGAGTTCTCATCTTCAGAAGAGACAGGATCAAAGGCAGACTTCTGAGGAGAATCGAAATCCTGAAGATGAGGGGTGCCCGGATAACGCAGTATAGCCGCCTATTCACCATAGAAGGGGGCTTCAACGTCCTTCCGTGCTTCACTTCAAGGACCGTGAAGGCTCCTAGAAAGTTCAAGCCATCAAAGGATACCCCGACACATTTTTCATCAGGCATTAAGGAGCTTGACGAGATTCTCGGCGGCGGCTTCCCGAGAGGAAGCATAATTCTCCTAGAGGTGGAGGATAATGTTCCGAGGGGAGGAGTAAGTTCAATCCTGAACCCAATAAGGTTGAATTTCGTCAATAATGGTAATGGAGTCTTCTGCGTTCCCTCCGCAGGACTGAGTGGAGAATACGTCAAGGAGAGCTTGAAACCATTCGCTGAGAAGAGCCTCTTCGACAAGAACCTGCAGATAGCCGAATTTGGTGAAGAGCCTCAAAAACCCAACCTGATACCGCTGAGAGGCAGATCCGCAATTGACGACTACGAGAAGTTTTGGGAGCAAGTCTCAACATTCAAGGCTAAAACGGGGAAACCCGTCTTAATGACCATAGGTTATGATACACTTGAGTATAGGTACCCAAAAGACTCATCAACGTTGATTCAGCTCATGGTTGAGATGGCGAAGAAGATTAGAGCAAACGGCGACTTGAAGATAAACATAATCAGGCCGTTCCTGAAGATTACGCCGCATGCCCGATACATCTCAGATCTACATTTCAACTTAGTTGAGGTCGATGGGAGCTTATGTCTATACGGGGTTAAACCGAGAACCTGCGTATACAGCGTAGAAGTAGATGTCTCCTCAGGGTTCCCTCAGACAAAACTGAGGCCGATCATTTAAAGACTCAGAGGGTTTCAACGGCTTTTGAACTTTCCCTCCTTGAAGCCTCTACTCTTACCCTCCTAAAGGTGGGAGCGATACCCATCTTCTTGTAGTAGAGTTGGGCCACCTCGTGGGAGGGATCGTCCCTGTCCCCGAGGAAAAGGAGGTGGCTCCCGCATCCTCCACGACAGTCGGATGAGCCGAACCCCGGTACGGGAACCTCCGCATTCATACGTTCTTTAAGGTACTTGTTAACTTCGCATTCCATGCGTTCCTCGGTTTCAACGGTTATGACGGCTTTAACTTGAGCTTCTTCTAGAGATAGTAGATGATCTATGTGCCACCTCAACCGTTTCGACTTCTTCAGGTGTCTGGCAACCCTTCCATCTAGACTTAACGCTCCCCTCCCCAGAGCTGAGCCTGTGTAAAGGTAGTAGCCTCTCCGAAACCGAAAAGTTCCAAGCCTCCCAACATCAACAAGCCTCTCAACCGGCAAAAATATGATCAGAGTGTAGATTCCCTTCTTGGAGGAGGCTCTGCCTCCTAGCAAGTCTCTGCTCTGACCCGTCTTCCCTTGACCCCCCACCATCTACAGATGATTTAGTCTTCAGCTTAACAATTACATGGAAGCAGGCAATTATTTTTATAAATCGGTCGCGCATAAGTATGTTGGGAACGTATCCTTATCTAAACTGTTTAGAGGCTGATACGTTGTCTCTACAAGAGGAACCTAGAATTACGTGTCCGAGATGCGGCCGATCCGTCCCGGCCATGGTCTATTGCATATATTGCGGAGCGCGTCTTCGGAGGCCTTCTGCTCCTCCGGTTGCGCCTAAGGCTCCACCTCGGGTGGTACCTAAAGCTCCGCCTCCGCCCCCGGTTACTGCGCCTCCGAGAGCGCCGGCTCCTCCTCAAGCTCCAGCCGGAGTCACAGCTGAGATACACGATTTAATGTCTAAAATCTCGATTTATCAGGATAGGAAGGTCTCCCTTCTCAATCTCTTCCAGTCGGGCGAGGTCTCTGAGAGAGTATTCGTTAAGCTCTATACTGAGTATAGCGGCAAGTTGAATGAGATGTTGAACCGCCGCGTCAGTAAGCTTGAGGAGCTTAGAGCTCAGCTTGGGGAGAAGAGCAAACGTCTCGACGAGATCAAGTTCAGCCTCGAGGAGCTCGAGGCTCGATATAAGGTCGGCGAGATAGACTCTACAACCTTCGAGGGAAAGTCTAGAGACTTAAAGGCTGAAGTGGCAAGGCTTGAGTCCGAGATGAAGGATCTCAAAGCCAACATAGAGCATTTGGAGAAGGTCTTCGCCGACAAGTCTCCCCGGGAGATTCTCAACATGGAGATGAAGATCAAATCCTTCCAAGAGTCCTTGGATAAGTTCGTGAATGAGGGGAGGCTCTCCAAGGAGTCCGTTGAGAAGATAAAGCCGGACATAGAGGAGACCCTAGCCTTCTTCGATTCTATAATAGGGAAGCATAAAGAGAGGGAACGTCAACTCAGAGAACAGCTCGAGGCCCTCCACGCACGCTATAGAGTGAGTGAAATCTCGATCGAGGAGTACGAGCGTAAGAAGAGAGAAATCCAAGAGGAGATAGATAAAATCTGGCGTGAACCTTAGCAAGGGCAGGATTTCCTCCGCAACCTCTATTCCTTTCCTCTGAGGCTGAAACCTTTCAGGGTCTGGGCTAAGAGGGTTCACTGAAGATGGAGTTTAGGGTTCTCTCTGAGCTCTGTGAACGACTATCATCAACAACGAAACGTAACGTAAAGGTTGAGATGGCCGCCGAGTTCCTGAAGCGCCTAAACAGCCAAGAGGTTGAACCAGCAGTCTCAATGATCCTCGGGAGACCTTTCCCAAGATGGGACCAGAGAACTCTAGATATAAGCTGGGCGACATTAAGCAACATAATCAAACGCTTAACCGACGTGGATTGGAGAACGTTCTCTAAAGTCTTCAGAGAGACCGGAGATATAGGATCAACCATCAAGACGATCTTTGAGAGAAGCAAGGTTAGGAGACAAAAGGTTCTATTCGAGAAGTCTCTCACCATACTTGAGGTTAGGAGGGTCTTCGAGGCGATCGCGGAAGCGTCCGGTCAAGGGTCCAGGGAGAGGAAAGACCGTCTCGTCGAGAGCCTCCTAGGCAGAGCCAGCCCCGTGGAGGCTAAATACCTCGTCAAGATCATGATCGGCGAGATGAGGACGGGGTTTCAAGAGGGGCTGATGGAGCTAGCAGTCTCGAGAGCATTCTCAACTCCGCTGGAACTCGTCCAGAAAGCCAGCATGCTGACCGGAGACGTCGGCGAAGTCGCATACCTCCTCAAGGAACACGGCGAGGCCGCCCTCTCCAAGGTAGGGCTCCGCTTAATGAGGCCTCTGAAACCTATGCTCGCCCAGATGGCTGAAAGTCCAAGGGAAGCCATAGAGGAGCATGGCGGCGAAACAGCCTTCGAGTATAAGCTGGACGGCGCAAGAATCCAGATACACAAGGTCGGCGAGAAGGTCAAGGTGTTCAGCCGTAGGCTAACCGATGTCACGGACAGCCTTCCAGAGATCGTTCAAGCGGTTCGGGAAGGTGTCAAGGCTCATGAAGCCGTCCTTGAAGGTGAGGTTATCGCGGTTGGTAGGGATGGCCATCCGCTACCCTTTCAGCACTTGATGCGCCGCTTCCGCAGAGTCTACGAGATCGAAAAGATGCTTCGAGAGATTCCAGTCAAACTTTACCTCTTCGATCTTCTATACGTGGACGGGGAGAGCCTCATCGATGAGCCTTACTTGGAACGTAGAAACAGACTTTCGAGGGTTGTGGAGGGTATACCCCTCACCGAGCAGTTGGTGACAGGTAACCCCGCAGAGGCCGAGCGGTTCTTCAGGAAGGCTTTGGAGGAGGGCCATGAAGGCCTGATGGCTAAGAGGCTTGACAGCCCCTACAAGCCCGGCGTCAGGGGGAAACACTGGCTCAAGATTAAGGAGCCCCTTGAGCCCTTGGACCTCGTTATAACCGCGGCGGAGTACGGCTACGGCCGCCGGCACGGCTGGCTTTCAGACTACTATCTGGCGGCTAGAGATGAGGAGACTGGTGAGTTCCTGGTTGTAGGCAAGACATTCAAGGGGTTAACGGATCAGGAGATAATCGAGATGACCGAGCGGCTTAAGAGGCTTGCCATAATGGAAGAAGGCAACAGGGTTGTAGTTAAACCCGAAATAGTCGTTGAGGTCGCTTATAACGAGATTCAGAAAAGCCCGAAGTACAAATGTGGTATGGCTTTACGCTTCGCTCGTATAACAAGAATCCGAGACGACAAGTCTCCAGAAGAAGTTGACACAATCCAGAAGGTCCGTAAAATCTACGAGAAACAGTTCGAGAAGAAGGCTCGGCTCTAAAGATGTGAGGAGGGTGGAGCCACCCTCCCTGCGAGAAAGGTCTTATACGCGACTTCCCGGTGGTGATGCTTGACCCGAAGCGGAGCTTGTGACTTCCACCCTCCCTTAGATACCTTAAGGGCCGAACCCTTTAAAGATTTTGAAGCTTAAACCTATGTTATAAACTCATGGTCCAGACACAAGAGTCAAAGACACCAAAAAACTTTAATGAATCCCGCGGGTTCTCTTTCTCGGTGTGGTCTTTGCGTAGTAAAGACCTCTTGACACTGCAGACGTTCTCGAGTGAGGAGATTTGGCAGCTTCTCAAGACGACCCGCAAGTTGAAGGAAGGAGACCTCCCAGAACCTTTAAGCGGACCCCTCAAGAACAAGAGTATACTTCTACTCTTCCAGAAGGCCTCAACGAGGACCAGAGTCTCCTTTGAAGTGGCCATCCACCAGCTGGGAGGCCAACCGTTATATTTGGGGTGGGCTGAGGCCCAGTTAGGGAGGGGTGAGACGATCGCCGACACCGCCCGAGTCTTAAGCCGATACGTTGACGGCGTCGTGGCAAGGGTTTACCGTCAAGCCGACCTCGAAGAGATGGCGAAACACGCCTCTATACCCGTCATAAACGCCCTTTCAGACCTCTTCCATCCATGCCAGATAGTCGCGGACCTCTACACTATGTGGGAGCGATGGAAAACCTTGGAGGACCTGAAGGTCGCTTACGTTGGAGACGGAAACAACGTCTGCAACTCCTTGCTTATAGGGTGTAGCAAGCTGGGGATCGACATCTCAGTTGCATGTCCGCCGGGATACCGGCCCTACCCAGAGGCCGTGAAATGGGCACGTGAGAACGCTGAAGAGTCCGGCTCCTCGGTTGAGATCGTAGAGGACCCCGTAAAGGCCGTTAAGGGAGCCAACGTGATCTACACCGACACGTTCGTATCGATGGGCGCCGAGGCTGAACGTGAGGAGAGACTCAAAGTTTTTCTGCCGAGATACCAAGTTAGAAGCGAGCTCTTCCTGCACGCGGCTGAGGACGCGGTCTTTATGCATTGTCTCCCAGCCCGCCGCGGCGAGGAGGTAACCGACGAGGTGATCGACGGCCCTCGATCTGTCGTATGGGATCAGGCTGAGAACCGCCTCCACACGGCTAAGGCGATCTTGGCTCACTTGATCTAGAAGGAGTGGAGGCCATTTTGATCCTGATCGTAGCCTCAAAGGAGGATGTTGCCGCCGTAAATATAGCGAGTCACCTCTTGGTTGATCACGGATTTGAGGAGTCGCCTGAACTCTTTCAAGGGAGCCCCATCTACGCCAAGACGTTGAGGAACGGTGAGGAGGTCAAGCTCGTCTTCATCAAGGAGCCGGCTATAGAAGCCCAGTTTATAACGGACTTTTTTAAGCCTAGGCTCCTCATCTTCATATCTAGGCATAAGAGCGAGAGCGGGATACCAACGCTCTCAGTTCACGTTCCCGGGAACATAGGTCCAGCCAAGATGGGTGGAATCCCGAGGAAGGTCTCGATCGCCCCCGCCAGCGCTATGAAGGAAGCCTTGAAGGAGCTGGCCCTTGACAAGGAGAGGATGAACCTCGACTACGATGTTTCCTATGAATGTACGCATCACGGGCCGTCCCTAGACGTGCCGACGGTCTTCGTCGAGTTAGGCAGCTCCGAGGTTCAGTGGAGGGACCTGAAAGCCGCTAAAGCTGTAGCCGAGGCAGCTATGGCGGCGGCTACGTCCAAAGAGAGTTACCCAACGGCCCTTGGGATCGGCGGGCTTCACTACAACCGGAAGTTTACGAAGTTAGCTCTCACAAGTGACATTGCCTTCGGCCATATTATACCGAAGTACGCCGTTCAACTCGTCGACTTAGAGGTCTTAAAACACTGCGTCGAGAGAACAGTTGAGAAGGTTGAGAAGATAGTTCTGGACTGGAAGGGGATTAGAGGCTCCGATAAGGCCAAGTTAATGGATATTCTCGATGAGGTCGGTCTGCCCATAGAAAAGGTCTAGAGACGTTTACTCAGGCTTCCCCTCCTAAAAAGTTCTGAAGGATCTCTCTTAAGGGTTTCTCGAGGAGTCTCCGAATCTTTCCTAGAATCTCTTCTCCCTCCTCTGTTATGGAGTAGTATTTGATCCTTCTTCTCCCCTTCTCCGTCCATTTACCAGTTATGAAACCTTTTCTCTCCAATTCGTAAAGGAGTGGATAGATCGTCCCGGACGTGAATCTTCTCTCGGTCAACCTTGTTATCTCCTTAGTTATGTGGTAGCCTGACATGGGTTTCTGGCTGACGAGCCAAAGTATTATGGCACGGCTTAACCCTCTAAGAGTCGCTCTGATTAGGTCTTCTTCGCTGATCTCGCTCAACTTAACATCCCCTAGCGCCGTGTTTATGGATTCCCTGTTTTCCTTAGTTTCAACGTTCGGTTTCTATCTTTTACTCCCCTTATTTTTGGTACTCATTTATATATGGTTGTGTTAGGTTCTCGGTTCTCAACGTCTCTAAAGGATTAAGGTTTCCGGAGGGTCAGCCGGCTGACCGTGAAATTTGAAAAGATTGATATATGTTAAAATCTTAAATGTTTAGGTAGTGAGTCTTCATGGTCAGCGTGGTTGAATCCTTCCTACAAGGTCTCCACCGACCTATAATCCTGTGGATTCTAAGTCAGGCTCCCTTACACGGATACGGCCTGATGAAAGAGTTGAGGAGGCTCACTGGAAGAAACCTCAGGCCCAGCATAATATATCCTTTCCTCCACGAGCTAGAGAGGAACGAAATCTTGAAAAGCGTATGGATCAGGCAGGGTGGACGGAGTAGGAGATACTACTCACTCACAAAGAAGGGTGAGGCTCTCCTCAAGAAGATTCGCCACCTCTTTCACAACAGTTTAAGCGATGTTCTCCGCGACCTTCTATCGGAGGATTCTTCCTAATCTCTTGGGCTTCAATCTCTAGCAACCTTAGCTCTGGTACTGTTGAGTATCGTTAACCCACTTCAAATATTTAACGAAGGCTACTAGGAAGAGGATGAAGATAAGGCTTATTCCGACGAAGATCAAGATAGCTCTCTCCATACATTCATCCCCCTCCTTAAATCTTCTATTGATCTGCTGTGCTTTCCGCTCTAGTTGTGCTGATTATGCTACGATATTCCATCTTCACAGCGTCTATGAATTCCGACCTCATCCTTCCTTCCAGCTTGAAGTGGGGCATCCTTCTTTTTCAGCGGTATCTTCGTCCTTCCATGAATCTTAGGACACTTCCTTAAATAGGTTAAGGCTGAACCCCTATTTAGGGGTTCTCCAGATGTGCAAGAGGGAGTACCATTATGATCTTCAAGCTATGGTTAGAGACTTCAGGTCTGGGAGGAGAGATGTACTGCCGCTACCTGTCCGGCTCTTACTTAGAGCCTAACGCCTCAGGTTAAGCGGCAAAAGTTGATGAGGGCTCTCGGAGTTTCTCTTAAACGCACACCTAGGACAAACCAATTTTGGAGTTTCCGCAATCCAAAAAGGGTAGACCCCTCTATATTTTTTGGGGTCTCCTCAGACTTACACCCCCCTTTACGCTCGTCACCGAAAACGTTTAAACGTAACGTGATACCTCTTTTAGGTTACGATGTCGTTGACGGATAAGCTCAGCATAATAGTTGTTGGATATGGCCGTTGGGGTAGAAACCACGCGGCAACCCTTAAAGAGATACCGAACGCCCGGCTCGTAGCGGTCGTGGACATCGACGAAAGAGCCTCCCGAGAGGCGGCTGAGAACCTGCAAGTCAAGGCTTACTCAAACGTAGACGAGGTTTTAGAGAAAGAAACATTCGACGCGGCCACGGTAGCGACTCCTCCTTACACACACGCGGACATAGCCGTCAAGCTCATAGAAGCTCAAAAACATGTCTATGTTGAGAAGCCCTTCGGGTTCTCAGCCTATGATGCTCTAAGAATCAAGGAGGCTGCTGAGGAGGCCGGGGTCACAGTTATGCCTGGGTTCAGTCAGAGATACATTCCCGTCTTTAAGGCTTTCGCTGAAAATGTTAAGGCTTTTGGGAGGCCTAGGCTTGTGACTGCTATTAGAGAGTCTAAGGGCTGGTTCTGGAGCGGCCCAAGAATCGGCATAATCCCGGAGCAAGGCATCCACGGCTTAGACTTAGCACTCCACGTTGCTGGAAGCCCCCCAAGCGAGGTGGCCGCCTTCATCGTTGAGAGGAAGCCGCGTGTCGACGAGATGGCTGAGATAATCGTTAGACACAAGTCCGGAACGATAACTGAGGTTAAATGTCTCTTTGGAGCTCCTAGATGGAACGACTCGGCCTCAGCTATATGCGAGGAGGGCGAGTTAATCGCGGACAGGATTGGGAGATCGCTCACAATAAAGGATAAGGAGGGAAAGAGGGACTCACGAATAATCTTCAAGGATGAAGGTAACTTCCTAAAGCCGGCGTTAAAGGACTTTATAGACTCGGTTCTCCGTGGGGAAGAACCTCCTATAAAACTCGATGAGGGAGTTAGGAACTGGCGTGTCTGCGACGCGGCTTACAAGGCGTCCCAAAAAAGCTTAGTGGTGAAGCTCTAATTCAAGCAGGTTACCTTGCCCGTTCGTTCACCCGTTTTATATAAACCTGTTCACTACATTTTTATATAGGCATTAGGTTCTCCTTTGAGGAGAGGCTGAGCCAGTTGGGGATTAGAACATTCCTCGAGTCTTGCATACGGCTCTTACGCCTTGCGAAGAAGCCTGGAAAGAATGAGCTCTGGCTCTCGATCAAGATTTGTTTCATCGGAGTCTCTCTCGTCGGCTTTATAGGGTTCATAATAAAGATTCTCTCTCTCATGCTTGCAACAGGATTCTTCGGAGGATAATAGGATGAGCAGTGAAGAGAAGAAGTCCCCCTCAACGCTTGTCTTCGCTATACGTACAACGGCCGGTCAAGAGAGGAACGTAGCTAACCTTATCGCTAACAGGGTTGAAGCGAATAACCTTCCTGTGAAGGCTATACTTGTTCCAGAGGTCTTGAAGGGATACCTCTTCGTCGAGGCTGACGGTCCCCACATAGTTGAGGAAGCCATAGCCGGAATAAAGCATGTCCGGTCTAGGGTTAAGGGGGTTGTCTCGTTCTCCGAGGTCGAGAGATACGTCGTGGTAAAACCGGTAATTGAGGAGCTCGACGTCGGAGACATCGTTGAGGTAGTAAGTGGACCTTTCAAGGGGATGAGAGCCAAAATCACGAGGGTTGAACGGGCTAAGGAGGAAGTAACAATAGAGCTCCTAGAAGCGTCATTCACCCTCCCCATAACGGTTCACGCGGACTACGTCAAACTTGTTGAGAAGGCGGGGTGATGAGTAACCATGGTTGAGAAGAAGGTTGTTGAGCTCTTGGTGGACGGCGGGAAGGCCACGGCGGGGCCTCCTATAGGGCCGATACTGGGCCCCCTAGGCGTGAACGTCCTGATGGTAGTCAACAAGATCAACGAGCTTACAAAGGAATACTCGGGAATGAAGGTTCCCGTCACGGTTACCGTTGACCCTGAGACAAAGGAGTTCGAAGTGAGCGTAGGGATACCTACGACCTCAGCGTTGATCGTGAAGGAGGCGCAGATCGAGAAGGGGTCCGGAGCCCCCAACACCGAGAAGGTTGGAAACTTGACGATGGAACAGGTTATAAAGATAGCCAAGATTAAGAGTCCATCTCTCTTAGCCAGCAACCTTAAGGCGGCGGTTAAGGAAATCCTCGGAAGCTGCGTCAGCATCGGCGTGACCGTTGAAGGTAAAGACCCAAAGGAGGTTCAGAAGGAGCTCGAGGAAGGGGTATACGACGACATCATCAAGGCTCACGAGAAGTAACCCTTTTAAAGCTGTTAAGTTTCATGGCTTGAGGTTTGAAGGATGCCGGGAGAAATCGATAGGTTTAAGGAAGCCCTGAAAGAGATGCGGAAAGCTTCCAAGAAGAGGAACTTCACCCAATCGGTAGAACTGATAATAAACCTCACGGACGTAGATGTTCGGAAACCTGAGAATAGGATACAGGAGACGATAGAACTTCCACACCCAATAAACAAGACCATCGGGGTCTTCGCGACCGGCGACTTAGCTTTGAGGGCGAGGAAGTGCGGAGTCGACCTCGTTCTGGAAAGAGAGGAGATCGAGGGTCTTCTAAACGACAAGAAGAGGCAGAGGAAGATAGCTAAGGCCATAGACTTCTTCATAGCGGAGGCCCCTCTCATGCCTCTGATCGGTCGGGTCTTCGGTTCGATACTTGGGCCTAGAGGTAAGATGCCTAGACCCATCCCGCCGACAGCAGACATAGAACGTGAAGTGGAGAACCTCCGAAGGATGGTCTTCGTTAGAACTAGGGGTCAACCCGTTATCCAATGTAAGATCGGGACGGAGGATATGCCCGACGAGCAGATCGCCGAGAACGCCTTGGCCGTCCTTAGGAGAATAGAGAGCAGACTGAAGAGGGGAATTAAGAACATAAAGTCAGTTTACCTCAAGACGACTATGGGGAAAGCCGTCAAGGTAAACCTACAATAATTAACAATGTGGTGAAGACTAATGGTGCAACGTCAAGTCCTAGTCAAGAAGGCTGAAGAGGTTAAAGAGATAGTGAACCTCATCAATAAGTACAGAGCCGTAGGAATCGCGGACATACATAAAGTTAGAGCGGCCCAGCTCCAAGGCCTAAGAAAGAAACTGAAAGGAAAAGTCTACATGAGGGTCTTCAAGAACAGCCTAGTGCTTAGGGCTCTCTCCCAATGCAAGAATAAACCCAACATAGAACTGCTGAAAGACTACTTGAAGGGTTCAAACATCTTCCTCTTCACGAATTTAAACCCCTTTGAGCTCGCTCTTCTCCTCAAAGAGAGTAAGGTTGAGATCATAGCTAAGGCTGGAGACGTGGCCTCGAAGGACGTGGTAGTTCCAGCTGGAAACACAGGTCTACCGCCCGGCCCCATAATCAGTCAGCTCAACGCCGTGGGCTTACCGACCAGGATAGAAGGCGGCAGTGTCTGGATAAATCGGGACACGGTTGTCGTGAGGAAGGGCGAGGTAATCTCGCGGAGGTTAGCCGCAGTTCTCTCTAAACTGGGAATAAAAGCCGTCGAAGCCGGTCTCTCCATGAAGGCCATATACGACAATGGACTAATAATAACCGGAGAAGACCTTGAACTAGATATTGAAGAGTTCAAGAAGGATGTGGCCGAAGCCTACAGGGAAGCGTTAACTCTCTCAGTCGGCATAGCCTATCCCACGCCAGAGAACATCCAGCTCCTTGTACGGAAGGCTTATCTGGAGGCCTACAGCCTCATGATAAACGCGGCTATAGTGACGCCGGAGTCTATAGCAGACCTGATAAGAAAGGCGGAGATGGAGGCCTCGGCTCTCAAAGCCAAACTTGAGCTCTAAGCCTCCGGTCGCCGTGAAGCGCATAGAATCTGATGGAAGCCTCTCAGCCCTTACATTCCTTTATTATCTTCTCAGCCTCTCTGATCCCTAAGATCGTTATCTGACATTCACCTTCAGGCGTCCTCTCGACGAGTCCCCCGGTAATGAGTCTTGGGAGCTCATTCGAGATCGTCTTTCTAGCCTTCCCCGTGATCCTCGAGAGTTCGTTGGGGGAGAGTGAACCCTTACTCAGCTTACCCAGCCTCTCGCCAACGTAGGCGCCGAGAAGAGCCAAACAAATCTTCTCCTTAGCCGATAGATGAAGGTCAGAGGCGAATATAGGCCCCTCCGGCGTCAACTCTATTATGCCGACGAGCTCCTCAGCCAACTTGGTTAGGTCCGGAGAGTATGTGATCCTCCTAGCCACCTCTAGGTTCGGGTAGAGCTGGGTTAGAAACCTGGTCAAAGCTTTGAAGACGTCGTCGACTCCGCCTTCGAACATCGCTTTGGCGTCCCCAAATTCTAGCTGAACCTTCAACTTCTTCTCTTCGTTTGCTTCACTCATGACCTACCCCTTCTAAAGTGCTTAAAGCTTTATCTTCGGTAGGGTCTCCTCCATGAAGGAGACGATGCCGAGAGTCGTTATCCTGTATTCGCCTCTACCGATCCTTTCAACCCAACCTAGGCTTGTGAGTTCGCTGAGGCGGGCCGCAACTGTGCCCGCTTTTCCGCCAGTCAAGGAGAGTATCTCAGCCGTTGAGAGCGAGTCCTTCTCGAGCCTGCCGGTCTGGTATCCGATGTAAGCCTTCAAGAGATGAAGGAGTATGACGTTCTTTTCTCCTCCGATCTTCTCTCTCGGTACGGTTATCACGGGTCCCTCAGGGGTTAGGGCTATTATCCCCGCGACGCTCCTCAACAGATTCTCCAAGTCCACCGTTAAGACGAGGTTGGAGGCTAGATCGTAGGCCGGTAGAATCTTGCTCATGAACCTGAAGAATGAACGTATAACGTCCTCTGGGGTTCCTGAGAACTTAACCTCCATATCTTTATACTTAACTGAGAGTTCGAGGCCGTTCTCCTTCACTGTTCGCTCCTCCTAACCTTCACCTTCCCTCAACTGTTTTACGAGGTCTTCGACCCATCTTCTCCCAATTATGGAGAGTCTGTACGCGCCGTCCTCTTTTATTACCAAGCCCTCCCTCTTCATCTCGCTTAAGCGGGCTCCGAAGCCGCTTGAAGGCCTCCCACTCAACTCTAGGAGCCTCCTAACCTCTTTAGGCTCGAAGGCTTTAGGCTCTCCGGCGTAGAGGATCAACCCTATGGCCTCCTTATCGCTGATCTTCTCTCTAGGAAGGGTTACTAGGGGGCCCTCCTTCGAGGTAACGACAACTCCGCGCAGGAGTTCCTCAACGCTTGAGGTTTCCTCTTGGGGTGTAGCGCTGAGGACAAGCCTGTCGATCACGTCGAGCCATTCTGGGAAGGACTGTAAACCTTCAACGATCTCGTCGAGGCTCTCGCCTTCGAGCTCGATGTTTCCGAAGGGCCTCTTGACGACGACGCGGACCTTCATGAGTGCACGCTCAACCTTGTATGTGCTGTTGTTCCTTAAAACTTTTACGTAAAATATACGTCAGATTTACGTAAATTAAAAATAAGTGAAGGGAGATATTGTTCTTAAAGGAAGTTTGGGACATGAGCGGGGGCAGATTCTTCCCGAGACGCTTGAGTTTCCCGAAGATTTGTAACGTGCTGGTCGCGTACTTGAATGCTGGTGCTGAAAGAAATTACGTCGGTTTAAGCGAGGTCACGGATAAGACCGAGGTAACCCTCCACAACATAAGTCGGAACAACAACTTCTTCAAGAGCTGGGGCTTCGTAGAGGAGAGCGAGAAGGAACCTGGAAAGTACCGGTTGACCCCGGAGGCCGCCGAGTTCGCCTCAGCCTACCGGATAGACCCGAACGGAGACCACACAAGACAGCTACTGAGGAGAATCCTCGAGAAGGAAGAGATCATCAGGAAGCTTGTGGAACGGATCAAACGTGAAGGCATGGATAGAAGGGCGCTTATGGTCGAACTGCCCGGAATCCTCGGAGACTTGAGGGCTGACAAAGTCGGGCTCAACGCCTTCCTAGACATGCTCGCCTACGCCTTCAACCTCGAGACGGTCACGGTTAAGCCGAGGCCTCCTCCACCCGTAAGGAGGGCCAAGCCCTCCAAGAGAGCCCAAAGGAAGGCCGTAGCCAAGATGGTTGAGCGGCCAGCCGCGGGGCTCAGCCTCTCCATAAACTTGGCTATAAGCCCCGAGACCTCCCCTGAGAAGCTGAAAGAGTACATCAAGGCCGTTCTTAAGGCCTACGACGAGTATAGTGAAGAGAAGGGTGATTGAAGGCCGTGTAGTGTCCGTCAGCTCTCAGTCAACTTGGGGAGAACCTTCTCCCTTATCCACCTCTCCCCTTCAGCCGTCAGCTTCCAGTTTGACTTTGAGAGGTTAGGTTTGTAGACGAGCCCCCTCTTCGCCATCTCGTTCAGCCGGGACGACACTTGAGACTTTATCCCGCTATGCTCCAGAAGCCTCCTTATTCTGGAGGAGGTGTTAACCCGCATCTCAGAGGCGTAGAGAATCAAGCCGATGGCTTCGTAGTGGGTGAGTTTAGCCCTAGAGATCGCCCCGGAGGTTATTATCGGGCCGTCCTCCGTATACTCGATCACGCCTACGAGGCTTACCCTCCTTGAAAAGGATATCTTCCTCGAGACTAAAGTCTCGATCTCGCCCACAAACTCTTCCGGCAAACCTCTAAGAATCTTGAGAACGTCCTCAGCTGTCTCTCCTTCAACCACGATCTCGCCGAAAGAAGTCTTGATCTGAGCTTTAATCTTCCCCATACGGCATTTTCCTCTTAACGTTGCGAGGGACGGCTCGTCTAGTATTCATCTAATGATATTCATTAGAAGCGATATTTTTGATTTATGTCACGGTTAGACTGTCTGTACGGTGTTTCAACGGAGGGGTCGGAGAGGCCGTGTTCTGAGCATTGAAGGCATTACGGTTCGTTAGATAGTTGCTTGGCTATCTCCGCTCCGTACTGCTGGCACATCTCGGAGACCTTCTTCTCATCGTCTCCGGACACCCTCACTATTCCGGGAAGCATTCTCATTCCATGGTGGAAGCCGAACGCTATCTCCAGCATCTTAAGGCAGTTTTCACCGTCTCTACGTGTCCCTGAAGACGTGAAGCAACCTCCAACCTTACCCTTCAGTTGGCGCTTCCTGTAGAGAACTACCGACTCATCGATGATCTTCTTCATTTGCCAAGCCACGTTGCTGAAGTATGTGGGGGAACCCACCACTATCCCGTCCGCCTCAACCAAATCCTCAAGACTGCACTCTTCAACCCTCTTAACCTCAACCTCAACTCCAAGTCTTCTGGCTCCCCTACCGATCTCTTCAGCCATCCTTTCCGTGTTACCGGTCCCAGAATAATACACGATCAGTAACCGTTTAGCCATCTTGTTTCACCTTTCCCCTCTCCAAAAAGGGTATGTGAAGCAACACCACATAACCTCTCCGCTCTTTTCAGGTTTACCTTGGCTTGGCAAGGATGTTCCCCCGCCAAGATCATTCTCCATGAATGTTCTTCAACCTCTCTCTAAGAAGTTCGCTCACAACCTTGGCGTCTAAGCGCCCCCTAAACCTCTTCATGATGTAACCCATCAGGAATCCGAAGGCGCCCTCACCCCTCTCCCTCACGACCTCCGCATTCTCCTGAAGAACCCGGTCCACCAAGGCCCGGAGATCATCCCCGGAGATCACCGTTAACCCTAAAGCCTCCACGGCCTCCTCCCCGCTCCTACCCTTATGCTTAGACAGCCAAGTTATGATCTCCGGTATCGCCTCCTTCGTCGTCCTCCCAGAATCGACCAGCCTGAAGACCTCTAGAATCTGCTCGTCTGAAACCTCCCCAACGTCGACGCCGTCCCTCCTCAAAGCCTTAAAGGTCTCAGTAAGCGTCGCCGCCACAGCCCTCGGAGAAACCCTTCTGGAGACCCTAACTATCTCCTCAAAGAGGCCGAGATACTCAGAGTCTACGAGCTGATTCGCGAGCTTCTCGTTCAGGTTGTATTCCTTCATGAGCCGTTTAACGGCCTCTTCCGGGAGCTCGGGAAGCTTAGAAGCCAGCTTTTGGAGATACTCCTCGTCGATCCGAATCGGAGGTATATCCGTCTCAGGATACATGCGGGCAGCTCCGGGCCTCGGCCTCATGTAACGTGTCGTCCCATCCGGGTTGGCGGCACGCGTCTCCTCCGGGATCCCTCTAAGGGCTTCCTTCGCCCTCTCAACCACGGCCTTCAAAGCGTCTGTTGCGTTATCCAGACTGTCGGCGACGAAGACGACGGCGTCCTCAGGCCCCGCACCCACAAGCCTTTTGAGCCTGTCAACTTCGCCTTTGGTCACGCCGTAGGCTGGGAGCTCGTCGGTGTGGAAGATTCCTCCAACCCTCCCCCAGAAGCGGGCTCTATCCGCCATCTCCCTCCCAAGCCTCATGCCAGGAGCGATCTCCCGGCTTAAGAGCCCGGAGAACTTGGGCAGCTTGACGGCTAAAACCTTTTTTCCTTGGTTTATTGCTCTCTTTAGAACGCGGCACCCCGTCTCTTTGAAGAGTTCTGTGGCGTCGTGGAACTCTTCTCGGATTTCCTCTTCTACGAGCCCCCTCTTCTTCAGTTCGTCCCTTATCTCGAGTAGGCCGAGCTGCCTCCTCGCCTCGTACTCGACGACCTTCGAGATCAGTTCGAGTTCTTGAACGCCCTTTATCTCTATGAGGGCGCCGTCTCGGATGGATATGTTCAGGTCTTGGCGGATGGTTCCTATGCCTCTTCTCACCTTTTTGGTAGCCCTCAAGATTCTCCCGATGGCTAAGGCTACCCTCTGGGCTTCTCTAGGAGACCGGATAACTGGGCCGGTTGTAACCTCTATGAGGGGTATCCCCAACCTGTCTATCCTGTAACGTATCTCGAAGCCTTCGCCCCCCATCTTTCTAGCGGCGTCCTCCTCTAGGCTTATATGCTCTATTGGAACGGTTTTGCCCTCCACCTCTATCGAACCGTTCAGGGCTACGACGCAGGTCCTCTGGAAGCCCGTGGTGTTGGAGCCGTCTATAACGGTCTTACGCATTACGTGAATCTCGTCGACGGGTTTAGCGTTCATCATCAGGGCTACGGTCAACGCGACCTCGATGGCCTCCGGGTTCAAGGGGTGGGGAGGCTCCTCATCCATCTCCACGAGACACGAGGTTTCATCATCCGCCTCGTAGAGTATCCTCACACCCTTCTTGAACTCGAAGTATGCGGCTGGGTCGACCTGTCCGAGCTCGCTTTGGGTCGGCCTCAACCTCCTTACGAACGTTATCTTGGGCTCACCCTTGAAGAGGCTTGGCTTGCATGAGCAGAAGAGTTTTGTTCGTGTGGCGAGCTGCTGATGGCACTCAAGCCCGACGAGAAGCCCAATCTTGGAGTAATCCACCTCTTTAGAGGTCACGCTTACCTTCCCTCCTCAAGTGTAGATGCTCCTAGCCGCGATCTCCCCGGCTATATTCGTCTTTAGGAGAGTCTTCGCCTCTTCAAGGCTGTCGGCCTCCCCCAGAGCCCACATCAACTTGACGAGGGCGGTCTCGGCGAGCATGTCTTCGAGGGGAATCACGCCCATGGCCAAGAGGTCTCTCCCGTTCGTGTAGACGTTCATGTTAACCCGGCCCCAAATGCACTGAGAGGCCATCGCAACTATAAGGCCGCGTTTAATAGCCTTCTTGATCGAGGGGAAACACGATCTCCCGACGTGGCCTAACCCCGTCCCCTCAAGCACGATTCCCCTATAACCCTCTTCAACATAGAAGTCAATTATGTCTGGGTTCATTCCCGGATAGAACTTGACGAGGGCGACCTTCGGGTCGAAGTTCGGCTTTAATGTTAGCTCCCGATTGCGGTCTCTCCTCCGGTAATCCTCAGTCAACATGACGAGTTCGCCGTCGACCAAGCGGGCTATAGGTTTCACGTTGACCGACTTGAAGGCGTCCCGGCGGCTTGTATGACACTTCCTCACCTTAGTTCCCCTGTGGAAAGCAACAGAGACGTCCGAGACCGTCTCGTGCATAGCAACAACAACCTCGGCGAAGGGAGCCTCAGCCGCCGCCGAGACCGCTCCTATAAGGTTCAACGCCGCATCCGAGCTCGGCCTATCCTCCGAACGTTGAGCCCCAACGAGGACGACTGGAACGGGTAAACCCTGCAACGCGAAGCTCAAAGCGGCCGCCGTATAAGCCATAGTGTCTGTTCCATGGGTTAAGACGACTCCGTCAACCCCCTCCCTTATGCGTTCAGCCACTTTCTCGGCTATTCTAGCCCAGTGGCTCGGCGTTAAGTCTTCGCTGAAGAGGTTAAAGAGCACCTCGGTCTCTATAACCGCGATGTCTGAGAGTTCCGGAACTATGCTGTACAGGTCTCCGGCGGAGATCGCTGGGCGGACAGCTCCCGTTCTATAATCGACGCGGCTGGCTATGGTTCCGCCTGTGCTGACTATTGAGACTCTAGGCAGGTTAGGCTTCTGCTTCGGAGGAGGAGGCGGCTTGAAGGCGATCTCCGCCCCGGCTCCAACCTTCTCCACCAGGGTGTCAGCCGTAACCCTCACACCTATGTTGTAGCCCGACTTTAACTTGATCACTATGTGCCTATCGTCTCCATACTCCGATCTAGGCATGAGAACTCCCTCATAGACGGTTCCATCCTTAGATATCCGGATTAAATCCCCAGCTTGAACCCCGGATTCCTTGAGAACCTTTAAGGCTACGCCCTTGTAGCCGGGGAGGCTTAAGGGATCATCGTCGCCGCCCAACGTAACCACCACGTGAGCCTCCTTACTCTTTAGTTGGGTTTCCCCTATTTTAGGGTGGAGTGTTCCTTTCATTAAGTTATGTAGGTGGTAGAAGGTTTTAGCGCTAGTTAGGACTGGATAATGAATGCCGACTCGGATACGGGTTTGTCGAGGTTAAGAGCCTAGTGTCCTCTTATTTCAGCTCTTCGAGACGATCTTATATACTCTGTCTCCCTCTCTAACCCTCTCTTTAACCTTTAAGCCTATGCTCTGGCCGCTCGTCGCGGTTTCCACGTTCTTGTGCTGTATCTGCATCGACTCGACCGTCTGCTCGAAGTTGGTGGTCGCGCCTCTTATGAGTATCCTGTCGCCTACGCTGAGCGTGTCCTTCAATTCGACGACGGCGACGCTGATTCTCGTGAAGTAGTGGGTTACAACCCCGACTTCTTTCAGCTCTCTCTCAGACATCTAAACTTCACCCTTCTCAACCTTAAGTCGTCGGCTCCGCTTAAAATGATTTTCCTTAAAAAATGGTGGGAGGTTGGAGAGTTCCGTCTTTCACGCCTTTAGATTATGCCCAGCTCCTTACCGACGGCCTCGAGGTTCTCTATCGCGAAGTCCAAGTCCTCTCTACTCATCTCGGCGTTCATCTGCACCCTAACGCGCGCTGTCCCCCTTGGAACCATCGGGTAAGTTATCGGAAAGACGAAGACCCCCCTCTTGAAGAGTTCGTCGCTGAACCTCTTCGCCAAAAGGTTCTCCCCAACTATTATCGGGATTATCGGGGTCTGAGTCTTACCAGTGTTAAACCCTAAATCCTCTACGGCCTTCTTGAAGTATTTCGTATTATCCCAGAGCTTCTGGACCCGTTGAGGCTCCTTCTCCATAACCTCTATTGCAGCTATGCAGGCAGCTGTGTCGGCAGGGGTGTTCGACGCTGAGAGGAGCCAAGTCCTAGACTTGTTGTAGGCGAACCTGTACAGGTCTTCGCTCCCAGTTATGTGTCCGCCTATTACGCCGTAGGCCTTCGAGAATGTTCCCATCTCAACGTGAACCTCGTCGCGGCTCAGGTTGAAGTGGGAGACTATGCCGCGTCCACCCTCCCCCAAAACGCCCTCACCATGGGCGTCGTCAACGTACACCATGGCCCCGTGCTCGGCTCCAAGCTCAGCTATCTTGTCCAGCGGAGCTATGTCGCCGTCCATCGAGAAGACTCCGTCGGTGACTATCAAGATGCGCCTGTACGGAGGGTCATGCTTCTCAGCCTCGTTCAGAATCCGCTCCAGATCCTCCAAGTCACAGTGTTTGTATATGGCTCTGTCGGCGCGTGAGAGCCTAACGCCGTCGATGATCGAGCCGTGGTTAAGTTCATCGCTGACGATGAGGTCTCCTCTGCCGGCGAGCTGCGGGATAAGCCCCTCGTTTGCCATGAAACCCGTCTGGTATACTAGGGACGCGGGGGCCCGCTTAAACTTGGCGAGCTTCCTCTCCAGCTCGTGGTGAAGGTCTAGGTTTCCAGCTATAGACCTGTCGGAACCCGCGCCGACCCCGTATTTCTCTATTGCCTCCATCGCCGCCCTCTTAACCTCTGGGTGGTTGCATAGGCCGAGGTAGTTGTTCGAACAGAGCATCAGAACCTTCTTTCCGTCGACGATGCACCAAGGTTGACTGGCTGACTGTAAGACCTTAAGCCTCCAATCCAAACCCTCTTCGACGAGTTTCTCGTACTCCTCCCTCAAGAACGCAGTCGGATTCCTCTTCATATGTATCACAACCTCTAATTTCTCTAAGCCATCTTTTAAGTTTACCACTTCGGTTCGAGGGCGACCTTCGCCGCCTCCTTATTGTTGAGGAGCTTCATGCCCTCCGCTATATCCCTCACCGGAACCTTATGGGTTATTATTGAGGCGATCTTTTCCCTGAATCTAGGTCTAGAGAGGAGCCCTCTAACCTGATACCACGTCTGGAACATCCGGCGTCCCGTTATACCATAAACGGTTGCGGCCTTGAAGACTATGCCGTTAGTCACGTCGAGGGTTACGGGTCCCTTAAAGATTCCGAGGAGAGAAACCCTCCCGCCTGGGGTAAGAATCTCGAAGGCCTGTTTAAGGGCTTGAGGGCTTCCGGACATCTCCAGCACGACGTCGACTCCGTTCCCGTCGGTCTCGTCTAGGATCGTCTTCACGATCTTGTCGCCTTCCTCCGCCACGCTTAGGACGAGGTCGGCTCCCATCTTCTTCGCCAGCTCTAGACGAACCTTGTTTAGGCCTCCAGCAGTCGCGAATATCTTTGCGGCCCCGATCTCCCTCAGGACGGCTATGGCCATGAGCCCGGTGGGTCCGCATCCTAAAACGGCCACGTTTTTGCCAGCTATATCCTCGATGTGGTCTTTCGGAAGAACTGTTTGAACCGCGTTTCCTAGGGGTTCCTGGAGAGCCATAAGGAAGGGGTCGAGTTTAGGGTCGTTCTTCCAGATGTTCCTTTCGGGGATGGCCACGTACTCCGCGAAGACTCCGTCAGTATCAACGCCTAGAATCTTCATGTTCCGGCAGATGTGCATGCGGTCGGTTTTGCATTGGTAGCATGTCCCGTCCACGATGTGAGTCTCAGCTGAAACCATGTCGCCGACCTCAACCGTTGTAACGTCAGAGCCGACCTCGACGACCCTCCCAGCGAACTCGTGGCCAAATATTAGAGGAATCTTCTTAACCCGGTTTCTAGCCCAGCTGTCCCAGTTCCATATGTGAACGTCAGTTCCGCAGATCGATAAAGCCTTAACCTCAACCAAAACCTCGTCTCTACCGATCTTAGGGGTCTCCACGGACCTTATCTCCGCCCCAGGCCCCCTCCACCCTTTGACGACAGCGTACATAAGGCCTTACCCTCCAACTGCTGAAGGTTATGCGAGGTATATAAGAGCTACCTAAAACCTTCTAGTGATGAGGAAGGGGGATCAACGCTGGTGTTTGAGGGATGTTAAGGCTCGGCTTCATAGTGAACCCGATAGCTGGCATGGGGGGAAGGGTTGGACTCAAAGGAACCGACGGCGACGCTCTGGAAGAGGCTATTGCTAGAGGGGCTAAACCGGTCTCGCCGAGAAGAGCCGTTGAGTTTCTGAAGAGGCTCCGAACTTTAGGCTTAGAGCCCTCGCTTAACCTTCTGACTTGTCCGAGGCTCATGGGCGAATGTGAGGCAGAGGAGGCCGGTTTCTCGGCGGAGGTTCTGCCCATGGAAGTGAAGGAAAGGACGACGGCGGAGGACACGAAGACGGCTGTCCGACTCATGATCAAGAGGGCGGTAAACCTGCTTGTCTTCGTCGGAGGAGACGGGACGGCTAGGGACATCCTCGACGCGATGCGAGAGGCAGGTAGCGTTCCCGTCTTGGGAGTTCCATCCGGCGTCAAGATGTACAGCGGGGTCTTCGCGGCTAACCCCTCAGACGCGGCGGAGATAGTTGAGGCCGTGATAAAACGTCAAGCATCCGTGATGGACCTCGAGGTGATGGATATAGATGAGGATGCCTTCAGGAGGGATAGGCTCTCTATAAGGCTCTACGGATACTTGAAGGGCCCCTATGTCCCCTTGCGCCTCGTTGGAAGTAAACACGTCACCTCAGAAACCTTGGAGGAATCTGAGAACCAGCTGGCGATAGCCCAGTTCGTGGTGGAGGAGATGGATCCCGAAGGCATATATGTGCTTGGGCCTGGAACAACCGTTAAGAAGGTTGCTGACCTCCTTGGAGTCGATAAGACCGTTCTCGGAGTCGACCTGTACCGTGGAGGCTCACTTCTCAAGGATGTGGATGAGAAGACGATACTCCGCGAGATCAAGAACCACAAGAAAGTTTGGATAATTGTTTCGCCGATAGGAAGGCAAGGCATGCTCTTCGGGCGTGGAAATCAGCAGATAAGCCCTGAAGTCATCAAAGCTGTTGGGAGGGAGCGAATAATAGTCTTAGCGACCAAGGGAAAGATACAGAACCTTGAGGCCGGCGTTTTGAGGGTTGACACGGGAGACCCGGAGGTCGACGAGATGCTTAGAGGATACTTGAAGGTCATAACGGACTATAGGGAGTGGCGGATGATGAAGGTTCAATAGTAACTTTCAGGACGAAGCGGAATCTCCGCTAGCCTCGATCCTAGGCGGAAGCATCCGCTTATGCATGGTTTTCCTGAAGCGGTGTAGAACCTCCTCGACAACTTTGAGGGGAACCTCGACCGCCTTACTTACCTCTTCGGGCTCCATCTTCAAGTCGAAGAGACCTGCCAGTATAAGGTCGAGCTTACCGTAGTCGATCGGTATCTCGTCCGTAGCCTTGTGGCCGGGATAGAGCTGGGGACTGCTCGGCTTGTAAGCTATCCTTTCTGGTACGCCTAGGTGTCTGGCAAGCTCCCTAACCTGAGTCTTGTAGAGGTGGCAGATAGGCATGAAGTCGACGCCCCCATCCCCATACTTTGTGAAGTACCCGATTAGGGATTCACTCCTGTCCCTTGTTCCCGCGACAAGATAGTTTCTTAGGTTCGCGTAGTAGTATAGGATGATCATTCTTATCCTCGCCCTTATGTTGGCCATAGGTATCCTCGCCTTAGGATCGCTCCTGTCAACCTTCAAGCACTTGAAGAAAGCCTCGCTTATCTCGTCGATGTTAACGGTTTCTACGCGTATCCCAAGAGTCTCGGCGAGTTCGAGGGCGTCCTCGACGTCCTCTCTAGGCGTGAAGTTCGTCGGCATGAGCACGCCTAGAACCCTCTCCCTGCCCAGAGCCTTAACGCAGAGAACTGCTGTTAAGCTGCTGTCGACCCCCCCGCTCAATCCTAGAACAACCCCTGAAGCTCCAGAGTTCTCCACCACCCTCCTTATGAACTCTAGAATCCTCTCAGTCTCCTCCTCAAAGTCGATCTTGAGGATGTCTCTAGTCAGCTTCATCTGAAGGGATGCCTCCATCCTTATTCGGAGGCTTCCGCCTAAAAGTTTTGTCGGTAACCTTCAGCCGCCTTGACGAAAGGGTTGCTCCTCCTCTCTAAGCCTATCAGCGATTCCGGTCCATGTCCAGGGTAGACCTTGGTCTGGTCCGGTAGCCTCATCAGTTTATCCATGATGGACCGTGTCAAGTCTCTTAGTGAGGAGCCAGGTAGGTCGGTTCTTCCGATGGAACCTGCAAACAGAGTGTCTCCGGTGAAGACTGCGTCGTTGCCGAGGATCGAGACGCTACCCCTACTGTGCCCCGGGGTATGTATCACCCTAAACTCTTCGTCTCCAACCTTGAAGGTGTCCCCGTCCTCTAGGATGATGTCTGCGGGGGGCGATGTAACCCTTAGACCGAGCATCCGGGAAAGGTTCAGGGAAGGGTCTGTCAGCATGGCGAGGTCCTGCCGGTGGATCATAATCGAAGCCCCCGTCTTCTCCTTGATAAGGCGGTTACCCATTATGTGATCGAAGTGGCCGTGTGTGTTGACGATGAACTTCACCTTTAAACCGTCTTTGATCACCCTCTCCAGTACGGTTCTATACTCGTCTCCGTAGGTTCCCGGATCTATGATCATGGATTCCTTGGAGTCCTCGCAGATGACTAGGTAACAGTTCGTCTCTAAAGGGCCGACGATGAACCTCTTAACGATCATACAGATCATCCGCGGGCTGAAGCCTACGAGTCCACAAAATATATGATCGGCGTCTAAGAGATTTTCGGTTATGTTCGAGATTAAGGTTCACGAGATAAGGGGGAGATGCCCAGTCTTCAAGGTTGGAGACAAAATATTGATCGACGGCCCGAAGATCGTGCTCGAAGAGACGGACGCCATCTGCATCCACGCTCTAGCGCCCCTACTCCACTACATAGTCGCCTTGGATAGGGGTGTAGATCCACGGGAGCTAGGCCTCTCAAAGACGTCCACCGAAGCCTACATCCAATGCGTAGACCCGGGAGAACCTTACACGGAGGGCGGAACCGTCATCTTCAAGTGCCGCCGAATAAAGAAATAAACGTCTGAAGGGCTTTGATCGTACATGGGCGGGAGAGACTCCCCAATAGGACCGTCTAGGATAGACGTTTCTCTCGGCGTGCTTGAGATTTCAGGAACCCTTCTTTCTCAGTTTCTCCATGTGTCTTATGCTCTGTTCTATATGTTCTCTAGAGGCTATGTCGGTTCTGTACCAGAGCGCCCCGCCTTTTATGGCTTCTATCCCCTCCAATGAGATTTTCCTAGCGTCCTCTATAGTCTCGGCTATTCCCACAACGCAGACCGTTCTGGAACGCAAAGCGTAGGTTTCGCCGTCCCTCAGCTCCATCGAGCCCGGATAGATACGTATGGCGTCTCCATACTTGGCTCTGAGATTCTCGGCCTCCGTCAGGATAACCGGGGTTCCAACCTCCTCTCTCCTAACTCTCTCGGGGAAGGCCTCGGCGTACCCTCCATAGTTCGGAGGAACCTTATATGTCACGACGGTTGCTTTCCTCTCAACCTCGACTCGAGTGAGAGTTCCCTCGATCATGCGGAGACAGACCTCGACGAAGTCATCCTTCAAGACTGGAAGAATATTCTGTATCTCCGGGTCTCCGGGCCTACTGTTGTTCTCTAGGATCATAGGCCCCTCAGCAGTATGTATGAAGGCCTCGTAGAAGGGTACCCCCCTCAACTCAGGATTGTAACCGTCACCCTTGAGTTCAGCGAAGATTCTCTTAACGATTCGCTCCTCCTTCTCTCTGTCTTCCCTGCTCATGAAGGGAAGAATGTCGCCTTCATCCTTGTATGAGCCCATCCCCCCAGTGTTTGGGCCGAGGTCTCCGTCAAAGGCCCTCTTGTAATCCCGGGTCTCAGGTAGAGGAACAATGTGCTTCCCGTCGCAGAAGGCTTGGAAGCTCGACTCCTCGCCCTCAAGTTTCTCCTCCACTATGACCGGGCCGGCCTTGAAGTTCGCCATGAAGTGGTCGAGAAGTTCCTCCCTGCTCTTGAAGTGGTCCCCCCAGACGCCTACTCCCTTCCCGGCGGCTGGAGCGTCAGGTTTGACTGCGACCTTATTCTCAAGCTCGTCGAGCCACCTGTAAAGGTCACGTTTAACGTCTTCTAGGCCGCTGTAGTCCTTTGGGTCGAAGACTCTGAACCTAGGATTGACCTCCGGCGCCACTTTCTCGAATAGGAGGCGTTGAGCAACCTTGCTCCCCTCAATCGCATACTTCCTCGTTGGACAGACCATAGGTACACCAAGCTCGCCTTCAATCAAGTCTCTAACGCCCGCGATTATCGGTTTCTCCGGCCCAACTATCCCGAAGTCCAACCTCTCCTTGTGCCTCTTGGCGAACTTGAATATCTCCTCGACATCGAGGCTTGGTATGACCACGTGTTCCTTAGCCATCCTGAGATTGAAGGGGTTCCTCTGCTTGTCGGCTACGTAGAGTTCAACCTCGTACTCCCGGCTTCTGGAGAAGGCTTCGATCATGGCGGCGGCTCTAGAACCGTACGAGACGACGAGTATTCCAACCCGCTCAACCATAACCCATCGAGAGAATGATTCGCACCAACCGACTTATAAGCTTCCTCACCCTGATCCTTGCCGGGTTTCTGGCAGAAAGAGCTGAAGGGTCAAAGGAGTATCCCCTTAAGACAGGAAATACCCCCAAAGTTAGGGTCCAAACACGATGCCCAAACAAAACCTGCGAAACCCCATGTTTCATCAAAATTTAAAAATACTCAAAAGCAAACTACCTTTTATGGAACCTCGCAAGATAAGTGTTTTTATCCCCGTTTATAGGGAGTCCCCCCTTCTCGAGCCTCTACTCACTAGGCTTCTTAATGACCCCTACAAGAATAGGGAAATTTTTGTTATTGTCGACGAGCCTACCGAGAGGAGCATCGAGACTTCGAGAAGGTTCTCGGATAACGTGTATTTCATTTTTAATAGAAGGAGGATGGGGAAAGCCCACGTTTTGAATGAAATAACGAAGCAGGCGGACGGTGACATTTATTTGTTCCTAGACTCAGACACGCTCATAGACGGTGATGGAGAAAGTTTTCTTGAAGTAATAGCCAAGGAAATGGAGGACGTCGACATAATCGAGGTTAAGAAAGAGGTTATAAGAGACACCTTCCTAGCGAAGATTACCAGCTACGATTACCTAAGCTTCAACCTAACGAGCTGGCTCTTCTCCAAAAAGATTGGGAAATGTCTAGGAGTTAACGGAGCCGCCTTCGCGATCAGAAAGGAGACCTTCAACTCTCTAGGCGGCTTCAGAAAAGTTATATGCGAGGACTTAGACCTAGCCACAAGATCATTTATCGGTGGTGCACGCTTCAAGTTTATAGATGAAGTAGCCGCCTACACCAAGGTGCCTCCGTCATTGAGGGAATGGTTCAACCAGAGGAAACGTTGGGGTATAGGCTCCGCCCTCTGGTTTAAAGAGTATTTCAACTTGCTTAAGAGGGTTTTACGTGAGCATCCGGAGGTTGTTATGCCCTCCCTGCTCTCCATCTTCCCCACCTTACCGCTCTTCCTAGCGAACCTCCTCATCCCAGACGACCTCTTCATAAAGATGATTTACATCTCCTTAATCCTATTATCGACCAGAACGAGCTTGTTTCTTCCTCCGACGGCCTTAACCTCAACGACGATCTCCACATTAAGAAACCTCCTGATCATGATCGGGAGCTTAGCGGCGTACTCCGCAATATTCTCTCTCATAGCTAGAATGTTCCAGCTCTCCTTCAACCCCCTAGACTTCATAATATACTATTTCACCCTAGCTCCCCTCTGGTTCTTCATAATCGTAACCAGCCTAATCAAGGTCTACGTTAAACGGAAGAACATAGAGGTCGACTGGAAAGTTTAACGTTTGGCTCTTAAGGGTTTCGAGTTGACGGAAACCCAATTATCTTGGGACGGCTATCCAATATATGGAGAGGGCGTTTAGGATTGGCTGCATGCTACCTCATCGATATAGAAGCCGCCCCTAACGGTATGAGATTGATTTTCTACGACCCTTCAGAGGACACCCTAACAGAGGTTCCAGACGAGGAGTATAAGCCATACTTTTACCTGCCGCACCCCCTACCCCCCGAAGCAAAAACCTTGATCGAGTCTCTGCATGGAAGAACACAAGTTGTTGAGAAGAGAGAGCTCTTCACGGGAGAGCTAAAGCCCTTAACGAAAGTTGAGGTGGAAGACCCCTCAGATATCCAAAAACTCTCAAGACGCCTCAAAAATTCTTGGGAGGACGATGTTCCACCAGCACTTGGATACGCGTACGACCACGACTTATCCTTCGGAGCGCCATACCACATCGGAGAAGACTCGATAACCCCCGCTTACGAGATTCCCAGCGAACTCAAACCCCTCTTCGAAGAGAGATTCAGAGAAGTCAAGGCAAGAGACCCCAAAAAGTACGCTCTAATCGAGAGGTGGTTCTCACTCTGCTACCAGCCAATCCCCGAAGCATCTCCAGCCAAGCTCGGCATAGCTGGAGAGATCACCCGAAAGAATCTATACCTCTCCTTCATGTTAGCTAGGGTTGCGAGCCTCCCCATACCCACCGCGAGCTCCAGCAGAAAGGTGAGCACATGGATAAGGTCGATGCTTCACGCCTTCTTGAGGAGAGAAAACATCCTCATCCCGAAACCTGAAGAGCTGAGGCGCGGGAAGGAAGTTCACAGGATTAAGGGAGGCCTGACCATTCCCCCTGAAAGCGGGGTACACTTCAACACGGTCGTGGTCGACTTCGAGAGCCTATACCCCAGCCTAATCGACGCTTACAACCTCTCATACGAGACCGTGGACTGCGGGCACCCCGAATGCACAGACAACAAGGTTCCGGGAACGGAACACTACGTCTGCAAGAAGAGGAGAGGAATATACGCGATCTTGATAGGCGCCCTAAAGGACCTAAGGATCAGATGGTTCAAGCCTCTCTCTAAAGACCCTTCGTTGCCGGAGTCCGAGAGAAGATTGGCGGAGGCCGCGGCTAGGCTTCTTAAGCTTATACTTGTCGCGAGTTACGGCGTAACCGTTAGGATACGTGGCCTAGCCCAGCCTGCTCTAGCCGAATCGATAACGGCTTATGGGAGACACTCCCTTAAAGAGGCTTGGAGGATCGCGACGGAGATGGGGCTCCATCCGCTCTACGGGGACACGGACTCCCTATTCCTAGACAACCCTTCCGAGGAGGCTGTGAACTCCCTGATAAGGAGGGTTAAGCGCGACCTCCTCCTCGACCTAGCAGTAGACAAACGGTACTCAGTCTGCATCTTGCCAAGAGCCATGAAGGCCTACATCGGCATACGGAGAGACGGAACCCCCGACGTGAAGGGGCTGACAGCCTTAAAGTCGAACTCGCCTCGCCTCGTCCAGAAAGTCTTCATGAGATGCGTTAAGGAGCTCACGGAAGTTCGGAACTGGGCTGAGCTCGAGATGGCGAAGGAGAGAATTCGGAGGATCGTGGACAAAGCAATAGAAGACTTGAAGGCTGGCCGTCTCCCCTTAGAGGACCTAGAGTACTCCGTGAGGCTCCATTTCAACCCTTACGAGAAGGGGGTCCACGCGGAGGCGCTCCACCAACCTTACCAGTGCGCCGTCCAGCTTTTAGATTCTGGGTTAAGGGTTGATATTGGAGAGGAAGTTCGCTTCGTCAAGGTTAAACCTTTCAAGTACAGGGGGAAGACGTTCACAGTTAAGCCGACGGCCCTCGTAAAAGGGTTCCATGAAGTTAACGTAGACGACTACGTTAAGAGCCTCATATCCGCCCTCAACCAGACCTTCAAACCTATGGGCATGGCTTTCGGTAAGTCTCTGCATAGAGACTTAGCCGACTTCATGTGAGAAGCCAGCCTAGCGGCCGAGAATCTTCGAGAGGAAGGAAGTTCTAAACTTTCTCCTCACCTTCTCTATGGGTTCGCCTACCACCTCTATCCTGTCTAGATTGCACGTTCCGAGGCCCCTCTTCTCAGCTAAACGTAGATGCTTAACCGTGTTTGGAGGTATACCCATAACAGCGGAGCCGACAGCGTCCACAGCGACGGGGTCCGTCCCAGCTATAACTATGTTCATTACCACGGGGTTTCCACTCGTCTCGTGGCCCTCACCTGCGATTATACCGTCTATCACCGCGACGCTGGGCTTTATTATGGAGACGAGGTCGACGATCTTCTCGCTTAACGGGTTGTGCATAGACCCTTTAGGAGCCACCGCTCCTATCATGTTCTTCAGGCTCAATGTTACGCGGGCAAGCCTGTGAGGCTTAAGCTTCGGGACACTTACAATCGTGCTCTCAAGTGCCGTCTTAGCAATCTTCACCTTCCTTAAGGCTAGAGGGTTTTTAGGCTCGATCTCGACGAACTCATCTCTATTCAAGTCTACCAGCTTCACGTTCCACCTCTCAGCAACGGCATCGACGCCGGCAACTTTAAAGGCTTCGAAAGTGTCCGCGAAGCCGCTTCCCTCGCCTATAATTATGTCCTCTACGCCGTGCATCTTCAGAAACTTGACAACCCCCTCGATGACTCTGCTGTCCGTCGTGATCCCGGTTGAGGGATGCCTCGCGTTGATGTAGTTCGGCTTTATCAAGACAGGCCTATCGGCAGGAACTGCTTCATGAGCATCCGTCATCTCCAAGGCTCTAACTGTTATTTCTTGGGGACTGGCCCCCTTCACAATCGCGACTCTACTCAACACCGTGCCTTCAAAGAAACATGAGTTAGCTACTCCGTCTTAAGCCTCTCGACGCCTTCCGGCGAACTCGTCCTCTAGACTACCACACACCTCCTATGTCTCTTTTCCCGAGGCTTTGAGTCTCTCTTTCTCCTTCACTTAAGCACTCTGTAGACTTTTATTCCCCTGCCGAACCGGTCCCCTGCCATGGAAGGCTTAATAATTATCCCGGCCTCTATTCTTTTATCGGAAGAGCATTAGAGGCTTCAAGGTTGGAGTTCTCAGAGTTTGCCGACCTGCCGATCATAGACTGCCATGCCCACATACCATTAAGGATCAGAAAGGAAGACGACCTAAAGAAGGAAGCCGAGACCCTGAAGGAACTAATAAAGAAAGGATACCTAACCCAGATGTACCTCTCGGCTGGCAGCTTAGGCCTATACTTGAAAGTCAAGTATCCCGGGTTCTTCTATGCTGGATGCCCGCTACCAAACCCGGAGGCTTCCCGAAGAGTGGACTGGGACCGGTATCTCAGCCGTTTGATGGAGGCTGGATTCGACGGGGTTGGAGAGATAGTCTCAAAACCTGCTCCCAGACGCGAGAGGATTCCCCTAAATGATCCGTACTATGAAGGCTTCTGGTCCACATGCGAGTCTCGAGGCTACACTGTTCTCTGCCATGTGGCTGACCCAGAGGAGTTCTGGGATGAAAGGCTTGCTCCCAGCTGGGCCAAGGAGAGAGGCTGGATTTATTGTGGAGACGAATACCCAAGCAAGGAGGAACTCTACAACGAGATGGAGGAAATCCTCGACAACCACCCGAGGCTCAAGATCGTCCTCTGCCACTTCTACTTCATGTCAGCCGATCTTGAAGGTCTCTCGAGTTTCTTGGAGCGTCACAGAAACGCGAATGTGGATTTGGCCTTAGGAATCGAACTCATCTACAACATATCGAAGCGTAGAGACGACTGGAGAACCTTCTTCATCGAGTACGGCGATAGAATATTCTTCGGAACCGACATAGGGGTAAGCCGGAGTTTCCAGCAACATCTGGACCGCATATGGCTGATAAGGAACTTTCTCGAGTCAGACGAGGAGTTCTACACGCCGTCAACGGCTGACCAGCTGCTCACAAGATATGAGGAACCCTTCAGGGGGCTGAGCCTCCCCCGCCACATCTTAGAGAGGATATACTCAGCCAACTTCAGGAGACTCTGGGGAGCGGAGCCTAAAAACGTAAAAGTGGACTTAGCGGTCTCCATCTGCGAAGAGATGGGCGACAGAATGACGGTCAACTTACTCAAAACCGCGAAGACTAAGGAGATGCCTTAGAGATATTTCGTAATCTTCTCTTGGTGAAGGGCGTTCTGGAGGAGGACGCTTGCTCTCATCCACTCCTCAATCCCTATCGTGAACTTAGTGTTCACATATCTCAAAGCGTCCTCAAGGGTGTTAAACTTCTGGTATCTCCTTCTCAAGGCTTCCCGGACGGACTCCCTATTTATCCAGACCCCTAACGGAGTTATGAAGCCTGGGCTTATCTCCCTCATCGCGAGGACGCTTGCCTGCCTCCTCTCTCTAGCCAGGTACTCGGCGACGGCGAGCCTAACGGCGTAGTAGCATCCCCCTATAGAGGCGTAGGTGGTTCTGCCCTTATAGCCCTCCCAGTCCCCACCCACCGCTATACTCGTCTTTGAAGGGTTGAAGACCGTTCCGGGATACCACGCCTCTATCCACTCGTAACTCCAGCTCTCAGGCATCATGAGGACGACGAACCGGTTGCCCAGGTAGCTGAACTCGTAGACTCTATACTCGTTTATGGTTTTGCTCCCCTTAACCATGCTCTCTATCAGCCTCCTCGATATTATCGCGTCTACAGCCGTTATGCTCCACCTCGTTGGGACGAGCCTCCTCTGCCCTGCGACGCCGAAGGCCCCAACGCTGAAGGCTCTCTGTATCCTCGAGACGGGGACACCGTTTAAGTATAGGCTCAACGTCGCCTCCTCAGCCTTAAGGTCCGTGTCCGAGTACGCCTTCTCGATCCTATGATCCGCCTTTACACCTCCAACCTCTATCTCCTTAAGGAGGGCTGAAGGGCCCATTGGTTGAACCTCGCCGTCGAAGAAGAAGGATCTTGAAGGCCTCTTCTTGAAGACGACGTCGGCGTCGACCGGCTTCTCGGAGAGGGCTAACTCCAAGGTTCGGTCCATAAACCTCTCAGCCTTCTCAGGTTTCTTCACGTTAACCCTAAACTTGCTCCTGATGAGAGATGTTCGGAAGTCGACGATCTCCTCCAAAGTTTTGCCAATCCACCTTTCAGGAGCGTCCAGAAGTGAGGTGTCTCCTAAGACCGGGGGAACAAGAGGTCCGGCGTAGACGTAGGGGTACCCTACACGCCCGACGAAGACTCCGGGCGGGGAAGAACCAGCCATCTCGGTTGAGTCGACGGCTCTCCTAACGTTCAGGAACGACCTGAGCTTAACCACGGCTGGGCATCTAGGCTTACCGCAGAGTCTCCTGCTTCCTCTACAAATCAGACAGAGGCTTCCTTCACGAGCCTTAACCTCAACCGCTCCTTTAGGGTTCAGGTCTCCAGCAGTCTCAAAATCGTTTATGACGTGCTCTATCCAAGGTATCCTCTTCTTAACCTTCTTTACGAACTTCCCCCTTCTACCCTTCAGTCCTCCCATACAAAAAGAAGATGGTTTAACCCTGCTAATATTGGTTAACTTGGCCTGACCGCTCCTCCAGTTCCGGAATTATCTCCTCAATTATGAGGTTGGCTATCCTCTCCCCAGAGGCTCCATCACCGAAGGGCGACTTCTCCGGGAGAGGAACCTCTCTCCTTAAGGCTTCGTCTAAAGCCTTCAGTATGCCCTCTTTCTCAACTCCTACAACCTTAGCGAAGCCGGCTTCGACGGCTTCAGGCCTCTCAGTTGAGATTCTCAAGATGAGGACGAACTTCCTTATCGGGGGAGCTGTGGCCTCCTCCTGAATCCCTCCTGAATCGGTCATTATGAGCCTGCAGTTCTTCATCAAGATTAGGAAGTCAAAGTATCCTACTGGAGGTAGAATCCTCACATTCTCGGATTCGCTTACCCGCTTCCACAGCCGGATTCTCCTCAACCTCTTAACGGTTCTGGGGTGGAGGGGAATCACAACCGGTATAGGGGCCTCTTGGAAGGCCTCCATGAAGCTCCTCAAGACCTTCGGGTTGTCCACGTTCTCCGCCCTATGAACGGTGGCAAGAATGTACTCTTCCAAGTCGAGAGAGTCCATGATCTTAGAGGTTCTCTCGGCTATGGGGAGGTTCTCTATACACGCATCAATGACCGTGTTCCCCGTAACGTATATTCGACCCCAAACGTTCTCGCGTTTAAGGTTCCTCCTAGCGTTCTCGGTTGGAGCGAAAAGGTAATTCGCAATATGGTCGACTAAACGCCTGTTATGTTCCTCCGGCATGCGGAGGTCGAAGCTTCTCAGGCCGGCCTCCAAATGGCCGACCGCGACCCTGTTCTTGTTTGCGGCTAAGGCCGCGGCTAGGACGGAGTTTGTGTCCCCCTCGACGAGTAGGAGCCTAGGCCTAAACCTCTTTATCGCCTTCTCGAAGCCTATGAGAACGCGGCCCGTCTGCCTCCCAGGAGACCTCTCCCTAATTTTGAGGTTGTAGTCAGGCTTGCGGAGGTTCAGTTCCTCTATGAACTGGAGGGAGAGGTTGTAGTCGTAATGTTGACCGCTATGAACAAACGTGTAGGGGAACCCGCGTCTATCCATAGCCCTCAACAGAGGAGCCATCTTAATTATCTCAGGCCGCGTCCCAACACCTACCATGACCTCAGCACGACTCAAGGCAAGAACCATCCCAAAATATACTTCTGCACAGACCTACAATAAGACCTTTTCCAAGACCCTAGCCGAAAACAAAAACTTAAAATCAGCCCTAAACCTAAATTTTTCCTAGGCCTCGGTGGCCCAGCCGGGTTAGGGCACCGCCTTGGTAAAGACTCCGAAGAGGCGGTAGTCGCGGGTTCAAATCCCGCCCGAGGCTCCACCTTTCTGGGTTCGAATCCTTGGATGAATCCTCGAGACCTCCTTTTAAGGCTTCACGTCCCTAAGTAATGAGATGACTGAGATATAGGAGGAACATTTCGAGGCATAAGTACGGTAGCGTAGCCTTGAGGTTTCCGGATCATCTAGCGCTTTGTCGAGGGGGAAGAATTACAAACTACGCCGAGCACCTCCCACCTCTACTGAAGGTTCTCGATGTCGATCCATGCGTGGCGGCTAGGGAGGATGTGGAGAAGGCTGTCGCGTGGATAAACGGTCAGCCGCGGAAGGAGTGGACGAAGCGCGACTATAAGGCTGGTGCTCAGAAAGTTCATCCAGTACGCGAAGTAT
>Ga0209410_1000055_pt1 | contig 43599 bp, 71 predicted proteins | sample Mar14436cmmetaG_FD_184135 | JGI IMG/M metagenome (GOLD analysis project Ga0209410, IMG submission 184135) | Marine hydrothermal vent microbial communities from Guaymas Basin, Gulf of California to study Microbial Dark Matter (Phase II) - Marker... ... | reverse complement strand
AGGTAAGATGAAAAAAATTATTGACGAACTTTTGAAACTGATAAAAGAGCACGGAGTAATTCTGATGAACAAAGAGAGAGATGCACTCGCCTGGGACGGCGACTATGCTCTATGCAGTGAGGAAGGTCCCCCCAGGCTTCATCCATATCAGTATCTAAAAGAGGAGGAGGCGAGAAAAATACTTAGTGAGTGGTTAAGGAAGGGGTGGGGTTATGTCGAGTTATATATCAAGGGTATAACTCCGCCCTATGAAAAGGGTATAGACTGGTTCACTTGATTTCAAAAAGAAGGTAAAATGAGCCTATACATAGACGAAATTTTAACAATTGATTTAAACTCCACCGTCCACACTCCTTACGAAAAAGAGCTAACAGAGGAAGAAATTAAAGCGCTTGCGGATGAAATTGCTGAAGTTATTGAATCCGAACTACATGTCGAGGTGATAAAGGTGAATAGAGCGACGAGAAGGTGCTATGATTTAGCCGATTGTGACCCCGAAAGTGTGGGATTCTTTGTGATTACGAAAGATAAAGACTATTACGCTCATGTGTGCTTATCAGACCCTAAAAATCCAGAGCTCCATTTATATGAATAAAAAGAAAGGGAGGTGAGATGAAAATCTTGAGACATGATGATAAGCTTATAGAGTTTGATGAGCCGATAAATGAAATTACGGAAGAGCTTATCGACGAGTTATCCATGAAAGACTTATACCTACACGGCGATATTGTAAGTAATAATCCACGTGTTATTTACATTCTTGACACGGCTTGGCAACGTGTCTATTGGGGTTACTTAGGTCAACGTGTATTTGAACGTGAACCCGATGAGGAGGTTGAGCAAGAGCTATTAAATGAATATTAAACGGCTTGCGGACAAAAAAAGGAGTAAGATGAAAGTAAGAAAATTATACGAGTTAAAGCTGCCACCGTATCATTTTAAGGTCGGTAAGACAATTTATTTACGAGGCTCACCGTATAAAGTGATTTACATAAAGGAGATTACAATTAACGAGGATATATTTGGATTAAAGGAGACAACCTATGCTATTAAACTCCGTAATTTAAACAACGGACATGAATTTGAAATCAACGATAAACATATTGAAAACGGTTTATAAACCTAAAAAAGGAGGTAAGATGTTTAGTAAAGAAATTATAAACCGTCCATTACCTGAGTGTGTCCATAATCCTAAGATGGCGGTTGAATTTGTGAAGGCTCATAGAAACGTTTTTGCTGATAGTACTCGATGCTATATTGAATATGAGACTATGAAATACGTTGTAATTAAAGAGATTGAACGCAAAGGGAGCGACGTGCATTACTGGTACTGGTGCTTTACCGAAGATGGTTATGTTATATATCAATTCGACCATAAGCCAACAAAGGAGGAATTAAAAGAGATGATGCACGATTTAAAAAGGGAGGTAGAATGAAACGCAGAATACCACCGAGTATATTGCTACAATTAAACTGCCGATGTCCAAAATGTGGTAGAAGATGGATTGAGTTGGGTGATGCACCTAATAAAGAGCTACGTGGTAAAATTGTGGATGTCGTTAAGTTATGTCCTGTGTGTAAAGAAAAGGAGGACAAATGAAACAAATAATCATCTTTGAATATAAGGACTATCGTGAAAGAGCTATTAAAGATGGCAATGAGGTCATATTTGTGAAAGAATTTTATAATCCTGATGCTGAAATCTGGGAAGACGTGGAACAGAAGATAGTTACTTACGGAGAATACAAGATACTAAAGAAACTATTTGAAGAAAAGGAGGATAAATGAAAATTTATGTAAATGCATATGACCTCTTTGAACATTTCAATGAGCGTGTCCTCGAAATCTATTATCGTAAGTGGTTTGTATTTGATATCTTGTACAATGATAACTTAGCTGATAATCCCGATGATATCTGGATAAGATTGGCAGGCGACGGAGAGGTATTGAAAAATAGAGTCGAATTTTTAAAAGAACGAGGTATAAGAATAAAGGAGGTGGGATGACGTTAGAAAATATCCAGTTAGAATGGCTGACGGAATTAATAGAAGATAAAGCGTTTAAATCATCTTTTATAGAGAATTGCCGTAGGATACAGGAAGAAACTGGTGACCCTGATGATAGCTTTGCAATCACGAAACTTGCTTTAATTCAGACAGTGCTCGAGTGTTATAGCCCGACACCCCAAAGCTCGTATTACAAGCTATTTAAGAAAATAATTAAGAGTGCATGAATTAAACGGCAAGGAGGTAAAATGGCTACAAGATGTAGCATAACTATTAAAAGCGTGGATGGTCAAGTTTATCGTATCTATCGCCACAATGATGGCGCTCCTGAGGCTGTGCTCAGCGATTTAAGGATACTAACTCAGGTTTACAATAGAAACCCTATTGAAGACCCCGAATACTTCTTGGCTAACTTTATATTCTATGCTAAGCTTAGGCTATGGAAACTATACTCGTCAAATAATGATTTGCCGTTTAAACCTTGGGAGCTCGGATATGGAGTGTGTCAACCGAATTGTGAACATGCAGATTTAGATTATGTGTATTATATCTATCCGATGGATGGGAAAGTGCGTATCCATATTCTGGAGCGTGATGGCGATGCTTTTAAGTCCCTCTTCGACGGCAATATAAGAAAAGCGTTTGAGAAATGGGCTAAAGAGGAGGGTTGCCATATAACGTGGTCTTTGTTCACAGGAGATAAAAATGAATAAAGTCGATAAGGTTAAAAACTGGGTCGAAAATCTACTGCGGTTCGCTAAAGAAAATGGTGGTTACTTCGAGACAGGTGACGACGAATATTTCTATCCGTGGAACTACCACTCCTATACTATAAAGGAAACCGATGCAAGCGATATGTTTATTGTAGAGCTTATCGGAAAACTGCAGTATGAGGAAGGCTCTGAGTTTGGTAAGCTGTCTATCACCGTGGTGGTTAATGACTTGGTGCACGACGTGAATTATGATTTCTCACCACTCGACTTGAACTCGATAACTGGATTATTCGTGATTTAAACGGCAGGGCTCCAAAGCTCTGCCGTCTTGACAATTTGAAATTTGGATTATATTAAAGTATGGGCTCCCTGACTGGAGGCAAGGTGGTTGAGAGCAACTTTTTCTATCATCATCTGGTATCGGATACTGCTCGGGTTTGTGGGTTTTGGAGTAAGTCCGATATCGGATGTGATAGAAAAGTCCCAACCACTTATTAACCGGGGTTCAGGGTTATCCCGTCCTCTGTTTGAATATAGAAGAAAACCCACCAGAGGACGAAAACCCGACGCCGTGGGTTCGAATCCACCAGGGAGCCTGATGGGCAGGTGTCCGAGCGGTCAAAGGAGGCGGACTGTAAATCCGCTGCCGAAAGGCTCGGAGGTTCGAATCCTCCCCCTGCCCATTTAATAAACAATGAACCAAAAGGAGGTAAGATGGTCAAACGAAGATATTTTGTAGAGTATGACTTCACTAACGTGGTGCAAGGGCTTTGGAAGAGCGATGACGAGCTTCCAACACGCATTCAACTTGCAATGACCAAATGCTCTAAAATCGGTGATGTTGCTCGGTGTGACGACGGACCTGCACGTCCACGCTATCTTAAACGTGTGAGATACAAAGATTGGATTAGACTGGTTAGAAAACTTATCTAAAAAAGAAGAGAGGTAAATATGGATAAGAAAGAAATAGAAAGAAGGAAAAGAATATGCGAGGCCTGCAAGTTCTATAACCCCGATACAAAGGAATGCGACCTAGGTAGAGGCTATCCGAAGGTCAGATACCCATGGTTAAATCACTCATATTGCGAATATTGGAATTCAGAAAAAAAGGAGGTAAAATGAAAATTTATAAAGTGACAAGGCCAGGTTTTACAGCATTCTTGGAGTACGACAAGGAAACAGGTTGCTTGATACGATATAGCAATCCTATAGTGATAAACAAGGATGGTGAAGCTCAGCATACATCTAAAGCGTGGTATGATAAACCCAGAAACATCGGATATGTGAGCGTGAAAGAATTGATGGAAATAGTGAACGGCGAACCTGTGTTAGTAGTGAATAGATGCGGATTTTCTTATGGAGAATGTGCTATTTATTGCGGTGAGAAATATAAAGAGAGAAGGAGAACTGGGTTTAAACTGGTAAAGGAGGTGTAATGACCGTCTTTCAGTCCTTTAAGGAATTTAAAGCTCATGAGGACGAAATTCGAGAATGGCTTAAACGAAACGGTGTAGCTGAAAACGACTTAGACCACGTGATACATTGCCTTGAGGCTGGAATAGCTGAGCTGTACGGTGAACGTCCTTGCGGTGATTTTATGCAAGCTGTGTTGAAAGATAAACTCTCCGATGCCGTATTCTCCGCTGACGGCATAAACATCAAATACCTGAAGCAATATCTGTTATTTATCCATTGGTTTATACCCGTAAGCGCATTAGATTGGTATAGAAAAACAAGGAGGTAAGATGATAAAGGTCTATGATAATGGCGGTGAAACTTTAGACCGCTACACTGTTATTATAAACGGCGACGTGTTCACAATGAGTAGCGACCCGCTGTGGGTGTTAGGCGTAAATCAATGGCTCGGCACAGTTGACGAAATTGATGCTCAGAGGCTTGGCAAAGAAGTTACACTAAAGCAATTGCCGAAGGAAGTTTTAATCGCCATCATATACCGATTACTGGGATGAGGAAGGATAACTTTTGGGATATTGAGATGTTCCCTGAATATCCAGCTCATCCTCACACTCCATATCTTGTACGTGCAAGGAATGGTAAGAGAACTGCGCTATTCAAAATCGAGGCTCAGAACGGTGTCACTAAAGCAGAGTTGAGGTGGGTTAAACGTATAATTTTGAAATATCTGCGTAAAGGAGGGTAGATGGGAGCGTTGATGCTTTTGGTAATATTCTTATTAGTAATTTTAGTAGAAAAGTTGATTAAAGGAGGTCAAGATGGGGAAGGATAAAGAAAAAGTGGAAATAGATAAAGTACAATTGGAAAAGCTAAAGGTGAAAGTTCGTGCCGAATTTCCAGCGGATTTGATTGAGAATACAGAATGTGAGATTATACCTGATTGGATACATAATTCTTTGATAGTTGAACTAAGAAAAGCTATCTGGGCTGAGAAATTGGGTGAGGAATGTGCGGTTATCAGATATCCCGATGGACCTTGGCAATGGATAAAGAGCTGGCTAAAAGGACGATTCGGGCTATTTAAATGCCTAAAAGTTCGATATAAAGTACATGAGGTGCGCCTCACAAAGTATGCGGCCTATCCTAAATTAGCCTTAGAACTGCCAGAAGGACAAGAATATGTAATTAGATATGTGAAGAAGGAGGATACATGGACAGAGACAGAGTCTTAAGGTGTGCAGAGTGTGGTGAAATCATTGGACGCGACGAAGATTACATAGCTGTTGCGGAGATTGACCCGTTTGACCACAATCTTATAACCTATGGCTATTACCACATCGAGTGTTTACCACCAGAAGAGCGTGAGAAGATAAAGGAGGCGTGGAATGAAACTGGATAGGATATTTGCAGGGATGTTCAGGGAGGCGCTCGAGAAAGCACGTGCAGAGAAAGGTAAATCTACGGTGGCTGATGCCATAGAATTTTGTTTCGGAATAGCGACAGAAGCCTTGTTCTATTTGTTATCGACAATCTATACCAAACAATTGGATAAGGAACAGCGACGAAATGAAGGACGAAGGCTCTTCCTACATCTGGTGACCACATTATGGTGGAATTACATGGACTGGGAAGATAGAATGCTCGATAAAGTAGTGACGAAAGAAGATATAGAATGAAGGAGAGTTACTTACGAGACCGCCTGCGACACGCCTGCCTTAAGCTCGGTGGTTTCTGGCAGAAGAATAGCCCGACACCTATTATACGGGATAATAAGACTATACTCGTGAAGTCGAGCTTTGATGCTATCGCCGTGATAAATGGCATACCAATTGGTCTCGAAATAAAACAGGGGAGGTCGGCCGCCGAATGCCTATATAAACTGACGGAGACCGAAATCACATCACTACAGAAGTTCCACAAGGCAGGCGGTCTCGCTGTTGTCGTTGGTTACTCAAAGAAAGATGATAGAATTTATCTGTGGAAAATGTGCAACGAAATTTCTATCTTGACAAGTATGCCACGTGTAAAGGGTTGTTATAAAAGGATTTGGGAAATTTTAATCAAGGAGGTAAGATGAAGAAAAGTTATTCTGAACTACAAGTGCCAGATTTGTCGAGGTGCTTAAAAATGAAGAAGTTAGGGTTTCCCCAAGACCCGCCTGGTTATTATTGGTAAAGGTGCCAAAGAGCAAGGAATTTGAAGAATGGCGAGTGTTATCCGGAGACTACTTCCTAAAGTTTTTAAATTCTGGTCTTCTCTTAGAGGAAGAGACGAGGGATACGTATGGCATTATTTAGTGGGCGAGGTTTGGTGGCGAATACCTTTGATAAAAGCGCCCACTCCGATGGAAATAGAACAACATTTCAAACTCGAGAAGTCGGATTGTATTTGGTTTGTAAAGGTGGATGATAAGTGGATTGCTTATTATTTAAAAAGAAGCGACGATAAATGGCGTTACCCACATGAGATTAAAAGCGATACTCTGCCAAATGCATTCGCCGATTTATGGATTTGGAGAAGGGAGGTAGAAAATGAAACTAATAGTTAAGATGACGTGTTTACCTGGCACCCGTATAGATGAAGCTGTAAAGGAAGCAATAGAGACCAGCAAGCGCTTACAGGTATATATCGATTTGGACTTTAATGGAATCACTTTATTTATTACGCCTTCCTCATCGGTAGACGAAAAGGTTACAGAGTTCTACGAAGAACTAAAGAGAAAAGACTTGACAATTTAAAATTTGGATTATATTAGTATTCATGGAACAAGGAGGTAAGATGAAGATAAATTGGACGGAAGAGGTGCTATGGGATACTAAACAAGACATAATGTTAGTCACATTAGCGGAGGAGCGAGAAGAGCTATTCAAGTTATTTCAGCGGCATCCAGTATTGCGAGAAGATTTAGATATAACTCACGGAGGCACTTTTATAAAGATAAAAAACCGTGCTCCTATATCTACTATTTTAATTATCTGCGCATTTACCAATCACTGTGTTCCGTTTTGGGTGCTGGAAGAGCTTTCACAGGTAGGATATGGAGAGTTCGCTGATTTCACAAAAGAGGAGAAGGAGCGGATAAAAGAATGCCTCGAGGCAACGATAGAGTGTCTCAAAGCTGATGTGAGAAGCTTTGAAGATAAAGCTGAGCAATTCATAAAGGGGTTGTGATGATTAAAGGTTTATTTTTAAACGGTGAAAGTGATTATATAGAAGTGACAAGGGAAGGCTACACCGTGTTTCACCTTCCTATCGCGGAGTTTGAAAAATTACTAAAGACACTACCCCAAGATAGATGGTATAGTATAATCTGGGATAGCGATGGCGATTTCTTAATTACAAATGCCAAACATAGAGACATATTGCCAGATTTATTTTGCATGTTGAAAAGGAGTTATGATGAACCAGAAGAGTAAAGAAATCGTCGAAAAAGAAACCTTACCTCCATCTTGGGAAACCCTTGAGAAGGTAGCCAACGTATTGTATAAGAGTGGTTTATTCACTCATCTCGAAAACCCGACGCAGGCGATAGCGATTGTGGAGTTTGGCCGTGAGCTCGGCATCCCACCGATGCAGGCTCTACAGATGATGGCAATCGTCAATGGTAAACTCTGTGTCCAAAGCCAGCTATTGCTTGCGTTATTCAGGAAATACGGTGGTGAAATAGAGATACTGGAAAGCTCTGCCGAACGATGTCGGATTAAAATCAAACGTCCAGAAGGCAAGGAATACGAGGAAGAGTTCACCATTCAGGAGGCGGAGCGTTTAGGGTTAACGTCGAAAAAGAACTGGAAACAGCAACCTGAGAACATGTTATTCTGGCGTGCAGTAGCCAAAGCTATACGTCGGTATGCACCCGACCTTGTACTCGGTGTCTACACGATAGAGGAGATGTCTGAAGGTGAGAAGACCACTGTTGAGGATATAGAAGCTGAGATTGAGGATAAGCCCGAAGCAGAAGAGGTTAAGCCTGAGCCACCCAAATCCAATGGCACAGCAACCCCCGAACAGGTTAAGGAATTCGAGAAGATTATCAAGTTCTGGCCAAAAGACCTGCATGAAACCGAACGCACAAACTTCAAACTCAATCCCAGCTACACGCTCGAAGTGTTGCTAAAAATCATCGACGATTACAAGAAAACGTTGAAAGAGAACCCAGATATGAAAATCAAGGGCTCAAGGTTCGAGTTCCGCTACCGTAGGATACTCGAGAAAGTTGAGCAACTGCAAGATAAGCGCATCAACCCCGATGAGCTACCCGACGACATAATTAAAAGTAAGTTATGGGAGTTCGATACTGATTGGCTCGAATTTCTAGAAAAAGAGAAAGTAAAAGAAAACATAACTATCGGGCAACTGGAAGCTTTGAACAAAATCATAGATAAGAAACTTAAGAAACAGGAGGCTAAATGAGTTTATTCCTGCATGTGCTCAGGTGTTTAGGTGCCTGCATCGGTTTGTTTCTCGTTGTGCTGGTAGCTATCGGATTGCTGGTGATGGCGATACAAGGCAATAAAGAGAAGGAAAAGGAGATATCTGGTGGTTTCATCATACTTCTGCTAATCTGGTTGTGTTTAAGCTTCTTATACATCATACCGTATTTGACAAGGATTATAGCAGGAGGTTAGATGGCACGCATATTCTATGAGACTGACGAGGAAAAATTGAAACACTACAGGTATCGAGTGGAGACGAGGTTCAACACCTTCTACTGTGTGAGCTACGAATGGCAACCCCAGAGCCATACGCTCACACTCTTCGATGTGCGTGAAGAGCTTATCCACAGCATCGACCAGCAACGAATTTATAAGGATTATCCTCATATTACGATACTCGGAGGACAGATAATTATCAAGCCTTTAAGTTGGGAGAAACGAAATGATTAAAACATCGTACACCGAATTCACAAGTATCTGTGAACGGAAGTTACGGTATATTCATGAAGGTGGGTTAACTATCTCAACTGAAGCGATGCTTGATGGTATACAAGCGCACCAACTGCACCAATATTCAGACCGCTACCCCGATGCTGAAATTGAAGACCCGTTTGAGTTTCCGTTCCCCGAGAAGGTGAAGGATGAGGAAATTTTGCTCGTAGGGTTAATCGATGTTCACCGAAAGAATGAGGCAGAAGTTATCGAGCTAAAGAACGTCTATCACATTGGCTTAAGTCACATCAAGCAGGCTCGGTTCTACGGCGCAATCATGGCGTTGAAGTATCGTGAACCCTACACCTACACGGTGAAGGCATTACGGAGTGACGAGGAGATAAGCAACCAGATAACACCTGAGGAGGCATTACAATACATGAAAAAGACGATTAAACCACAGCTACGCAGGTTATTGCGTGTACTTGAGACGTCAGAAGATAAGATACGCATCACACCCAGCACCCGTGAGTGCCCCAACTGCCCGTTGCTTGACAAATGCCGTACGGAGAAGGGCTTTCCACTCGGTGAGCTAATAGACAAATCACCACAAGAGATAGCTGAGATGTACATCCTCTTGAGAGCTCAGTATTCGAGGCTCGCCGATTACTTGAAACAGTATACCAACGTCTATGGTAACATTGAAGTTGGTGAATACGAGATAGGGTGGCATCCAGCATCCACAACCACGTATTCACCTGAGTTGGTAGAGTTGTTGCTCAAATCGCCTGAAGGTAAGCGGTTTTTACGGGTTGATATACGAAATAAACGGGAGCTCGTGAAAGCTATACCAATGGCAGAGAACTTTATATTCGTAGAACCGACTATGCGGTTTTACCCTAAGAAGATGGATAAACATGAATAACGCCACCACTCCTGCCACCACATCTTACCTCCGCCGTGGCGGTAGCCAATGGCGCCGCCACGGTATTGAAAAGGGAGTAATAATGATAAGTAAACTTTGGACCTATGATGAGTTTTTATTAGGCTTACAAACTGGACAAGTGAAGAAACAGGATGCTCCCGAAATCATCAAGAGTTTAATCAACTGGCTAATTCTCAGTCTCTATGAATTAGACAAGGAGACTATTCTACGAGTGAATAGCCGAAAGCTTAAGAAGTTACATCTCGATGAGGAGGCGATAAACTGGGGTGACGTGGGATGCGTTAAAGTCGAAGGTAAAGATAAAGGTATTTATATTGCCTATGTTGAGGAAGCCAGCCCTGATGCAGTAATATTCAGAGAATGGATTAAACAGTGGCTTGAAAGATGGGGCTGGCATGTATGCGTCATAACTAACTGGTAGGAGGAATAATGGACTGGATAGAATTTGAAGTCCCATCGCTCGAAACCTGTCGTAGATTAAAAGAGCTGGGCTATCCTCAGAATAAAGATGGCCTCTTCTGGTGGGATTTGGATGGCTTAAAACCTAGACCCGAACTAACCTTACTCGCCAAAGAACACATACCGAGGGGTGCCATCCGTGCTCCGCTGTGCCGAGAGATGTTCGGCTACCTACCATTAAAGATAAAAAAGAATGGGATATGGTATTCATTGGAAATTGGGTTTGACCACATTGGTTATGTGAATCGTGAATTTGGAACGCCATTGTATGCTGCGTTTATTCGTGATTTATGTGGCTTGCCGAATAGATTAGCTGATATGTTAATCTGGTTAGTAGAAAATGGTTACCTCACGTTTAGTTGAGAAAACATTTGCTTTCTTGGATGGCGACGATATATCAGGATGGTTAGAGGAGATGGGTTATAAATGTGAATGGAAGGGCAATGTCTTGTATATTGATGGGCAAGTCAGAACTGCTATCTATCGGCAACTCGACCCTGTTAACACCTACGTATGTATTGCTTCCGCTTTGTTCGGACCTTACTGGCCTTGGGTGTGTGGTGATGGATTGAAACAGATAAATAAGGTGTGGAAAGAGAGGCTTAAGAAGACGAAGCATACGAAGCAGAGGGCAGCGAAAGATAATAACATGCAGTGCAAATTATTTATTGACGATGCAAATAAATATTTGCAAGATTAATAAAGGAGGATGATGCGTAGATTTCATTTCTATAACACCAACAGATGGCGTGACGATAAATATCGGAGCTTTAAGATAGCCTTGTTCAGGCGGAAAGGCATACTGATGATGGATGTACTTGGTTTCCAACTATGGTTCATCTACTCCTTAACCCGCCTACAAACAATCGGAAGCTAAGATTGAACGTATATTAGAAAAAGGAGGTAGAATGAAAGACGATGACATTTATATTAAGATGTGTGAAAGGGCTGATGAGATTCAAGATTTATGGAAGCCTGAATTTGGCGACTTTGTTTATTGCTCGCAAGGTGACTTTGATATTGGTATTGTTCTCGATATTGATAATTCTGGTAGAGAGCCTAAGTTAGGAATCGCTGCTCTTAGAACTGCATTTGACGAAAAACTAACTCGATTTGATTGGATTTATAAAAGCAGATTAATCTGGCTGCCAACCCAATCCCAGTTAGAATCGATTAGATTAGAATATCAGACCGAGAAATATGTACCCCAAAACTTGGTAGATTTGCACTTAGAATTTCATAGCTGGTGCTATAAACCTGTATGCCCTGGTAAATGGCAGCCAATTAAATATTTCACATCGATGTTACAGCTCAAACTCGCTTATGTGATGTATAAATTATTTGATAAAGTATGGAATAAAGCGGAGGTGAAATGGCAATCGTCTTAGATGAACGCTGCCCGATTTGTGGTAAACCATTAATCACACGTGAGGAGCGTGACTTCCTTGGTTATTGCTACACTTGTGCACAGACGAAATTTCCTGTCCGATGTCCATACTGTGGTAAACTCTATCTTGGTAGCATCTGGGATAGGCATTTTAGTAAAATGTGTCCAGAATGTCAAGCTAAACAAGAGGCGATAGAACATGCTAAACGAACTATCTCAGCGTTGTTCGAAGGGTTTAATGCTTTATTTCGTAGTTAAAGATAAATTAAGGAGGTGAAATGGTATCGAAAATTACTAAGATGTCCAAACGAGAATTTCATCAACTACCTGATTTACCAGAAGATTATGAACAAATTATATTCGATAGCCTTATTATTCTCCCGACCAAGAGATTGCACGATTCTGGTTGGCGGTGCATGTATCTAATACCCGTGAAAGATGGAAAGCCACTCGGTAAATTGGGTGGCATCACGGACGTGATAGATATATTGCCAGACGAATCACCCTTCGGTTATCGGAAGGCTATATCCATAGATTGCCTACCAGAAGCTGGGGTACTCCGTGTATTTCCATGGAAAGGTAAATTTGTCATGCGGCGTTGGTCTTTGTCGAATATGCAGATTACATTTTATACAGGGGAAGCAGATGTAAATCAAAGTGCTGATGAGGAAATGATTATTGAGCAAAATAATGAGGTACGTCGTCGTGCAATCAGAAGTGGTGAGGGTATATTAATTGAGTTAGAATTTAAAAGCGCTGTTACTGGGAGGTGGGAGGTTGTTGAGGAGAAACACATCACTAAAGAAGAATTTGAAGCGATAAAGAAATTATTAGAAGGGGGGTGATATGCATAGGTGTGCATTTTGTGGTATGCCAACCAATTACTTTGACTGGCGGTTAGGAGTTTATATCTGTGTACGCTGTAAAGCGATATATGACAGCATCGTGAATTCTAAACCAACACCACCGAAAAAGCCACTTGAATTGCCTGTGTATGATGATAGCACAGCTTATCCGAAATATTATTTTAAGGAAGCTTCTGATACAACTTATGAGATTTATTTTCCACTGTAAAGGAGGTACAATGAGTTATTCAGAACGTCTCAAGCATTTGGGAAACATAAAGGACTTAATCTGGTTTCTTTAAAGGCTATATCACAGCGAAAGGCGAAGACGAACGCAATGATTTCTGCAGAGAGCATATCGAGACTCTTAAACTGGCTTTGAAGTTGATAAACGAATATTTCGATAAGAAAAGCCGATTAGAGGGAACATTCACTTCTTCAGATTATATCGCAAGTGTCCTATGAAAGAACATAACTGATTGACAATTTGATGAATTGTGTTATCTTAATATATGCCCCGTAAGCATGACACGTTGTATCCACGTGAGTTGATTGAACGGGTTATCCAGTTAAAGACGGATGATTACAACAACACCGAGATAGCGATAGAAACTGGTCTTACTGAAAAGGAAGTTCGTTACATCCTCTATCGCTGGGGTCGTGGTGCCGCCGCTAAAATACCAGAGCCTAAGCTACCTGACCCCCCAGAAAGGTACTGGAAAGACCCAATTTATTTTGCTGAGAAAATCCTTGAAATCAAGCTTTGGGAGAAGCAGAAGGAAATCCTTGAAGCCCTACGTGACCACAAACGCGTATCGGTACGGTCAGGCTATGGTGTGGGTAAAAGTACGACCGCTGCAATAGCTGTATTGTGGTTCATGGAAGCTTTCGATAGCGATACGTTAGTTATTTCAACTGCTCCATCATTTAGGCAAGTGATTAAAATCCTTTGGGGTGAAATCCACAGGTGGTGGCGTCCAGAGCTTGGTGGCAAGCTGTTCAAATGGGAGTGGGCGTTGACCAACGACCGTAGCGCCTTCGGCATGTCGACCAACCGAGCTGTTCGATGGGGCGGCTTCCACGCACAACACAGGTTGTTGGTGATTGATGAGGCTGGTGGCATAGATGACGAGATTTTCGACATAGCGGAGGATAGGTTCTTAACAACTGAATATTCGAGGATACTGGCGATTGGTAACCCACCCGAGACAGGGACTGGTAGGTTTGTTGACACTTTTGACAACCCCAACTGGTATCATATCCATATCTCATGCTATGATTGTCCGAACGTAAAGGAGGGTAAAATCGTTATCCCAGGGCTCGTCACCAAGGAGTGGGTCGAGAATATGAAAGAACGCTGGGGTGCAAGGTCACCACAGTTCATGGTACGGGTGTTGGGTGAATTGCCCCCTGAGCATTTTACCCAGCGGTTGCTTACACGTGATGCTCTTAAGATGATGCTCGAACCCAAGGATGAGCTCGAAGACCGCTGGGAGTACACCTACTTCGGGGTTGATGTTGCACGTGGCGGTGAAGACGTATCGGTGGTGACTGTGTTGAATGAAAAGAACGTTATCCTTAACCAATATGCTTACAGATTGTACCTTGACGAGCTGGCAGAAAGGATTGAGGAGTTGTATGAACACTACGACCCGCTCATCATCTTGGTGGATGCTATGGGGTTGGGTGGCGGGTTGATAGACATCTTATCGAAACGTGGGTTACCAGTTAAGGGATTCATGTCGTCATACCATGCAACCGAACCTGCATATAAGAACCTGCGTGCACAAGCTTATTTCCTGTTGCAGAGGTTGGCATTCAGAGGACAGCTGAGGGTTGCACGTGCCAGCGACCCGTATGTGAAATTCTTGCGTCAAGACTTGGAAGTCATGGAATACAAGTATTCCAAAGACAACAAAATCCTTATCCTACCTAAAGATGCCATCCGTAAGAAACTCCATAGGTCACCCGATTACGCTGATAGCCTTGTGATAGCACTGTGGGCGAAAGAGGCTTATCAACGACCAACTATTGGGAGGTTGTGATGAGAGATTGGGAAATCTTACAGACTGCACATGGTGCATTACCTTATCCCAAGACACCGAAATACTGTGCATTCGACGGCGAAGAGCTAATAGTGCATCACTTTACAGCGGGTCAGGCAGCTCGTGGGTTCCTGCATGTCGATGTCTATATGAAATGCCCGAAGTGCGGGTGGTTCGTCACCTTCGGTGTGCCTATTGATAGTGAGGAGTTAAGGGTGTTGAGTTCGTCACCGCTGAGAGGTAAGGTGTTGACTGATGAGGTTCTATCAGTAGCAAAAAATCATAAATTGAAGTCTGAGATTGAACGTCGGCTCAAAGCCTTCGGATACTGGTAATGCATCAATCTAAATGCATAATGCATCACCCTATTCTCTACGTGAAGCATTTAAGGATGATGCATAGCTGATTAATCGTGGTTGAATAAAGATAATTTTCCTCTATAAGCTTTAATCACCCATTCGGCAGTCTTTAGAGTTAATATTTCGATATCATCTTCGTTAATAACTATTGCTCTATCTATAGTGCCATGACCTTTATGACAAGTCATCACTATGTAGCCTCGTTGCACATCATCAGTAACTTCATTAGGTGCAGGAATGGGTAAGACATAAATTGTACCTGCATATATGTCATCCCGATAGTGATAGCAATCTTTGTGGCTTTCAGCTATCTCACGTAATGCATTAAGTGTCATGCAATTCCAGTTCCGTTTATGGAAACGTCCATTCTTATCGAATGCACATCTAATCGGCATCATCTTCTCACGATGACTAATAACATGGTAGCCATCCCCATCCAAAGGATATCTGTTATAAAACTCTTCACATAACTTACACATAATACCTCCTTCTTTTTTTAATCAATCTTCTCTGCCTCCCTTTTCTTTCGCAAATACTGAGCTAAACCACCACCTTACCTGCCATCTAAGGTATAAAGTGGTCTATTGCTAACATACTTAAAATTCCAATATAAAGCAAAAGCACCGCTCCGATATAACATAATAGTTCAATCCCTCTGAATTTACAATAAATCCCGATAAATATCACAGCAGGCCAGTAGATGAGGTTCACGATAATCTCTTCTGGCCTTAAACCAACTTTCCTTGTCATTAACCCTCCTTTTGTCAAAATGAAACATAACCTTTATAGGTTAAATAAATTAGCATCTTGGTCGGGGCATTAATTATCTCATCGTCTCCGATAGCTATAGGGCATATTCGTTCGTAAGCATAACAATACGACACAAGGAACTGGGTTTCATCAGGTCTATCGAATTCTAAGTATAGTGTTTCGCCTTTATATTCTATTTCGATGGGCAACCACTCCAAAACTTCACGAAGAGTTGGAGCTTTAATAATTTCATACACCTTATCAAATCTCCGTCTTAATTTCTTATCTAATTGTGTAATTGAATTCGCATATACTAATTTCCATCTTCTTATCGGGCTTGGAGGCAGTTCTTTGATTTTACACCAATACCAACCCCCGATGTCTTGAGGAAATCCCAGCTCTTTCAACTCCTTACACAACTCTAAACTCGGCACTTCTTTAGTCGGGTCGAACATCATGTCTCCTTTTCTTTAGGGGTAAATTTGTCGCAATCATAAATCCAGATTGGGTCGAAATTAAAAGGAAAACTACACCAACCTCTTCTTACTCCCGTATCTATTAAAACTACAGTCATGCGAGGAATATCCATTCGTAAACCTCCGAACAGGGAAAGGAGATTAATAATAGGATTATCTTGGTCTCTCAGGGCATAGAGACATTTTTTGTGTGCGCTCCCAGGAATCTCACCGCAATATTTACAATCATAACAATTTACCTTCCTTTCTCCTCTTTTGATTTTATCTGACGAAATAACTTTAACTGGCATTCGCACCTCCTTATTCTTCAACATCCCAATATCTATGAAACCAATCAACAACCTTGTGGAGGCGGTGGGATTTGAACCCACCTCCAGCTGGTCTCCTAACATGGAGCACCAGCTGTCGATGCCAATCGCCCCCAGTTAACACGTTCAACAACCAAATTAGAGAATATAACGCAACGCCAGCTTCTATCAACCACAGAATACCGAATAACTTACACATCGGCCTCCTCCTCCTCCGTTTGTTCCAATAGCCCCCAAGTATTGTCGTCGAAGTTTATCACTTTACCTTTCCGTTTAAGTCTCGACAACGTTATCCTCACGATATTCAACGGTATCTCAAGGTATTCACTAATCTCCGAAGCCTTTAACTTGCCCTCAACACCAAGTAGCGAAAGTATGCGTTCAGGATAGCTTGCCGTCTCTTCGAGCTCAGGTATATCATTTGGATTGGTTTGATAAACATAGATTGCATCTTTATCGAAGACGAACTTCAAACCAATAGGGGGATGCAGTTTACCGAAGTTGTTTTTCTTATGCTTCAATGCCACCGCCAGTTCGTCAGCCCCCAGCTCCAAGTGTGGTATAACCTCCCATATCGAACGTGCAAGGTTCTCGAAATACGATGACCCAAACACCGTCCGCTTATCAACAGGTGCATTCTTAGCCACATGGGCAATCGTCAGGCTCGATACCTTAAGTGACCTCAGGGCTTCAAAGTATCGTATCGCTCTATCGGGGTCATTCAGGTTACCACCACATGCGGGACCCAATGAGTCAATCACCACGAAATCAATATGCAAATCGTCAATCAACTCACTTATCTGGTCAACATCCTCACACAGTGGTCGTACACATCTTCGATAATAAATTGGTATCCTTTCGTCAAACACCTGCTGTCCCTTCAACAAACAATGATTGCGCCACTCCCAGATTGATTGCTCAGTCTCCCAATCCAATACCAGCACAGACAGCGGTCGTATGGGCGAGCTATTAATAAAGTTCTCACCTGTTGCCAACGACAAAGCTATCACCTGCCCCAACAGCGATTTACCAGCTCCACGTTGCCCAAATAGAATGACTGGCTGTTTATCATAAACTATGGGTGGCAACAGATAAGCAGGTGGCGATGGCTCGTTCTCAACCTCTGTCAGCTGGATAGCGGGTTCACCACGTGCCACATATTCCATAACTTCGTTTGCTATGCGTTCGAGGATTATGTTCCAGCCGAAATCTGGTATCCTTTGGTTAAGCGCATTCTCGTATTCCTTGCGTGACCTCGACGATAGGAAATTGAGCTTCGCCTGATGTATGAGTGTTGGCTTATCGGAAAACGGGAATTCAATCTTTAAGATGCCATGAATATCGGTACCTTTGGCCGTTATATTCGAGACAACGGCACGCATACCTGTGTAGCTGTTGAGCAAAGTTAAGCGGTTGCGTTTGGCCTCTATCGTCCAGCCATCTTTATGCATACGTTCGGCTTCCGAGATTATTTGTGCAATCCTTGGTTCATATCGCCATGCGCTGTCAACGACACGACGTGCCTCCTTTTCAGGTAGAGGAGGTTGGCAGTTCTCCGCCGCCTGCAACACGAGTGCCAACGCCTCCTCTTTGGCGACACCACGTGCCCTTAAACTGCAGGCATAACGGAATAGGGTTTCGTTACGCATACCCTCGGGTACACCTTCGAGCACCTTCTTGGGGTCTATTCTATCACCCGAATAAATGTCAGCACGTAACCTCCGTTTGTTATCCTCTTTGATTAAATCTATCAACCAGCTTGGTGGGTCTTCGACTGGCGTGTCGAATGGACTGGTGAGCCACCTGTACATCACACCTTTTGGATGTATAGATGGTGGTGCAACTATGTAACTGCCTTCACCACGCAGGTCAACACCGTTCAACAGCTTAACTTTGGGTCGTACATCAACATCCTCTGGATAGTTGAACAGAAAATGAAACCCGTTACCTGTGCGTGCATACGGTGTCTTAGGCAATAAGAAATTCTTTAAGCTGGCAACCCCGTCAACACCGTCGACATCCAGTGCAAAGATGCCTGATTGCTTACCCATCACAATACCGATGTTGCTGTGTGGCCACTTAGTGAACCACTCTTCTATCACCGCTTTATCTGTGGTCGCATCCTTCAGCCCATGCGGTGTACGTGGATGCTTACCTGGTGAGTCACAATCTGGGTCACCACAGGTGCATTTTCCATCTTTGATACCGTGTAGGATAACAACTGGCCACCCTAAATCTGCATATTTAAAAGCAAATTCCAAGATGTTCATCACAGCTCCTCACTTGTTAGGAACTGTATGATGCTTATTTCACGCACTTCGCTGATAGCATCATTTGAATAGATGATATTTGTCTTTGTGCCATTTGGTGGTAAATCGGCACCTGCAACCCAGTGGTCAATATCTCCTTTATCCGTGTGCAGACGGAACTTGATTGAGAACCAGTCAACCACACGTGGTGAATGGTTGACTATTGAGTAGCCGATTAACGAACCCTTCGGCATCTGTAAAACGCCAAGCACCTGTATCTCCAAAACTGTGTGCTTACCAATTTTACAGGATAGCATGGCTCCTCCTATTATAAACAAATTGTTGATTAAATCAAGTCACTTGACAAACTTGCGTTTCCGAAGCTCACGCAAGTTCTTGTTTAGCTCCCGTAGCTGGGTGATTAGGCGGTTGAGGTGTAGGGTTAGCTTATCAACTGAACTCTCCTCCAATAAACGTTCACCCTGACGGGTTAACTTAATCCTGCGACCATTCCTGTGTGAGATGGTGATTAACCGTTTGTCTTTCAGCCTTTGCAGTATCACATTCACGTATTCAGGTGTCGTTGAGAACAGCCTCGCCAGCTCCTTGTTTGAAGCCTGCGGATGCTGTTGCAGCACCCGCAGGTAGTATGTATTCCTCATCTCGAAACAACTGCACGTCTGCGTTTATGCACACCGATGCCTATCCACTGGAATAGCTCTTTGAGTAGGTCGAATGCGCCACAAGCCGAGATGAATAACACAATCGTCCAGAGGATGACTTCATACCAAACCACGTGCTTCACAACCAGGTAAGCCAGACTAAGGACGAGTGCAATAAGGAAAGCCACACCATTCACCGACCAGCCATCGAGCTTAAACCGTTTCTTAAAATATTCAGTGGCAACAAGGATGAGGAAGATAAATAAAAGGAATAGTTTTATACTCATACAACCTCCTTGATTTACGGATTGGTAAAGCTCCTTTGTTTCTATTTACTAATTCAATCGATATAATGCGTTTAAGACGTATACAATTAAGTGCTACATCTCGAACTTCATCCCGTTTCGCCCAACATCGACCCAACAATAACTGTGCAAATTCCTGCCCTCGTTCCAACCGAACCAATGCTATCCTATCATCCTTTATCTTTGCTATACCGCCTAAACACATTTAACCCGCCCTTGGCTATCTATCGGCACGAATACCAAGGTTGCATAACCTATTAAGGGTTCGCCCAGGCTCTCAACTTTGTATATATCCTCGACATCGAGTATGCGTTTCACAACGTCCGACATTTTAAAGACGAATTGATAAGCGGGAGTATCGGGAAGGAATAAACATATACGAGCGTGACCCTTAACTAATTTTTCACTAAGAGAAGCTGCGGCTCGGTCTATAGCATGCCGAAGTTCACCTAAAACCTCCAAATCTGATTTACTTATCATTTTAACCTCCTTTCTAATCAACCCACACAGGGATGGCATATTTACGTTTCCTGCGGATTGGAATACCGAAGAATCGGCGTGTCTGTTTAGCGGTGACGACGATAAAGATGATAGCTGGATGTTGCATACGCCCAACTGTACAGCGCAGAAATGTCCTACCTTTTATGGCATCTCGTGGTCTATCCTTCAAGATAGTGACATCCAGCTGTAAGCCTGTCCACGGATAGATACGCATCATCTTTAATCTAATATAGAAATCGGGTTGTCAACTAAAATGTCCATCGAATACCGAGCATATACCGATAGCTATTGCCTCGTTTACCAACCCCGAGTAAAGCGTTCTTATAACCGCCAAGCAGCCAGAGATAGGAATAGTTATCAAAACATAGACCCAGCATTAGATGTTTGGGTCGTGCAGGTGTGAAATTGAGCGAATAGCTAAATGAATCAAGGTACACCGTCCGTAATTTCACATTAACATATTTGTCCTTGTAGAACCACCAGTAAAGGGTGAGCGGTATGCGCAGGGTGTCACGACGGAATACTGTATCAACAACTATCGCATATACAGTATCGTGAATATAGCGGATTTGTGTGGACGTCCGATACACTGTATCGACAGCTATCACACTACGTGGTTGTAAAATTAGTGGCTCTTCGGGTTCTAAAGTGATAACAGCCAGCGAATAACCCAAACCCATAGAAATCAAGATTATTGCAACCAAAGCTAAAGCTTCACGTCCCATCTTGGGTTAAACAGAAATTCGGTCTTATATTGGGGATGCGGTAACTCCCGTAGATAGAAATCAACTCCCTGTTTACGCCTTGCCTCATAAGTCAACCAGTAATCGAGCTCTTTGCGATACAAGATGCCGACGTGTGAAATCTGGCTCTTTGGACGTCGTGGGTTGGTACCTCTGAAAAAGAATAACCCGAATTCATGACCAATTGTATCCTTCTGCCATCCCTGTGTGAGCAAATATTCATATTGTATCCACGAACCACGAGGTAAATATAACCCCAAGTGGTTGAACCACCGTTTTACCAGCCAGCTGCAATCCGTACGTCCATAGACATAACGTATGCCTTTGGTTTGCCAGACAAAAGATAAAAACTTCTCTTGCAATTGTGTTGCTATATCGCCAGATGTGAAGCTCAGAATTAAAAAGATAATCATTTAGGCATACCCATCCACAGAAATGACAATGCCAATAGCAATGCAGCGGTTACGATTGCCAAAGGCAACGGTTCATCCGCCAGCTTCTGGAACCTGCCAGACTTCTGGTCAAGCCAACAAAAGAGAAACCAATCAGCCAACCAGAAGGCGGCAAGGAAGATGGCAAGTCCCGAGAATATAAACACACTCGTCTTACCGAACCAGTCCAAAATCCCAGTCGCTGCACTTAGGACAACCGCTATCACAACCAAAGCTAATACAATAACACCTCGTGACTTTACTGCCATTCTACCTCCTTATTTCCAAACATCTGCATCTCTAATATAATCCATTTTTCAAATTGTCAAGTCTCAAACTTTTGGGTGAACACGATGAGTATATCGGGTTTCGTTGATATATCAGCGAATTGGGTGTGGAATTCAGCGTGTGCATGGTCTTCGGATTTGGTAATTGCTATACAGGGTAATGTTGGTGACACATAAGCCCTACCGTGTATCACGACGAATGGCTCAAGGTCGATTAGTAAATCGAGCAACTCCTGCAGGTGGTCAGCTGGATAACCACCGTGCTGGGCGACGAGCGAATACAGGGTCTGCAACCTCTGTGCATCGAGTGCCCGTCTTGTGAATGCCGAAGCATCAAGTATCGCCTGTATGAGGCAATAACCTTCTTTTACGCCCATGATAATAAATCGACTGTTATCTCGAAATCACCTTTCTTTTTGCAAGGGATGTAGATATTGACTCTCGGGCAACCTGCAGGCAGCGGTTGATAGCCACGTTTCACTGAGTAATCGAGGGGTTCGGGTTTTACATCCGAATCACCTGTGCGAAAGGTGCCACCTCGGATATACCAGACTGGGAGCAGTCTTAAGGTGCCTTTTTGATACCTATAATGTTTGCCGGGGCTCGCTATCAGCTGATGTGAGTGCCCCATAACATAGAGCTCGGCGCTGCCCCACATCGTCATCTCCTCAACCCGATTAATGCTACTACCACGGCGTCTACCCAACCCCGCACCATGATGCAGGATAGCGGTGACCACTCCTCGGCAATGGTCGACGGTTGGGTCATGCAGACGCAATGCTACATATGCCCGATAATGAGAATATGGGCAGCCAAAGCTTTCGCTCAAGTATCGCAATGGTGACAACGTTGTGGTGTCAAAGAATGCCATCTCGTGGTTACCACCGATAAATAGTAATGTGCGGTTCTTAAAGATTTCGAGCTTCTCCTCGAGTAGCTTCAATATGGTGTATGCATATTCCTTGATATCCGTGAATTTCTTAAATTCGTGCTTATCGAGCAACGTGATGTCAAATCTCGGGTCATTAAAGGGTATGAACTCTGCCAAATCGCCCATAAAGATGACATATCCAGGGTGCTCAACGTATTCGATGATGAACTTCTGCCATGCACGGTGGTTGAACTCTGTCGTACCGAAGTGCAGGTCACCAACGAAATACAACCTGTATAATAAGCCATGGTCTGTAGGCTCTGTAGGCTCCAAAACAAATTTGTGAAAATCCATCACACCTCCTAATCCAACAACCTGAATCTTATAAACCTCTTATGCGTATAACCACCTATTCCTTGCTCTTGTAGGATACCCACCACATAACCTTTATATAAAACTGGGCTACCTGAAGCGCCACCTAATGACTTATGGCTATCGATGAGTGCAACTATTTTATCACCTGAGGTATCGGGTTCGATTGCACGTGCAGGGAAAGCCGACCACTCACCGCTGGGATAGCCGAGCACCAAGAGGAAACTACCAAATTGCTGGGTTGAGGTAAATATGAGCTCAAAATGCCCGACCTTCAGCGGTGTACCGTGAAACCCTTGTAGCTGGAGCTTGGCGATATCACGCTTCTGGTCAATATCGCTGACAGTTGCCAAGACTGTGTCCGATAGAAATATGCAGATTATGCTATCGGCGGGCATGCGATGCATAAATGAAGGCGAGCCAAACGTCACGACGTGTGCGCAGGTGAGCACAAGATTGGGAGTGATAAGAAAACCCGTCCCCTGTTTAGCACAAATTACCTGCTTGTCGAACGTATACTTTTTGTACGCCCACACCTGACATACTGAGTTGCGGTAATCAGGTTGCTGGCACCCCGCAAGCAGCAACAACAAGATTATCGCTATGCGTTTCATGCGGCTGCCAGTAGCTCTTCGGGTATGTTATCCAGTAGCTCGGTGCTTATAAACCGTATGCGACCCGTATGCCCAAACCACTTGCCTTCTGGATAGTCGAAATCCCAGTCCTTGTCGACGATGCAGACGTAGCTGGACATCCCATATTCCGATGTGGTGGCAGGTCGTGGATACACAACTATCCGTTTATCGGTGGCATGCCAGTTGTAAGCGTTACGCAGAAATTCGGTCAAATCTTTGCGGTCAAAGATACGCCATCCGATTTCAACCACCAGCCTCCAGCCTTTCAGGTATTCGATGACCTTACCGCTTTCTGTGACATAGCGGTCGCCGTCAAGCACCTTCTCGAAATAGATTTTGAGGTCAACCTCATCATCGTTAGTGAACTGATAGGGGTTGTTATCAACCTCGGTGGCGGTAACCCAGTTCGAGCCATCCCACTTCTGTAGCTCAATCTTCGGGTATTGTGTGCCCCAGAGTATCGCCATATTACCTCCTATCAACTAAATTTGCGTTTAACTTCATTATGCCACTTCTGAATTTCCGATTGACTGTATTTACGGGCTATTATCCTAACCTCATAGATTTCGCCACCAAAGAAATATTGTGGTGTGCTGTAAATGTTTGCCCCTATTCCTACATTGCTGTCGTTGGTGTAATCAACATCGCCGCTGTCTGCAATCACACCAACCTGTTCGCCATCGACGTAACCTGCACCACCCTCGCCTGATTTATAAGTCAAAGCAAGAGTCACGAAGTCATTGAAAGTGGCCTCTTCGGAACACGAGACACTACCGTCAGCCCCTATCACACGAAAGATAAAGCGGTTCGTATCAGCCACCGCATCATAATAGTTGTAGATATGATACCCGCTTGTACCATGCTCACCCCGATGCACAATCACCTGTGTGGCATCAAGTTTCGTCATCTTGCAAGCTACCAGCACGGTAAGCTCATCAGCTAACCCTGTACCTCTGTATCCCGCATCAATGTAGCTTGAACTGCCGTCGAGCAGGACGCCATGCGATTCGCTCAGGCATGTGATACCCGTGCAAACGCCGTGGTTACACTTGGGTGAGTAATCATATGTGTAAAGGATGGCAGATGATTGGGGTCCTGAGCTATCAGTCTGCCATTCATACTCCGTATCGTCGGCCTCAACGGTTGACCCCTTATCTAGTATCTCAGTATCTCTGACATCAACATAGTGCTCGTACGAATCAGTAGGCCAGCTCTTATACCAAACACGATATGAGATGGCGCCTGGTATCGCATCCCAGTAAACTCTTGCATTCGCATATGTGAAATCGTCACTATATGCCTCGACGGTTGCCGACACATCAGAAAAGCTTGCACCATCAAATGCCTGCACACAGTAATATCGAGGCAGTTCGAAGCCTGACGATTCCTCTATCACCGAGACCTCAGGTGCAGGTATATCGAGATGCCCCTCCTCGAACGGCAGATACAGCCGAGTATCGGGGTCGAGCTCCCGCAACCTGAACCTCAGCTCAATCTTCGGTAACCTATACGTGAGGCCGTCAAGGAAAACCGACGGCGAATAGGAAAATGGCATCTTGGTCAACGACAACGTTAGCTTATCAAATGGCTCGGTTTCAATAAGCAAAACTGATTCGAGCTGTCCCTCCCAGATAGGAGAATTAACGAGCACCCTGCGTGCAAACCTAACCACACGTGCATGCTCAGCATTATCGAGCCCCGACACCTGGATAGACCTCGGTGTCTCATCATTCAAATATGGATAGGTGAATTGGCCGCTGACTGCGTTATACTTGCGGTCGATAGAAAACGAGTTAAGATTTGCTAAATCATCAGTGATTTCAACCGATGGCTGGCCCGCCGATACTTCAAGCGGCACAATATCCAAGTCACCCCGCACGGCGAGCAACGACAGGAATGCTGCATCAGCAAGCGCCTCAGCATCTGAATTGTAAGGGTCGCTTGTGGATGCAAAATGGAAGTATCGACGGCGGCCACCAGATTCATCCAGAAAGAAAAGATAGCTGTTAAAGAGTTTCCAGTCACCCTGGCTGATTTGAGTTATCCTGCCTATCATAAAATGGTGGCTTGTGCCTTCAGGTGTTGTTGAGGCATTATCAGTGTTGGCAGCATATGGGGTTTGTACATCATCTATTGGTACAAGTGTGCGCCTAATTTTACTTGTTGTGTACGAGATACCTGTGAAATCGCCACCTGCATCTGTCTGCGCCTCTGCCTTAAAAATCGTTAACTCATATTTACCCGTGCGTTTGCAACCATAGACAGCATCACTATCGGCATAATTCGTCCAATATGTGCCTTTAAGTGTGTCAGAAGTTATCTCCACCACCTGAGCATCATAACGCATCCAATAGGTGTCTGTGACACAATAATCACCGAAATCGGCTGTACGTAACATGGTCGGGAATTCGGAAATCGGGACTGATGATTTTGTATCATTGGGTATATCATAAACATAGGCGTATTTAGTACTACCGCTTTGCTCATATCCATAATAATAGGGGTAGTCGCCTACCGCCCTATAATCTGTGTCAAGGCTGTAAAGCCCGATGAGTGGGCTGGAGACCGAACCGTCTTCCCTAATCGTGAATATCGCCTTTACATCGGGGTCACTTTCAGAGTAGCCAGATATCATCCAGTAAGTGTCTGACCTATGTACGAGGGTACCACCTGCAAAATTGTAATTAGGGAAGGTCGAATCCGTAAATATCAGCTCCACACTTGAACCAGGTTGCCATCTATATGCACGCCATTTATAATAATCGCTATCCCAAAGTACAAACGCCACCTTATCTGAGTATGGAAAAGGGGTAACTATTTTGCACCTATCATAGACGTAGGAGAAGCTGATTGTAGCCTCATTCTTAGGTGCAACAGGTGTTTCCCAATATTGGATGGTTGCTTTCCCTTGAAACAGTATCAACACATAAAATGCACCATTGGGTGCAACAGCTACGTCACCGCCAATCATCAACTCCTGATAGTCACAGATGTTGGCTTCCGAAGAGGCAGGGTCGATATAGAAGTCACGTACGGCTTTCCAGTGTGAGATTAATGAGAAATAGCCTGTCCCTTTAGACCATAGCTTGCGTAACTGGGTAAACGAAAACAGAGGTATTAGATTGCCTTTACTGTCGAGGAAACCGACCTTGCCGAGCCGCTTGTCCAAATCTTTGTACCAGAAATCGTAGGCGGTGAAGGTTGTGTTTCTGCCTTTCACCGAAATGGATGCTATGTAACCTTCAAAGATGGTGTAGGTGTCAGAGGATTCAAAATAGACTGTGAGCCTCACCTTATCGCCCCTCACATAGGTGCCGAGCTTATTACCCGTGAGGGTAAAAATAAACTGGGCGGGCGAAGTTATACTCTCTTGAGTGTCAAGTTCCAGCGATAAGCTTTCGGCATCTATCCATTCAGAAGTAACGTCATGCCATGTGCCGTCTGAAGTCTGTATTTCAAGTTTCTTATTTAACTTGGTATCAGGCGTCAACCTATGAGTCTTAAAGCTATCGCTTAGTGTACGCATCAGGCACCTCGCCTCAACTTACGTTCAAGCACCAAGATGGTGCGTTTATCCCAGCTCTGCACCCAAGTTGATGGGTCTCTGGTCTCTATCTTTAAATAGACAACGGGTTGCATAAATTTCGCCATCTTGCTCAGCGGTATGATATACTCAGGTTCACGCTCAGCCACCCTGATAATGGAGGGACGAGTTATATATGCACCCTCTTGTGCACCTTTTATACCGAGTGCACTCATAAGCATTAACCTGATACCTAAAGAGATTGCTTCACGCATAATCAGCTTCATAATATCCTCAAATCGAAGCTCAACGTTCTGGAAACCCTCGAATATCCCTGTGGTGACAGCATCAGCTAACATATCGGCAAATGAATTGCTAAACAGCGTAGCAAACCGAGAGGCGAAATCGAACCCCTCTTCACTACCCTCGTCGATAGCACCTGATATAGCCTTACGGACGATGACCTTCATTTGTTCGCCTGTCTTTGCACCTACCTCGTAAGGGATGAGCATCTCACCACCGAACCATCGTATGCGACCAGGGATTATCTGTTCGGGTGGCTGTGGATATGCGCCCGAAGGTATTAGATAACGTGACGGTAGCTCGTAAGTCTCTTTCATCAACCTATGTATAGCTTGCCAGATACCGTAAAATTTTTCTGCTGGCACGATGGAAGCATCTATTTGCTCGTTGAGTTTTGGGTACTCGTCAACTATCCGTTGCATAACCTGTAACCAGCCGATGTTTTTCGTCTCTATCCACATATGAAATGCCTGAATGAGTTCGAGAGCTTTGGTCTGTACCGTGTAATACTCGGTTTGTTTATACTGTGAGAGCAGGGTGTCGTCTATCGACGTCTTTATATCGTTCATTAAAGTTCGCCATCGGGAATATAAATCGACAAGCTCCTCGGTCTGTTCAGTTTCTTCTTCCAATTTATCGACTATTCCAGTTTGGATTTTGAGATGCTCTGCCCGCATTTTAAGCTGCTCACGGACAGCTAATACCTCCTCAATTGCATATTGGAGTCTTAAGCGACCCAATTTATCAAGATGTTCTTTGCCGAGATTATATAATTGGCGCTCCCAGTCATAGACTCGAGCTTCCAAATCCGCTATTTCAGCGTCAATGGATGCAATTTTCTCTTTATCTTCTTTGGTCACTTCTCCAATCGTGCGTGCCCGCTCCAAAATCGAAATTTGGTCTTTATATTTAGACCGTATAGTGTCGATAACTGGAATGATGTCGTCAAAAATATCGTATAATTTTCGGGCACGTGCACTCCATTCATTTATCTCTCGAGTTCCTGAAACCAAACCACCTATCACATCATCTACCGTATTTTTGTTCTCCGAGAACTCAATCCCCAATGCTTGACAAGCTTCTTTGCTCTCAGCAAATAGACCTGCAATGGTTTCGATACCTTCCACCATCATATTGAGAGCTGCGCTTTCAGCTGTAGCAAACCATCCTTGCCTGAATAGCTCAGCCTGTTTGTTGAGTATTTCCATTCGACGAGCCATTAGGTATAAACGTTCATTTAAAGCGGTAACCCTATTGATAGTATCGCCAATACGTTCAAGCACATCACCAAAAGCATTCTTAAACTTACGGGCAGCCCCTGGTAAGGTGGCAGCGAGCATATTCGCCATACCACCAAATTCAGTTTCTAATTCATCTAAGATTATGCGTTGCGCTTCCATCACCTTGCCTTGCTTAAAGAGCGTGCGAATTAGCTCTTTAGTTTGGTCGTCAAGGTTCACACCGACACGCCTTAACGCTGTCACCCCATAAATTGGGTCTTGAAGCGCTTTACCCACACGTATAGCAGCGGTTTGTAAATCGGTGCCGAGGGCGGCTGACATATCGAGCACCGCTTTGGTTGCATCTTTGAGCACAGGCGCTTTCAATTTTGTGAAAGTCAAAAGTATAGCCTCAACACGTTCAATGGCTTCATCACTAAAAATAGTTTGGCGTTGTAATGCTTCTGCAAAATCGACCAACTCCATAGCGGTTGCACGTGCGGCAAAACCCGTGGATTTCAATACCGCCGACAGCCTGAATAACGCTTCCTCCTGCTCTGCATAATTGGTGATTAATTGCTGTAATCCGAATAGCAATGGTCGGAGAGCAAAGTAGATGAACATGGAAATCAAAATATTCTTAAACATCATGTAGAACCGCTGTAGCTCAGAAATCTGTTGCTTATGCCGCCTAAAAGCACGGGTTGCATCCTCCGTCTTTTTGGCAACCTCCTCTTGGGCTGGTGCCACTTCTTGGCTTAAAGTTTTGGCTGTTATACCGCCATAACGGTCAACAATATAAAGGATTTGCGATTGTTCACGAACTGCCTGTGTTGCTTGCTTAGTTGCTTGGGTGTAGGGTCGTGTAGCGGTAGCCACTACCTGCTGTGTGGTCGCTTTAAAACGTGCAAGTTCTGCACGTGCCTGCTGGATGACGGGCGTGAACTGGTCTACCGCCTTGAGGACTACCTGCAGCGTTGCACTTGTCGCCGTGCCTCCATTAGCCATTTCTCCTCCTCACGCTTTCTGCGTTCGGTGAAGATGGAATCCAGTATATCAAATGCCTCGAACAGGAAGGCAGGCTGGTCGTAAATTCCACCAGCTTCGGGTAGGATGTGGTGAACGTGATAGTACGACCATAGGCGGACAATCTCCCACTCGAATGGAGTTGCAATAGCCAGTGGACAGCGCCAGATACGATAAGCTTTTCCGTTATCGTCTCGAAACGTGAAGTAATGTTTCCCACGTTTTTGGCAGCCTCGGATTTCACGCCATTCTGGGTGTTTAAGGCATTCATCGCATGATATACCCTCCAGTAGCCCCGTGAACAGCAGTTTTAGCCTTTTTTTTCTGGCTCCTGCAGGAAGTTGAGCCTCATTATCTCACCTGCCAACTCCGACAACACAGGCCACGGTATCATGCCGAGCGATTCATCAGTTATAACTTTCAGCCCATATTTGGTCTCAGCTTCATACTTCGGGGTAATTTCTTTCCCCTCGTCATCTTTAAAGTTACGCCATCCTTCTAAACCCATCTTCACTATTTGAATCAACTCATCAGCCGACGGCACATAGTTGGTTTTAAATGCGCCTGCGGTGGTCACCAGCTTCGACGTGTTATTCCATACCTCTTTGCGCCAACCGAGTGGTACAACCCTTAGCAACCAAACTGTTTTCTCTTTACCTGTGTCGAGCCTTGAAGTGTATTCAATTGTTGCACCCACTTTTACTGGTTTAATCATTACACCTCCAGCTTATTACTGCCTTGTTTAAATACGAGAGGCACTTCATTATACCTCTCGTCACTCTTTACGTATGATGTAGGCGTTCACATTCGTCACCGTATCACCAGTATTCGTGCCGCCATTCTCAATTTTGCCGAGCTTGATATACCCGCTGTAGCAATAGGTGTCAATTGTTTGCACAGTCTTCTCACCTGGTGTGCTGGTGATAGAATGCGACTTCCAAGCGACAGTATCCCAAGTTGAACCATCAGGCGAAGTGTAGAAATAAAACGTGACCGTACGGGTATCGGGTGTCGACCCGCTACTGTAAGTGGCGGTCTCATCTATGGAAGTTTCGGTGGTCTCTGTGTATTCCGTGTAATTGCCCGAAGATGTGCCCCTGTAAACCCTGTACTTCGATGCGCCATCAACTGCATCCCAGGATACGGTGTAGGTGGCACCGCCATCTGGGTCTATCGAACCCGTGTTCACCTCGTCGGAGATTGCGCTTTCGTAGCCGTCTTCGGTGACCGCTGTGACCACAAAGTAATACGTGGTGTCAGGTGTTGAGCCCGTATTTGTGACCGTGCATGTGACATTGGTTGGCTTATCGATGTCTTCACCAACGACAAACTGGATGGCGAAATTCTCGACGTTACGTATGTCGACTGCCGTACCTGAAACCGATTTCGAGGTGTTTGGACTGATGGTCTCGGCATCCGACAAACAGGCGGTCACCTCGAAGTATCGATAGAGGCGTTCGAGCAGCTCCTGCATGCTGAATTTATGGGTCATCTCGTTAGACATCGGCTCTCCTTTTTCTATGTTATACTGGTGAGCTTCAACACTTCATTGTAAGTGTCGTCCCAATCCACCTGTATCGTGTAGCTCCAAGTCCTTATGCCATCGGCGTCACCAATATCGTAGGACTGTAAGGTACCCTTCAGGTTAGTGTCTATTGTGAATGTCGACCCACCTATTGTGAGTTCACCCCAGCGGAAGAGGAAGCTAACCTGTGTCCCGAGGCTATCTCGTATCTTTGACGACCAAGCGGCAGCATCAGCCTCCATTTCGCTCTCAATAGTTATTGTGACGCTGGTTGCCCGCCAATCAGTTATGAATGGTGAAGCTTCGGGTTTCGGACGTTCGGCAAGCGTCGGTGTGATGGTCATACGTGCCGACCTGCAGATGTAGTTTTCGCCGAAGCTACCGCTGTTGTGTTGCATACAGAGGGTTGGATAGTTAGTTGATGTGCCAATCCCCACGTTGGTGGCAGAACCCGTGCTACTGTATAACCCGTAGAGAGTGGTTTCGAGGATTAGCTGGTTCTGTGCATCTTTCGAGATGGTGAGTGAGCTGATTTTGCAGTTGGTGAACTTCCGATACTGGTTGCCTTCGGTGATAATCACATCGCAGACGTTATGCGATGGCTGCTGGGTTATCGAAAATGTGACACCATTGAAGGTGTAGGGTGCTGCTGTACCTGTCCAGCTCTCTGAGCAATCAAGTGGCAACGTTTTGAGCAATTCAATCCACGGTATCTTCTTCTCGGATGTGTCTTTCCTATCCGTCAACGTGAACGGTATTCGTATCTCAACCCATTCTTTGCCCGCTATCTCGCTGGTTGGGAACCACCAAGGTGTGCCACGGTCGATAATCTCACGTTGTAACCGCACCTCGACGTTACCTGTGAGGTCGAGCATGTAGTTGGCATCACGTTGCTCGATATATGCGAGCTGTGGCCGTATAATTGTTGGTGCAGCCATTATTTACCTCCTGTGTCAGGTATTCCAGGCTCTGGTTTAGGTTCGGGTTTAGGTTTCGCCTTTTCAGGCTTCAGCTTCTCAAGATATGCTTTCCAGCGGTTATAGAATTCGTCATCTACCTCGATGACATCACCTTCGTAGTAATCCTTACCGAAGTAGTAAAAGTATCGGATGACCCGACACTTGAATTTCTTTTCTGTCATCAAGCCCCCTGATATATCCTGTACCTCGCTGTGAATATCATGCGTGCCACAGCGAAAGGTGACAGCCACCTCTCGTCAGTGATTATCCGAGTTATTCTTAACCAAAGCAGGTTGTCGACACCTGTGTCCTGACACCCTATAACATAGGGATAGAAAAGCTTATAAATCGTTTCAATCTGGTCATTCAGCACAGAGATAGGGTCGCTATTGTCCTTGACATTGATAGTGACAATGATATCGACATCACATTCATAGAAGGTTTGCCCGTAGCTGACACGCTCCTCACCTATGGTTACCGAAAGGTTTGGAAATGTGGGCACCATATCAGGTGTCTTGTAATCCAGATACACGGCATCATACTGGGTTTCGAGCTTCGATTTTATAAAATTGCGTATCTCGTCACGTACGCTCATTGCTGACCTGCCAGTATCATAGCTCTTAATGCTCTACCCAACAGCTTGTATATGTGTTCGAGCTCCGCATAGAAGCCACGTGATAGATATGGACGTGCAGGTATGTTACGAGGTGGATAACCGAATTCATGTACCCTTGCATAGATGCAGTCTGTGATTACTGCTGCACCATCATCGGTCTGTATCGGTCGTATAGAAGCCTTAAGCCTACCCGTACGTGTGATTATGTAATCAGGGTGTGGTCCATCCATATACCTCGATTTCGTTGTATCCGCTATCAGTTGTGCACCACGCCATAATGCATTACGCACAAGCTGTGCACCATAGTACTGCATTATACCTAACCGCTTGTCGAGCAATTCATAGCCCACAAGCTGGATGTTCAGCATCTTTTGTATCTATCAAGTACTGCCTTCACAACGGGTGCCATATCCTGTATGTAGTAAGTTACCGACCCTGTGGGTGCTGTACGTGCCTTAACTCCATGTGCACCATCGGTGCTTATGCGATAGATTTGACCCAACAGATACATAGCCGCAAACTTGATGTCCGCAGGTATATTCTCGTAACCACCTGTATAAGTCACCCGAAAGTGTGCATCTGAATACTCAGAATTCAAATAGATGATACCCAGATTATCGTCTGTTGTGTATTCCGTGACATCGGTGGTGTTACCTTCAGCATCCACCAGCTGCACCGCCGATATGCTGATTATCGGGTATGCATGCAATAATATTCTATCCTTCACGTGAAAGAAGTCCTCAGTCAAATTGGTGCGCTTCTCAATGTAACGGTCGCAGTAAGACTCAACCATCTGGCTCGCCTGCTCAATGAGTGAAGAGATGAGGCTATCCTCCTCTGTACCTGTTATCCGCAAAAATTCCTTTGCTTCGTCAAGTGTCAATAACGCCATCACGAGAGGTGGCCGTCACCCTAAATCATATCATCAAGATGGCACGTTGTACAGCATACCAACAATTGTCTCAGTGCTTGCTATCCGAGGTACGAAGTCGAGTTCCGCCACACCCACGAGCTCGGTTGCCTGTCGCCTGATGTTCCTTGCGCTTTCGAGCTTAATCTGGCGTAGCCATACAAGCATGAATGCCCTCTTGTTCACCAACAGGATGACTGTGCGGTCGGTTGTCGTGCCGTCGTATACGCCGCTGGCATTGAGGTTTTCCCTCACGTAACCCGAAGGCACAACCTCTATACCATCGAAGGTCACGATTTTACCCGTCTTGATGGTAGCATCGGGACCATACTTATCGACGGTCTTCGTCTCTTCGAGGTTCATGAGGTGATAATAACCTGCAGGACCGACAACCCATGCGAGGTCGTTTGGGTCGACCCCATACTTACCCATCGCCTTACGTACAGCACGTAAATCAGTTGTATCAGGTGCCGTGTTACCAGCATCCTTCTTGGCTGACGAGGTGACGAGCTTCCTCAAACCTTTCCATGCCTTACGTGGGTCGGTAGCACTCGTGACATCGCTATCCATATGAGAGTCGCTGTCATCGCCGTTGATGATGGCGTTCTCAATAGCCGCCGCTATCGTGTGTGCAATATCGTCCTTCACAAGCTGGAGTGCGCTGGGATTACCTTCAACCACTTCATCAGCTACTGGTAGATAGACGGCTATCTTGTTGGTCGTACCTGTCACCTCACCCGTGTAGTTGCTGAGCGATTCCTCAGTTATCTGGGTGGCTGCGCTCACAAGGTAAGCCGAAAGCGTGCCTTTCCTCTGCATGAAGTGATATTTCGGCGAATCCGTCTTATAGATGGGGAATAGCTTGGCAACTTTGAGTTCGAGCTCTATCCGCTCAATCATTTCAGTCGAGAAGTAAGTTGGCACCCATTCAGCACCTGTGCCCGTGCTCATATCAATCGCCTTCTGGAGTGTCTTCATGTAGACATCCCAGTATGGAAGTGTGCGTGGGTCCCTACCCGAAAGCACCGACATGAGGTAGAGGTTATCAGCTGCCTCACGCACGGGTTTGAGTTTCGGGTCCTCGGATTTTAGTATCTCCTCAACCGTCGTGACTGGCTTCACACTAAATGTCGGTGGTATAACTGCGGTAGCTCGGCTACCGACATTCTTAGCTTTAAGTGCCTTTTCGGCTTTCTCGTTCAATTTCTCAATGCTCTTGGAAAGCTGAGTAAGCTTCTCAACTACTGCTTTCATGCTTCGCCTCCGAGTAACCTGCTCAGATGTTCAATCTGTTCACCTATCTTGGTGATAAGGTCAATCAACTGCTGTTCAACCTCTTTCGAGATACCACTCTGCTCTGCCTTCTCAGGCTCTGGGTTGGCCGTTGCGGCCTCCTGCGGTTGAGCATCCTGTGTGGGTTGCGTATTGTTGGGTGTACCCGTATCCTGAGTCTCCTGTTTCACCTGCTCGGTGGTTTCAGGTGTGTCATCACCCTTCTCCTCAGCCTTTTTGGCGTAAGGATGGGGGTAGGGGCCACGTGCATACGGATAGGGATGCGGCCCTCTCGCATACGGATACGGGTATGCCCCAACACCCAACGTCTCCTTTAAGCTGACAAGCAGCGACTTGATATCTGCGGGCAAACTCTCGACCTTATCTTTGCCCACAAACTCATCCAACTTATCAGCCAAAGAGGAGACGATATCCTGGACCTCACGTATCCACTTATCTAAGTCAAACTGCTTCTCAAGTGTGCGCTCCTCTTCGGGAGCTGTTGCCGTTTTGGTGTCTGGCATGTCTGCCTCCTCACGCTTCAGGAGTATAAAACGCCTGCGGTTCGCTGGCTTCTTGACCAGCGAGACCTCGGTGATATCAACATCCCAGAAGTAAGCCATCTTGCCTTACGGCTTAAACTATCTCCTCAGCAACGTAGGCGATGACTGCGCCACCTGTAGCAGTCACAGTAACCTTCAGATACAGGTCATGGGTCACCACGTAACCATTGGTGTCGACGAATAAGGTGCTCTTGGTCGCAAACTTGCAGTCGGTGCTGCCGTCGGTGTAGTAGAGGTCGCAAGCGTCCGAACCCGCAACCGTCTTCACAATGTAGACTTTACCGCTCGGTGGCTGTATAGTGACAGATTCGTTCTGGTTTTTACTTGCAACGTTGGAGACAAACTCTCTCATCGTCGCTCCTTAACTCGATGCTGTTGAATGATTATCGCTCTGCTCCTTTACTGTCAGCCTTTCGGCGGGATTATCGCCTTTCGGCGGATGTGCCTTTCGGCGGTGTGCAGTTGGTAGTCGTCGCCACTTAAATTTAACCTATCAACCTGATATGTCAACTGTCAAATAGCTATTTGAGGATAAATTTTGGTATCAGCTGACCAAGTGTTGACCCTAACACCACGGATAACATTATCCAGAACGCCCTGTAAGCTAAGTTGGCACGTTCAATCGCATGCTGTATGAGCTTACGGTCTTCGGTGAATGAGTTGCGGTTTCGCTTCAAATAGTTGATTTCAACATCGTGTGCGGTGACGGTTTGGCTAATCGTATTGACTTGACGTAGCAACGAGTCAATCTTCTGTTTAATCTCTTGTATGTCTTCACGTATCAAGTCGAGGACTTTCGATTCCTCAGCCGTCATCTTGCCTCCTCATCGCTAACTGTCTTGGCGTAACCACGGATTGATACGCCTGTGAATTCGCCTTTCTTAATCTCATCCCATAGCTGTTTATCAGGCACCCACGCCTTTATCAGCCAGCTACCTTTGCGTATGAACTGGCCATTCCATGTGAAGTCGATTGGTGTGCACCAGTTCCATAAGACTTTGATGTCACTGGGTGTCGAATGTTCGATGTAGAATGGAAAACCTTTGAGTGCGAACTGGTCAGCCATCTTCTCAATCTCTTCGGGTGTCGTCCAATCACCCTGTGCATCACGGACATAAGGCTCGTAGACGACGACTATGAACTGCTGTTTCTCCTCACTTTTCCAGAGGATGCGTGATTTGATGAACTCAACCTCTGGGATAAAGGTCTGCACACCTTTAGGTATCTTGACTGGTCGAGGTGACTCAAATGGTATGAAGTTGAGTATCTCGTAGTAATACAGCTTATCGGCATCAGGCCACCAAGTTTGACGTTCGTCTTCCGATACCTTGTGCTTATCTTGCAGTTTCTTAAACTCCTCCAAACCAATAGCTTGTGGTTCAGCACATCGGATGTAACCATAGGCTGTGTCGTTATCACAGAGGATTAAAAAACTGGTCATCTTATCGTAGCGACGTGATTTGACGATTGCAGATTTATTGCCTCGGTATATCAGCTCAGCGTGTGGTGCCACGAGATACAGCCCAGCTTTTATAGGTTTCAGTAATTCACGATAATACTCGTGGTCTTCAGGCTCTATCTTTAACGGTAAGTTGCGGTTGACGATTTCGTTCAGACATTTGCGGCCGAATTCGATTATCTCTTCGGGTGTGAAAACTGTGTCACCATGTTTCTCTTTGTGCCACCATTTCGTGAACATACGCATATCTTGTAACAACCTGTCATCGTCAAACTCTTTGGGATTATAGTCTTCGGGATGCGTCTTTTTAGCCTCACGTCTCTGGGATAGGAGTGCACGGCGTTTGGCATTCCATTCCTTTAGCTCGTCCTTATCTTTTGGTGGCTTGGTCTTCATGTAGGGTTCGGCTTCACGATACAATTGCCAGTAGGAGGTTTGCCACCTCTTATCACCTTTTGGTGGTGGCATTATTGGGAAATATAAACCTCGTAGTGTGTCAACTATGCGTGCGAAGTAACGTTTTACATCGTCAAGTGTCCATTTACCCCAAACCTTGCCTTCTTTTAATCTCGGATACCCGCTATTTGCGATATAACGGAGGTCGGCTATGAGTTCACGCCATCTGTCTTTGGCATGCTCGATATCAAACTCTATACCTTCGTGCTCAAATGCTTTATAAAACTGTTGTGCGAATTCGGGTTCAAGCTCTTCAAGTCTAACAACCTCGCCGTCAGCGGGTTTTAGCACAAGGTGGTAGAGTGGCTTGTAACGCCAGTTGGGGCCGTAGCGGCTGGGCACCCATTCAACAGGCAGGTCGCCATACTTTTCTCTGAGTATGCGTTCAATCTTCAACCTCAGAGCTGGGTCAAGATATATGAATAGCCGACCATCAGGTGTGACATCAGCACGCACAATTATATCTATGTCGTTGGGTTCTCGGCCATTGCGGTCGTAGAGGACTGAACCACCAAGTGAAATGAACTCGGGAACCCAGACAAACTCGGGATAATTTTCGGTGTTAGCGGATGTTTCGTATTGCTGTTCACCTTGTTTAGTTAGCTGTTTTAGTTTCTCTAAGTCTATCATCTCACAGGCTCCTTCTTACCATACTCATAGTGTTCTTTACCAAGTGCTGGCACCTCTTCGGCTTTCAGAGGCCAATGGTAACCTGTATCTTTGTGCAGTATTGGGTCAGCAGGCTTGGGGTCACGTACAGCTTTCCAGATTTCCCAGCGTCGGTCACCATGGTCTTCGAGGCACTTAATGATAAATCTGCCATTGAATAGCTTTTTGTTCAATTCAGGTAAATCGTCGTCAGGATAAAAGAAATATTCGTGGTAATCTGGTCGAGCCACTCCAGTCTTTACTCTACCACTCCAAATCAAGCCCATCCATGCAGCTTTGTAGGCTGAAGCGCCCACGCCTCCTGCGGGGATGAAATACGAACCTGAAATTATCTGATACTTCTCTAATAACTTGGCACCTTCCTTATCAATGCTTGGCTCTTCAAGTGTGGCTTTCTTTATCTTCGGTTTTTCAGTTTCAGGTGGCTCGCTCGAAGGCTTTATTATACATAAACTGTGAGCCACGTTCATCACGCCGCCTTTAGTTTCTCTGAGTTGCCCAAGCATCATCTTGAAATAGCTCTCAACATCGTTATCAGTTATCACCCATTGCACGAGTTTAGGCAATCCTAAGTCCATGCGTAAATCTACATGGATGGAATGGCCTACAAACAAATCAGCGAGCGATAATTTACCCTGTTTAAATTTCTCTACATCTTCTGGTTCCAAACCTCGAACGTGCGTCTGTGCCCAAGCAACACCCTCACGTGAGTCAACATAGAACTCAGGTGGTAGTGGTTCATTGGGTTTAGCTATCTTGATGTAGATTTCCTTCGGTATGTGACCTTGCTCGATAAACTCTTTGATGTTATACTTCTCCTTTTTCTTCACCACACCTTTTAAATCAAATTTAAAGTTCGAGATTATACAAAGTTCTTGGTCTTTGCCACCAAATTGAGATAATGGTGATTTCCAGCTAATAGTCTGAATATAGAAATTTTTGAAGTGAGATTTGATGTCATCGGGTAAAATAGAACAAAGTATGAATTTCCCTTTAATCTGCTTCAACACTTTTGCGAGCCTGATATAATCAAAGGGCTCGGTGTCATAATAAACCTCTCGTCCCGGATAGGGTGGGTCAAAGAAAAACAAAGTATCATTGCTGTCGTATTCTTTTATGACCTCAGTATAGTCTTTGTTCTCCAACTTCACATGTTGTAAACGTTCCTTCGCTTTTTCGAGCCTTTCACGCCAACGCATCTCCTTACCTTGGTCTGTTTTCCGAAAACTATCTTTGGCAGGGTCGCCTCTAAACTTCCAACCAAATCTGGTGAGATACATGTACCAATGGAGGAAGGCGAGGTCGTCCTTCGGTTTACCTCTTTTCTGAAGATTGATATAATATTCCTCATCGCCTACCCAGTTGTATTTTGAAAGTTGCGCGAAATCTTCTGGTTTTAATCTTTTGACTATACGATATAATCGCATTATATCGGGATTTATATCATTCAATACTTCCACCTCGGACGGCTCTTTATACCAAAAAACTTCACCTGCACCACAAGTAGCTTCTACATATGTTTTATGCGGAGGTAAGGATGCGGCTAATTTTTTATTAATCGGGATTTCACCCTTTAAACTAAAAAACCCTCTTCCTTTCTCAACCAACGACACACGTCTGGGTTCGAGTGCTGCTAACCTTCTTGGCACTTCGAGTGTATCAGGGATGTTACGTTCAGGTACTGGTTGCAACACCCTTGCGATATAGGTGCTGTAATACTTGACCTCTGGGTCGTCAGTCTCATATTCAATCACCTCCTCCGCCGCTATACGAATAATATCACCGACCTCGACATCTATCTTCGTGTTATCCGTTTTACCTAAGACGTTCCAGTATTTGCCCCTAAACTCAACCACCCTATCTTTATCCTTCTCACGTATGAGTTTAGCCTCACGTTCAGTTAATGGTCCTACAGCTATCGTGTAGTTATAGTTGCCCGTGGGTTTACCGAGCCGATAAATCTCCTTCTTATCCACTACCAGCACGTCAATTTCACGTTCTTTTTTCCATTTAATGGAGCCTTTATTATGTGGTGCTTCATATGGTGCATCCAACTTCTTAATCATCGCACCTTCAGACAACTTCTCCACCTCTATTGGGTCGGTGATTTTCTGGTTTGCCATTTGGTTGAGCCACTCTTCGGTTATATCTCTCACTCGCATCACGTATCCGAAATGCCCTTTTTCTTTGAGGTTGACCGATGGTCGGCTAAAGAATATGTGGTCTGTATCTTTGAGTTTCGCCAAAATCTCTAATCTCTCTTTCAATGGATAGCTACGCACATCTTTACTTTCAGCTTCCAGCACATCAAATATGAACAGGTGTGCCAAATCTGCACACTTCTCAGGCGAAAACTTACCCGTCAAGCACGAGTTAATGACTGTACGATGTAAAGCCTCCTTCCCTTTGATTGCCACCAACTCACCATCGAACCGCCACCTGCCTTTGAGGTTCATGGATGCCAGTTCCTTGACAATTACAGGTAACCTCGACGACCGTTCCGCCTCCTCAGGTGGTCCCTTGATGTCATCAGGGTCAGTCCATATCTCAATACGTCCGTCTTCATAGACAATCGGTTGTACACGTAGACCGTCACACTTTGTCTCAAGCACCACCCTATCATCGGGCTCCCAGTTGGGTGTGAGCTCCAAATCCTCGACCTCAAATATCCGATATGCGGGTTTAGCCCACGTCCAGAACGGCACCTTTTTGCTATCTTTAGATTTCTCAGCCTCTTTATTCGATGATAGCACCATCCCTTTATAGAACACACCGCCATTCCAGTGTTCACGTAACTCCTTGTCAATACCTTTGAGCCTGTCATCCAGCGACCTTCGGATGTTGGTCAACCATATAGCTTTGGGTTTAAGTTCATCTGCCAGCTCAAGTAGTGATTGATACGAAAGTTTACCTTCTTTGATGTCATCCTCCTTGTAGTCGCCGACACCAACTATCCATATAGTATCGGTGATTAGGTTCTTAGCGAACTGCCCCAGCTCAAGGAACTCAGGTATCACCGACACCTGTGTACCATCACGAAAATCGAACCTTACACCGATGGATGGCACACCAACCTTGTGGGTGGTCTTGAACGGATGTACCCGTATCTTGCCTATCTTGGGACCTCGGATTGCACGCTTCTTGCGGTATGGGATTTGGTTCAATATAGCAGCCACCGAATACAGTGGTGTACCTTCGAACTCCTCGATGTTACGCCAATGGTCTTTATCAACCTGTGTCACCAGCAAGGCGTCGGGGTTCTGCCACTCCTCAGGTAGCTTGTCACGTGGTATCGATGGGTCAACCAGTATCTTGAAATCACCTTCCTGCACACCGAGACAGAAGTGTCGACCATTTAATTGTGCTCTATCGCCGAGCGAAACTATAGCCCATTCTGGATAACTCAACTGTATCGATAGGGTTTGCGCCTCACGCTTCTGTAGAAATAGACGACCGCCTTTCAGGTTCCTGCGGCTAATGATGACATCGGGCTTGACATCGGGTTGCCTATCACCAACCGCCAGCTTGACCCCTTTATAGTGAATAACGTAGCTGTAGCGGTCGAGTACACCTGCTTGCTCAACCTTCATGAATGGATACACCGTATAGGTGTGTTTCTCAAAATACGGTAGCTCCTTAGTCCACGGGAACCTCATAATCGCATATGGTACCTCGTCATCTGAAATAGCGATAACCCCTTCTTTAGTCTTGATTATCACCTGCTGGTCATCGAAATCCACGAGCACCACATCATCAATGCCGTCGAGCCCATCCCAAACTGGATGGTCATCCAGCTCGGGCGCCAGCTCATCATGCTCCTTCTGCAATCTGCGTCTCAGCTTATTCTGGCGACCACGCCGCATAAGTGGTATACGCTGGTATATCCTGTGTATCTCCAAGTGACGTGCCTCTAAATCCTTCATCCTCTGGTTCATGTCTCGGTCAGTTTGTCCCATTTCTTACCTTCCGTTGATAGTGATTCGCCAACTGTTTTGCGGTTGCGTTGGGTCAGGACTTCAACCTCCGAGGTGTCGAACTTAAACACCAACTCACCCTCATCCTTGAAGTGCCGTCTAAGCAACTGGTTCGTGATTGTCCACTCAATCTTCGTCAACTTCGGTAACATGGTCACCAACCAGAACACACGTTCCTGCACCCTTGCATTTGCATAGCTTGCACGTTCAGTTAGACCAATCAGTATCGGTGGTACACCGAGTGCCGCAAGTATTTCCTCACGTGCCATCTTACGCAGGTCGACAAACTGTATGTCCTTGGGATTGGTTGCTATCTCACGATACCGTATACCACTTGATAATATGGGTGGCATCGAGAATGCACGTTCAATACCCGATAGCATTTCAGCCCACTCCTCACGTATACGGCGACGCTCACGGTCAGGAAGTGCATAATCACATTCCAAGACACCCTGTAACATCAACCCCCGTTGGAAAAAATACTTGGTGAACTTTGTTGAATTTCTATCTGCAGCTATCGAATGTTCAGCAGGTACAAGTGGTGACATACCATCATATTCGTTCAGCGGATGTGCGTAGTGGAAATAGACCACTTTGTGGGCAGGTAACGTGCGTACAAGGTCAAGCTGTGGTATCCTGTACTTGTAGCTACGGACACGACCTTTGGTATCGAGGTCAAGTGTCTCGATGTGGTTCGGTTGTATCACGTAAATCTCGTACTTATCGCCCTCAAATGCCAATTCCCAGTATGCACGACCAGTTAGCTCCAGATGCAACACCGTCCGTTCAATTAGGTCGAAACCTGACATCGTCTCATTCGGTTGGCTGAGAACTTTTACCGCCTCACCATCGTAGGGCTCAAGCTTATCACCCTCTATCCTGTATATCTTCCAAGGTGTCCTCGCTGCCTGTGTAGCTATCACATAAACAGCTGCATAGACCCAAACATTCTCAAGATAAGTGTTCAACCCGACAGGCACCTCTTTACCAGTAAAAAAGCGTTGCCACAGCTCCTGTAAATGCGTGATATCAGTTGACTTCACTAATTCCCTCTCGTGGCTTTCCAGCCTACGCTTCACCCAATAAGGCATCACTCCAAAGTAAACCACATCACAGAGAAGTCAAATATCAAAGTTTAAATCATCATGATTTTGTGGTAAACTAAAGAATAGCAAGGCTTTAGAACCACAAGGCTATTTTAAAAATGATTTACTTTGGTTAACAAAGTTAACGCCATCTAACTTAGTTAGTTGCCTTTAACTTACTCAATGGCATTTACTTAGTTATTGCCATTATACTAACTTAATGGCAATATATTAAGTTATATGCCACTATATACTTACCAAGTTGCCAGTAACTAAAGTTATAGTTTCCTCGATACAGTTAACTGCCGTACCTCCCTATAACTTTAAAAACACGCAAGTGTTTTTAAAAATAAAATAAAAAATTAATTTATTTTATTTATTTTTGTCGAAAATTTTGTTAACACG
>Ga0209410_1000054_pt1 | contig 43804 bp, 54 predicted proteins | sample Mar14436cmmetaG_FD_184135 | JGI IMG/M metagenome (GOLD analysis project Ga0209410, IMG submission 184135) | Marine hydrothermal vent microbial communities from Guaymas Basin, Gulf of California to study Microbial Dark Matter (Phase II) - Marker... ... | reverse complement strand
TAGTTGTGTCGAATCCATCAACTGTTAAAGTTCCATACGTAGTGACTGGTATGTATCTGGTGTTTCCAACTGTTGATTTTCTCACTCTGATCAATAGATCTTTGTCTCCTTGATAATTGACTGTTGTCTCAGCTACTCCATTCTCATTAGTTAACTGGTTCATTATTTCTTGGTCATCAGTAGTGTTGTAGACATAGACTCTTGCACCTTGAATTGGATTAAGAGAGGAATCAACCACTTTAACTGTCACATAGACAGTGTTAATAATTGTTGTAGTGCTACTTCCTTGGTTCAAGACAGTAGTTGGGTTAGCACCATTTGTACACTGGATTTCAACATATCCTCCAGAATTGTTCTCTATGTCGTAAGTGTTTCCCGAGAACTTGAGAGCATCAAAAGTGAATGTACCTGGTGTTTCTATTAAAACACCAACATTGTTGCTAATAAACTGTGAAGAAGTAATATTGTGGTTGAGTTCCATTTTAAATGCTTGGTTAGGTGCAGTGATAAAGTTGTTGTTCTTGAAAGTAGCTGAATAACCTTTCACTATTCCACAAGAGACAAATGAAGTGTTTAAGACTTCTGCAGCTGAAGAATCAGGTAAGTCTATTGTACCAGCTGATATAATGGAACAACCATAAAGACCAAACTCATCTATACTGCTTGAGTAAGTGTGAGCATCAATTATGAGGTTCTTAGAAGAAGGACTTCTAATAACAACACCATTGATACCAGATGAATCTGATTTCTCTCCTAACTTGAAAGAAGTAGTTGTGCTTGTGTTCCCTCTTATTTCCCATTTGTAGTAGTTGGATGGAACCCACATGTCTTTGTAGAAGAGAGTTACGTTCTTATCATTGAAGTATGTATCATAACTACCTCCTTCATCACCAAAGATTAAATTGCCTTGTATTTCAAAAACTCCACTTTCTGTTTCTGAAATAATACCCCAAGCATTAGAGGTACTAGCATCTGCATCAGCTATGTCTTTGAAAACACCAGGATCAGATGCAGTTCCTCCCACTATTTTAAGACCATCTCCATAATAACAAACATCCCATAAGACGTTAGGAGCAGTACCAACTACTTTCGTTGTCATCTTGAAACCAGGCCCTACTTCAGTGACATTAGTCAAGTCAGGAAAGGCAGAACCAGCTAACTGTTCTACTGTCAAATTATTCTGAATATAGGTAGCATCCATGTACAGAGCAAAACATTCCCAACCACCAAATCTTAGACCTCTCTTGTCAGAACCACCAACATAAATAGCTACTCTATTAGTGCCATCACCAACTACAAATCTAATACCTCCATTAGCTAGAGTATCAGGGTTGCCCCATAGCATTACCCAGAAAGTAACCAGTTTACCTTGCAAATTGACAGAAGAAGCAAGTGTCTTGTAGAAATGATAAGTTGTATTTGAAACTTGGTCACCTATACAATAATTCCCTTCACGTTGAAATCCTGAATACACATCTCCTTTGTTGAGTGTCCAACCATTTGTAGATTCTGCATCATAAAGCTTGTTCATCAGAGAAATGATAGTAGCAGTCATTTAACTACCCCTGTTTCAGTTTTCTATCATACAAGACTATTGAAGCAACTTCTATTGCCCATAATTGAGCATCAGGATTAGGTGTATCTACAGAGACAACAGTGTCATCTTCTGTTATTAGTCCTACATTTGACTTAGCTGAATTTCCAAAGATATAGATTACATTGTCCTCATGAACATAATCTTTTAAGTCAATGGCATCTGGCACTATTGATTTAGGTTCTAAGAAGACTCTTTTCAGTTCTGGGTGGGATGCTAATGCTTCTTCAACTGTGTCATATGCTTCAAAGGTAACTGTTCCAGATCCAAGGTCCATCTTCAAGTTTGGAATCATTATTACTAAGTCAACTTGAAAAGCTTCAGCTAACTGTTTCCACATGTTGAGTTCTGTCCATGGATGCAAGCTTCCTGAATCCCAAATGAATAACAAGGCTATCATTCTTCTTTCACCTCTTCAACTTGAACTTGAGTTGTCTTTGTATAAACTTCTTCTCCTGTTATTTTTAACGTTACCTCTAATGCTTGTTTGAAATTGAGGGAAGGTTTCCATCTTAAGACTAATGGACTAGCTTCTCCTGGTTGGATAGTTACTGGTGCATCTAAGATTTCCACTTTTTCTGTCTTAGGTAACTTTCCAATTATCTTTACTTTCAAGTTGGTGAGAATAGCTTTGGAATCATTGTACAACCAGACAGTAATTGTCTTTTCCTTACCAGCTTCTACCTTTCCAAAGTGAATTGTCTTTATCTCTTCCTTCAACTCTTTGTCTGCAAATATTTTCATTGATTAGCCTCCAACAATTTCTTCAACAGTTCCAACTTAAGTTTCTTTATTTCTCTGTCCAATTTCTCTTCTTCTTTTGCTTCAGCTTGTGCTTTCTTTTCTTTAAGGTTTCTTAAGTTATCAAGTAATTCTGCTAGTGCTTCATCAATCTTGACTTCCAAGTTGTCTGACTTCTTTCTTTTCTCTCTTATGAGTTCTCCTTGCCAAGTATGAAGTTTATTGTCTTTGATCCATTTGAACGCTTTTTCTGGAGGCCATTTGTCAGATACTTTTACTGCTGCTACCCTTGCTCCATGAATAGTTCCTGGTCTTGGATAGAGACAGACTAAAACATCTAAGATTTCTTCAGGTTTGTCTTTCAACTCAGGAATGTATTTTGTAGGATCAGCTACACATCTAGTGAACTTGCCCATGTTATAAATTCTGACCCAATAGTAGTCCCATGTTCTCTTCTTTTCTACTTTGAAGGGTATGTAATAATCTCCTTTAGCAGGATCTCCTGTTCTAGCTTTCAATGGATGTGGTACTTTAGCTCTCTCAAATACTCCTCCTCTTCCAGCTAAATCTCTATAGACAAAATATCCTTCCAACTTCTCACCATGGAATTCCATTGAGATGAATGAAGGAGGATTGTATTCTATTATGTTTACTGTGCCTTCATCAATTGGTGTGACATAAGTAACTAAGTCAGCAACCATCATCTTTGTCTTGGGTTTGTCTATAGCCATCCACTTCTCAATATTTGGACATTTCTTGTAGACTGCTTTACAGTTGTCTCCTTCATTAGTCATTGTCAGTGGATCTTTATACAAGTTGAATTCAAACTTGTCTTCATTAGCTATTCTGATGTCCCAATGAGCTTTCAATCCTTCAGGTGTTTCTATTTCATGCAATTGTAGGACAAATTTAGCTTCAGAAAGATCTATCTTACTTAGCTTTTCCCAAGTGTACATTTCAGAATCTTTTTCTTCCTGAGCTAGCATGAAAATTCCTTTCAGTCGTTTACCATTGAGGTGAAGTGTAATTATTTCAGCACCTTCAACTTCATCTTTTTCTACTTCAACTGTTCCTTTGTCAATAATAGTCATCTTGGCTGTCAAGTCCTTTGTTGGATTATATTCTGTTAGAGGTGGTATGTCTCCTTCAAAAGTCAACCACTTCTTATTGACATAACCTTCATCTACCATAGGAGCTGGTCTAAATCTTGTAAAGTCAATCTCAGACCAGAAAGATCTTACTTTTCCATCTTCTTCAAAACGTAAGAACCATCTCATGTTTGGTATTCCTCTGACATGTATTGGACCCATCCATGCTAAGAATTGAACAACAAATTTAGCCTTGGCCTTCTCTTCTTTCTCTTTCTTTTCTTTAGGTTCTTTGACTTCTTCTCCTTCTTTCCCTCCATATCCTTTCTTCCACATTTCTTTGACCCATGCTAGCCATTCTTCATACTTCTCTCCTTTTCTCCATTCAGGTGGAACAGGAATGTAATCTTTAGGTGGTACCCACTTCTTCTTCATTCCTCTTCCTAGACAATAAGGTGTTTGATCTCCTGGTATCAGTACTCTCCACATCAATTCTTTTCCTGGTCTAGGTTTCTTTGTCTCTGGATCAATCACTTGGACATTAACTGCTCTCACTACTACTCTAGTCCAATCATCTTTCTTGAAAAGTCCATTCTTCATAGTTGACTTTAAGAAGTATTCATGGAAGTAGGGTTTCTGAGCACCAAAGTAGACTCTTCCTTTATCTATGATGTGAAAGACACCTGGATTCTGTTTGGTAGCACCAACAGAACCAGGAGGAACTACTCCTTCAACAGTGAGCCAGATCTTTGGTTGTTTAGCTAGTTCTTCGAGTGATCTACTTAGTCTTTCTTCTTTAGGTTTAGTGTAAATTACTCCATCTTCCACTTTGACTATGTCATAAGTCCATTCATCACATACTTCAGAAGGACATTTAGTCTCTGCTCTTAGACCAATGTTCTTCTTCTCTGGTGTAAAGTTAAACTCAGACTTGAATTTCTCATAAACTTCTTTTGCTTCTTTCACAGTAGTTACTTTAGGTGTTCCTTTGGGATTGTCAAGAATAGTCCAACCAACAAGATGATCGTTTACTTCCATTCTCCAATCTTTGTGTACTGAAGCTCCTCTCCAGTGATGTTGAATAACATAACGACATTGTTTACACGTTGGATATTCCATGTATGGAGCTAAGAAGAAACCCCCTTCTCCACCTTCTCCTTCCTTGGGTGGTTTAGTCAATAGTTCTTGAATCATCAACCAATTAATCATCTCTTTCTTAATTCTCATCTTCTTTCTCCTCTTTAACTTTCACTGACTTAACATTTAAGATTTCTCCAGTATCTTCATCTACTTCAGCTGTTATGATAAAGTCTTTGAAGCCATAATAGTAGCTCTTCACAAATCTACATCTATAAGTGTTAGCAAACTTGCAGACTATTGGAAATCTTAAGTACTGAACTTTCACATGAATATCTTCTATTTTAGACAAGTGGTCTCTTGGGATTCTAAATCTCATGTGCAAGGGACAGATTCTAGGATCTTTCCAGAAGGGACATTCTCTCAAGTAAATGACAAACTCACTCAACTGTTCTGGAGGTGGACCTGTTCCTATTTTCACTAACTTCTTCACGACATCAATTGTGTCTGGTTCTTTCTTAGCAGGATGTTTTCCATCAAAGTATGGGAACATCCAAGTGTAATAGAGCTTCCCTTGAGGATCTTGAAACTCAGCTATTCTAATTGGTCTGACTACAATGATATCTCCTTTCTTGCACTTCTCAGCAGTGGCATAAGTTCTTCCTATTTTCAGATAGCATTTACCTTTCCATTCTACCAAGTCTCGTTTTCTGTACTTGTCTTTGTCCTTACAAGGAATCTCAAACACACAATCATAGAGATATTGATCAAGTAGCTTTCCTTCTTTAGTCTTCTTCTGATGAACTTCCCACACCATCACGTCTATCTCTTTCAGGTTCTTCAACTTGCACCATTCATCTGTTCTGTTCTCACCTTTGTATTTGATCTTGTAAGTAGAATTGACAGCTTTTGCTACAACACCTTCTGAACCTTTCATTGTTCTGTATTTCTTACACAACCTGAAGAACTCTGCCTGTGAAGTAGCTACTTCTCCTTCTACTCTTCTCCAGTGTTTAAGCTTAGGTGGAATAATTTTAGCTATAGCTTCCCATCTTTCAAGATAACCTTTGTCATTTATTGGTTCACCATTTATGAAGACACAATCATGAATATGAAAGACTACATTCTCATCATCCAACTGCTTCTTAGTTGCTCCTATCCAATCTATCATCTGTTCACGTTCAACTGGTTCACAATATTTCTCCAATTCATTGGTAGTCTTGTTCTGACCACAGAAGTATTCAACCATTTCAGCATCAATGATGAAACTGTCAGCTTTCTTGTGTTTCAAAAGTTCTTTGACTGACTTCTTGAAGTACTTTGCTCTGTCTCTTTTTCTATCTTCTGTGATGATCTGTATCTTGTCACCATCACAGTGAATTTGGAATCTCATACCATCATATTTCTTTTGGATCATAATTCCTTCATCAATGTACTTCTTAGCCCATTTCTCCCACATCTCTTTGACATCCCAGAATTCATTCTTCTCAAAACCTGACTTAGGTTTGAGACCAACGTAAGGCTTAAAGAGTTTAGGTTTCTCTTCTGATAAGTACTCAAAAGGTGACTTTCTCTTCATCTCTTTCTCTGGCAATTTCTTAAAAGCTAATCTGTAAAGCGGTACAGTAAGTCCTATTTGTGGACCCCATGGATCCCAGACAAAATGGAATCTCTTAGCTATTTCTGGATCTCTCTTACTGACTTCTTCTAAGAAAGCATGAATAATTCTTACATCAGGGAAGGACTGTTTGAAGAGAATGTCAATATCATGATCCCATGGTATCTTCTTCTCATTGACTATTCTACCACACAAATAAACATGAATTGGATCTTCCTCAACAACAATAAAATCTGGGAATGCTTTTAGTGCTCTTTCAAGTGTAATGTATTTCTCCTCACTTTTAATCTCTTGTGGTTTGCCATACTCTGGCATTGGATATTCTATTACTTCAAGAGCAGTTGCCTCAGTAAGACCATCCCATATTTCATGAGGTATTCTTCTACGTCTCATTTCATTCCATACAAAGATATGAGCATTTTCAAGTGGTTCAGTTACTTTTCCTATCTCTTTGTACAGTTCATGAAGACGTTTATCCAATTTCTTTAAGTCTTCATCACTGAGAGATTTACAGTAGACATCATCTATGAATTCCAACTGTTCTCTAGTAACCTTTTCAGGATCAATGTCAGTTGGTGTGTCTTGTAGTTTCTCTGGTTTCTTTCCCTCTTTCCATGGTACTTTCTCTATGCCACCTATTTTCTTGATACAGTAGACAAACAGTTCTCTAGCATATTTCTTGTAAGTATCAGGATGGTCAAAGGTGAATCCTCTCTTTATCATCTCTTTAAAAATCTTCAGAGCCAATTCTCTGCAGTCCTTCAAAGTGATAGGTTTCTTCTGATCTCCAACTCTCTTGTAAAGTTTCTTTCCCTTCTTGAGAGAAGTATACCAGGCCAGTACTATTCTCCAGTCATCTCCAAGTTGTCTGTCATTAGGTTTAGTTGGATCATAATCTTCTACCCATCCTTTGATTAAAAGTTCATAGACTCTATCACAAATTCCTCTGTAGGAATGTTTTATATTTCTCCTTTCCATCTCTCTAGCTATTCTTGCATGGAATTTACAAAGGTTTCTAGAGTGAGCATAGTCATGCAATAAGAACAAGTCAAGAAGTGATAAATCTTTAAGTTCTTTCCATTTGAGCAGTTTGGCTGAAACAAACACTTGTACTCCTTGAGGTACTTTAACTATCTTAGGTGGATCGTATCTTTCTAGTAACTGAAATTCATAAGCATACAAGGGACTCTTCTTGTCCCAACCCCATTTCTCAAATGCTTCCTCATCTGATATCAAGTGTTCTTTACGTAGTTTCTTGAATTCTTCATAGTCTATTTCACGTGGTTCTTTAAGCTGTATAATACCCCAACAACGATGATCTTCAAGAAGGTACAGAGGTTCTCCTATGTGAGCCTTGAATTTCTTGCTCTTGACTATCAAAGTCTTCTTGCCTTGTGCTATCCACTGCCCATGTGGTTCAGTTAGATAAAGACCATATTGTGGTTCTTTAGGAGTGACTTTAGGTTCAAGTGGTTTCACATCTTCTGTTTTTGTCAACTCATTCAAATCCAGCACCATTCCATCATAGGCTATTTCAACTGTTACTTTCTCACTAATTTTACTTAAGTTTTCCTTCAAATATTCTCGTCCTTTCTTTATTGGTTCAGAACCTAAGTGAGTGAAATAGACAAATGGAACAGAAGCATCTTCACACCATCTGATTTGAGTATGAGGAGAAGCATGACCAATAGGTGTCTTTGTGTTTTTAGCTATTCTAATGAGACCTTTCTTCTGATGAGTTGACAAGTCACCAATGTAAAGAATACAACCTCTCAAGAGTTTCTCACGGTCTGACTTCCGTATAGAGACAACATCAGAAGCATAACAGATGCGTTTTCCTTCAGCTTCTATGAACAATGCCACATTAGGTGCCTTGACTGAATGAAGAACAGGTACTGAATGTATCTTGATGTCACCTATGCTGATAACACCTCTTCTCTTGTATTTCTTGTAGTTCTTCTCTAGATGTTGAAAGTCTTCTTCCTTATAATAATCACTATTCAAACTTGCAGTTGTAATATAAATAGGAATCTTTAATTCTTTGACTTTCTTGAGACCAAAAGCATGATCAGGATGCCAGTGAGTGATGAGTATAGCATCTGGCTTGATCTTATCAAGTATTTCTGGTTCATATTCATCTCCAAAGTCAATAAGCAGTTTTGTCTTCTTAGTCTCAACTAGCAAAGATGATCTGTTCTTGTGCTTTCTACTTTTCTCATCCACGAAGCCTCTAGTACCTAAGAAAGTTAATTTCATCTTGATCACGCTGTGTAAAATGATTTCTTTTCTCTTGTCTTAGTCTTGTTCAGAAATTCTCTTGAATACTTGATATCTAACTCTAGAAACTTGATAGCTAATTCTCTGAAAGAGTCAAACAATTCAGAAAGTTCTTCTTGTTTGAAGACTTTCATCACTTCTGGATTCTTAATCCAAGAGTCCCATCCAACAGTAGATGCAGCTACAGCTTCGTTTAATTGTTTGAGTGCAGAGACGAACTCTAATCTATCTGTTGGTTTCAAGTCTCTGAAAGACTGAATCTGTTTCTCAACTTTCTTTATCCACTTATTTACTTCTACCATATCTTCTACCTCGGAAGATCTGGTATTACTTTAATGTAGATGTCAGGGGCAGTCAATACTTGTCCTGAAGAGAATGTCATCTCTATCTCAGCTATAAATTCACCTTCCTGATCCACAAATTGAGTACCTATTTGGAACTGAGCTATTCCATTAGCAGCATCAACAACAGTACCAGGAATTTCTGCAAATAATCCTGACTCTCCATACTTCTGAATCTTAAGTTTTATTTCAGAGATGTCAGACAGATCAACTACATCTCCATCTGCATCTTTAATGTAGAATCTAAGAGTGAAGTTTTGATCATTTCTAACCAACTTTATTTCAGTCATCTTTGACTGCCCCACTTTGTTTATTTAACATGAAAGATTTAAGGCTTATCTTCTTTGTCTTGCTCTGTACAATTTCTTGATTAGATGCTTAACATAGTAATAAGTCTTTAGGGCTGTCTGCACTGAATAACTTGACTTGATGACTGTTTGTACAAAGTAAGAAGGTTTGATGAGAGTCCTAACTTCATGACTTTTCTTCCATGCAGTTCGTACATAAGAAGTTATCATCTTCATGTAAGTTTCGACATAAGAAAGTGAGTCTGCTAGAATAACACTTTCAACAAGAAGTTTTCTAAATTCAGCTTTCAAAGTCACTGTGTCTATGAAGGATATAGTTTCTGTCTTTAGAGCAGTGAATCCTCTCTTCAGGCTTTCTACAAAAGTGACTGCTTCTGTCCTTATGACATTTGAAAGTTTCCTGACTACATCGCTAAGAGTGAATGTCTCAATTACAATTCTTGAAAGAGTCTTACTAACTTCTCCAGTCAAACTTAAGATTTCTTGTCTGGTCAGTTTAGATAACTTTGTAATTGAGTCAATAAGAGAAATAGTCTCTGGAACAATTCTAGCAAATGTCTTTCTCAGAATGTCTTGTATTGAAATTGTCTCTGAAAGAACAATTGAGTAGAACTGCTTCCATATGGGTGTGACAATGTCAGTAAATGAGACTTCTTCTGTTCTCAACAGCTTGATTTGTTTCCCAATGGTTGAAATTAGAAGAATAGACTCCTGTCTTATTCCTTGTACTGTCTTTATAACTGCTTCAGACAAGTGCAAAGTTTCAGTTAAGACTTGACTTAAGAATCGCATCAGTATTGGAGAGACAGAGTCAATGAATGAAACAGTCTCAGCAAAAAGTCTCTTAAAAGCAACTGTTCTAGAGAGTTCACCAAAGAAGGTAACTGACTCTATCAAAAACTTCGATACTTTAACAACAAGTTCTTCAGCTAAGGTGAATCCTTCTGCCAGAGTTCTTCTAAAGCCAACTATTCTTGTGAAAGAATCTACTAAGCTAACACTCTCACTGTATAACCTCTTAAACTCGACTGTTCGAGTCAGAACATCAGTTAATATTAAAGACTCTGCAAGAATTCTAGTCTGTCCAAGAACTGCATATAAGAAATCAAGAAATGTCACGTCTTCAGTCAAAGTTCTGAAGAAGGAAACTTGCCTAGAAAAGGTATCTGAAAATGACATCAATTCTTGTAGAATCATTCTTGCAGTCAAACTCACAAAGTCTTGTAGAGTGACAGCCTCTGAGAGAGAAGTAGCAAAGAGAAAACTTACAGAGTCGAGAAATGTCAAAGACTCAACTACTTTCTTTATAGTCTTGAAAATAATTTGTTCAGAGAAAATGACAGTTTCAGAGAGAATTCTGCCAAACAACTTACTTACTGTCTCGAGAAAGGAGATGTTTTCTACAAGCTGTCTCTTGAATAGGAAGAAGAGAATAGAAATCAGTTGGATGCTTTCTTCTTTGACAACATGTATGTTCTTCACTAAACTATCTATGAATGAAACTGATGCTATTAAGAACTTACTGAACTCTCTGACAGTCAATTCTAAAAATGTAATATTCTCGAACAATAGCTTCCTTGCAAATCTGGATATTACTTCTGTAAAGGTTAGTGTTTCAGACAGTTGTTTCTTAAAGGTCAGAGAAAGGACATCCGTAATCATTAAGATTTCTTCATAACTCCGAGTTGTCAATTTACTTAATAAGTCTGTCACATGCAAAGTCTCAAGGACAATTTTAGTTGTGGCAAAACTAATAATTTCGATGAACTGAAGAGTCTCTGTAAGTGCTTTCTTCAGAGACCATGTAAGCTCTGATGTGAAAGAGATAGTCTCTGTCTTAGAAGTGATAAATTTCTTTCTGACTAGGGAAGTTAATACTATTGTTTCATACAAATACTCTTGAAGTGCAGCAACTGGAGTTACTGTGTCAATAAACGAAATACTCTCAAGAAGTTCTCTAAGGAAAGAAACTTGACGTTGTAAAGAGTCACTGAGAGAAATAGTTTCTGTCAGCTCTTTCCCTGTTCCCTTAATTGTAACATCTGTGAAAGCAGTTGTCTCTGTTAATAGATGACTTAATCTGAGGATTTTACTTTCAAGAAAGCTTATTGTCTGTAAAAGGAACTTCTTGATTTTCCGTTGAGTTTGATCTTGGAAAGACACTGCCTCTGAGAAAGAAGCTCTATATTCCTTCTTCAAAGAATCAGAAAGAAATATGCCTTCTTGGAAAGGACTTAGAATTGAAGATTTCAAGATTGAATCTAGAAAGGTTACTGTTTCAAGTCTAAAAGCATTAAATTTCTCTTGCAAGGTATCCACAAGTTGAACAGTTTCTGTTGTAAGTTTTGTTATTCCTCGAGTAATTTCCTCAGAAAGTGAAAGAGTCTCAGAATAACTTCTTTGGAATTCCTTCAATAAGCTTTCTGAAATAGTTAGAGATTCACTTCTGACTTTCTCTTCTTTGAAGCCAAAAGAACCTCGTCTATCATTTTTGACTGACTCAATTTCTTCATCTGAAAGATAACGTGTGTATACTCTAAAATCATCTAATAGTCCTTTGAAATAATCATTCTGATAACATGCCCAATAATCACAACCTAATGTCCAATTGTAACTATTACTCTCTGCTGGACTACCAAAGTTTGTAATTGAATCCTGACATACGAGACTGTCTTCATCAAACAAAAGAAGTTCTACTTTGCCATCTAAAGCATCAGGAGAGCTTTCTTTTCTGCATCTCATAACTACAAAATACCACTTATCAGACCAAGTCACTGAAATATTCTTACTGTGTCCTCCATTCTGATCATAACAATTGAAGTAAATTGCTGACGGATAGAGTGCAACACCCCATCTCTTGAAAAACAACCATGAATACCAACCTAAATCAGAAACATCAGGTTTGAACCACAAGGTAACTGTGAAATCAGAACCATCAACATACGGTTCCTGATTTGGTCTATAAAGATAATTCTGAGCATACAGTTCTACTGCTTCTCTATATTTTCCAGATTTTGTTGCCACAGTTCCATCCACTCGAATATTGTCCAAATGAATTTCAAAATCCATGTCAGAAGAAGACTGAAAGACCCATTCTATTTTTTCAACTGAAGAAGTATCCAGATCATCTAATCTTATCCAATCCACAACAAAGTCTTGATAACTTCGAGAAAGAACTGCTCTATTTACTACCCACTGAATATAGGCTACTGATGCTAAGTTAAGTCCGCCAACTGCTTCCTCAGTAGGACTGCTTAAATCAATTTTATAACCTCTCATTCTAGCATAATTTGTGCCTAAGTCCCAATAAGCCCAATCTCCATCAGTGTCATAAATGTAAAATCTAATGTAATTGTATTCAGAATCGGGAACACATTGGCCAAAGAAGAAATAAAGAAAAGAATGTTTTGACCAGTCTTGTGGTGAAGAAAAAGTGTATCTTAGGTAGTAATCTGTGTTTGTGTTAAGATTACTGATGTTCGAAAGTGCTTTCACACAATAAGTTCCTTCCTTGTTTGAATAATATGTATAAAGAGAAGCATTAGGCATGTTGGTGGACCAATTTGTAGTATCTTCACAAGAAGAAACTAATGTATAAGATCCACCAGAAGAATTGTCCTTTCCTCCTCGACCATAGAAATTGACATAAGAAAGGTAGAGATTGAATGTTGACCAAACGTTGCCCTCAAATGACAGATCCCAGTATCTATAAAAGCCATGAGAGTCATAAAGATAAACTCTTGCTAGAGAAAAGGAAGAAGATGGTTGATTGCATTTCATATCAAAGAAAAGAAAGTAATTGTCTTTCAAGTTCCATTGACCAGAAGGATTGTAGGTTATTGTATATGGAGATGATGGATCAGCTGAGATTATTGTTTCTTTTATTGAATAGTCACCTTCAGTGAAATCTAAACCATCCAGAGCAAGGTTAGTGCCATTCCAATCTGTAAGATCTTCACAACTTGAAATATTTATTCTTGCTCTTCCTAAAGAAGCAGAAGCACCACCTGCGTAGTCTTTCAAAGTATCAACTGCATTAAAAGGCAACCATAAAGCAAGACCTTCCGACACTGCTGGTTGTAAAACTAGTCTGTCTTCTACTTCTCTTTGTAATAGGCCTACTTTAGAAACATCTACTTTTGCAACATCTACTTCAGCTGAACGTTGCAGACTCATTGTGAGGCCCTGTTAGTTATCTTCTTCTCTTCCCTCAACGTCCTTGCCAAGATCTCTAGATAATGTCTCGATAGTTCAAAAGCAGGAGGTTGATAGTTAGCAAGCCATTTAAGTCTCTCAATTATTTGATCGACTGAGAGTGTTTGAGGTGATCGTTGACAAGTCACTTGTTTCCCTGTTCTTATTGTTTGTATTAGTTGATTTATTTCTTGAGACTTGGCTACCTGATTGTTCCAATTAAAGGCAAGAAGTAAGAAAGCTTCTTTCAGGTCTTTTGTCAGTGGTGAGTCACATCTAGATTTAGCCAGTGTCTCAAGAACTTCCTTAATAACTTCTCGTTCATCAGGAGTAGAAACAGGTGTTTTGTCTTCTATCAATGCAAATAGATCTTTACTAATAATGTCAAGTGACCTTCCTAATAGACCTGGAAATCTGGAACCATAGTACTTCACTAGATAGTCTCGATAACTCAAAATGTTGTAGACCTTTCTCAGAGTCTCTCTGAACTTTGTTACTGCTTGAGTTCCTTCCATATTTTTAACACCTCCTCTATAGTGTGTTGTTTTTCTATTTTAATTCTTCTTTTCACATCTTCTAATATTCCTATCTCTTTTAATGCAAGTACAATAGCTAAAACTTTTGCATGTTCAAGTAGACAGACTGTAGGTATAGGTGTGAAGGGTGAACCTGTAGTCTCATACTGAGACCCCAAACAACCAAAGGAACACATCTCTTTCAAGAGACAAACTTCACACATTGGTTGTGTCTTTCCATCGAGAGTCATAATAGTGATAAAGAGTTCTGGATTGTGAGCTTTGATGCGTTTGATTTCTCCATCTTCAACTACAAAATACCCTGCTACAAAACCAGGATAAGCTAATCTATGACAAGGAACTATGGCTAGGTCACATAATCTAATTGTAATAGTGCTCTGAATACTACAACCTAGACCTCGACCACAAGTGATAAATGGATTTTGTAAGATATTGAATCCTTTACCTTCAAAGAAAAATCGGAGAAATCTTTCCTTGTCTTCACCAAATGCTTTCCAAGTCCATTTCACTAAGAAGTTTAGAAACTTCATGAACTCTACAATTTGTTCTGGTGTCCATTCTTTGTTTCTGACTTCCAACAGATAAAGAGAAGTGAGAGGAAGACCATGTTTCTGGAAATTCTTCATGAACCATAAGAAGTTGTCTTTCCACTTTTCAATGTTCTCTGAATAAATCATAGGATGAAAGCCAAAACCATACTTCTTAGCAAACTTGAAACATTTCTCATAATATTTGTCATCTCGTGGGTCTGTCTTTCTTTTCTTGAATGGTCGATTAGAGTCACAGTACTTTCCATCTATGCTTAATGAAAGAAGAATTTCAATGCCATTCTCTCTTCCCTTCTTTATCAAGTCTTCCACTCTTTTAGTTAATTTCTTGGAGAGAAGAAATGTGCCATTAGTGGGTATCACTATACGTGGTTTGACTTGGAAATCTTTGTATGTGTCTATGATCTTCTCTATTATCTTGTAAACTACATCTTGTATCAATGGTTCTCCAGAAAAGATTTCAAATTCAGGAACTAATCTTCTGTCCCTCAAGAACTTCAGAAGAGCATCTGTGTTTCTTAGAATTGTCTCTTTTGGACAAGGTGGAATCAACTCTTTCCCATATCTGTTCAAGTAACAATACTTACATGCTAAGTTGCATTCAGAAGTGACATCAAGTTCTAGATTGACAAAGTTACCAAACTCTTTCTTCTTACAATTCTCTTCTTTCCATGCAGTGAAGTAGTAGTCCAGGAAAGAAGCTAACAATTTATTTTGTTCTTCTTGATAAGACATGTCTTACCAACTCCTGAAATGCTCCATTTCCCCACAACTTGATGAGTGATGTTGGTGGTGTATAAAGATTGCCTGTATTCAAAAGATTCTCTGCTGGACAAGAGAAGCCAGTGTGCAAGAATAATGCTAACAATAGTCGAAGTTCTTTGCTTTCAAGAAAGATCTTATCTACTAAGTTTGCTCTTGCTAACTCAATTACTAGAGCTTCTGAAGAAGCTAACTTTAATCTCCAGAAATCATGATAGGACCTCAAGACATACAAGAATCTTATAATTTCTTCTTCATCATCTGGCTTTGGTGAGAACTTCTCTCTGATGATGTTAATGAATCCTCTTTCAAAGACAGAAACATCCCAGTTTTCTATGTCAGTTGCTAGAACTGATTCTATATACTTGTCACAATTCAAATAAAATAGTCGATGACAAATGAGAATTCTATCAGAAACACCAAAGTTGGAATCACCACCTGAACAAGTTCCAGAGTTAGATTTGATCCTCATGTATCTATAATTCTTCAACAGTCTGAGAAGTCTGAAAGTGTAAGAAGAATCCTTTCCTTTCCTGTGTAAGTTTCTGAGAAATTCTGCAAAGACTTTCCCATCTTCAACTGTATATTTTCCAGGAACAACTAAAGTCGGGACATAAGAACCAAATTTTAAGAAGACTCTCTTGTTCCTGTTGTTCCTTCTGAAGTAGTCATTAAGTCCTTCAAAGAACGCAAAGAATTCATCAATTAAATGAGTGTTTGAATTCATCAGTTTCATGTTCTCAATTGAAATTGTTGACTTCCAGTGTAAGTCAAGTCTTATGTTTCGAAATTCAATATCATTGAGTTTGTCAATGAGCTCTTTGAAATTCTTTATAATGATTTGAGTAGCTCCTTTTCTTCTGTTAACATCAGTTATCCATTCTGGACCATCTAAAGAGATTTGCATCTTGACTTTGAATGGATAATTCAATTTGTCCAGATCAATCAAGAATTCAAGGTAGTCCTTCACAGGGAAGATAAAAGAGGTTGAGAAACTAACTTCTTGAAGAGGAGTAAACTTCAATACTTCTTTCACAACTTCCAATTCTTCTTTAAATGTAGTTGCTGGTTCAGTGCCCCAAAATCCAAGATACTTCAGTCTTGCTCCATAGAAAGTTTTCAAGTTAGTCAAGAAAACAGTCTTCAAATTCTTCAAGATTTCCTTATGTAACTCTTTCATTTCTTTTGTCTTTGGAATATAACAATATTTGCATCTAAGTGGACAAATGCCACAAGTCAACAGTTCTGCAGCTACTATATTTTCTTTCATTTACAACAGCCCCGAGAAGAAACCTGAATCATTTCCACTGTAGTAAGTATGATCCTCATTTGTTTTAATGACTCCATCATGTGTGGAGTAGTCAGCAGTACATTGGTTAGAATTGATAGTTCCATCATAGTCAGAATTGTAAGTTGTATTGTCCTTACCATAATAGATGTCGTCATGAATGCCTTCATCAGAAGAACAGTAAGAAGAATAGTCACCAAGTCGATCAGCATCTCTATAAGTTGAGAAATACCAACCATTTTCAACAGTTTTATCATTTGAGTCAACTGTTGAGTCATGATCTGTACATTCGTTGTCTTTCACATAATCTAAGTTCTGACGAAGTTCATTTATAGCTGCTGCTGTTATAGTTGCACCCGGAGAAATGTCTTCAGTCCAAGTAAAAGCCATCCTCTTCACCTCTAAGGATATAACTCATTTACAGAGGAATTGTGCCCTCCACAATCTGAAGTATATTCTGAGGTATTGTTTGTACCATAGTTTCCTGAATCCACAGTATTGTAAGCAGTAGAGTCTACAGTAGAATCATAAGATGAATTCTCATTGGCTTGGTCTAAAGATTGAACAGTGCCCCAGTCAATGTCAAGATAAGTGCCATAGTCACCTGAACGATTGCCTGTCAGAACTTGTGAATCATAAGTTCCATCTTCAGAGTAATTAGTTGTGGCTAGGTGATCAGTATCAAAACTTGTATGATAAGAACCGTTGTAAGAAGGATCGACACTCTCATAAACTGTTGATTCAAAAGTGTTTTCAACAGTAGAATTGTAAGTATCATTCACAGTAGCATCATCAGCATTACAAACTGAAGTACATTTGTTATCATCAGCGTAATCTATCCTGTCACGTAGTTCTTGCAGATGAGAACTCTTGACACTTTCACCTACAGAAACTGGCAACTCAACCCAACCTGCTCCTGTGCAACCAGGATAGTCTAAGCTCAAATCTGAATAAACAGTGTCAGTGTTGTCCTTAATTTCATTTACATGTGAAGCTTTAATAATTGTTCCAGGTCCTACTTCTTCTGACCAACTGAAACCCAAAGACTTCACCTCTTCAGGCAGTGTAAGTGCACTGGCAATGTTCTGATCTCTTTCTCTGTCACTTCTATTACTTTGAAGACTATTAAATCTTCTTCTTTGAATTTCTGATTGCAAACACAACATTCCACATCTGAGAAGTAAACGTCAGCATAATGTGCATTTCCATAGAAATCTTTGGCATAAACTGCATTGAATGAGTAGGCAGAAGAACCAATGTCATATAGAGTGTTTGCATCAGGAATGATATTTGTCTTTACTTTAATATTTGAAGAAAGAGTTACAATGTTTGTGCCTCCTCTCCAAATCAAAGCATCATAATTGCCTAAGAAACCAACATCCAATGCTGAACCACTTTGTTTCAATCTAATTCCTTTTGAAGTAGAACCTACTAAGAAGTCTCCTGGAGTATTTAATTCTGCTGCAGCTGATCTCTGTAGATAAGTATCTCCTTCAAAAGTTATAGTTGAACCTGTGAAACGTATAGCATCCTTGTTGAATTTAATTGTTGGTGTTGAACCAGTAACAAATGAAATCCACCAAGAATCCCCTTGTGTCAAATCTCTCAGAACATATTCATCAGGTGGACCAGTGACTTCTCTACTTAACTTCAAGTCTTGAATTTCAAAACCTGAATCTAAGTAAGCTAGATCAGACAAGTAGAGATTCTTGAAACGGTTAGAAGAAGAACCTATAGTTCTTGTGTTGTCTGAAGTGGGTATTATGTCTACATCTAGAGCTTCAAACCAAGTCTTTGAATCAGATATACTGCTTAATGTAGTGCTAGACAATACACTCTTTCCTTGAATTCCAGTAGTCAATTTGTAACCTGAAGTTATAGATGAATTATACCATCCAATTTGTGTTGTACCAAAATCTGTGAGAATGAAAGCTACTGCATCACCTGACATATTGATCGTGGTGTTTGAAAGTATTACTGCTCCTCTTCCATGTTTACTTGAGATGAAATAGTCTCTTGTTTGGTTCACTACACATGAAGAGAGGAAAATTGTAGCTTCAACATAAGTATCTCTACCAACAGAGAGTGGTGTATAAGCTCCTCCTCCAGAACCCCAAGGCAAAGAAGAATTAGTTTTGTCTGCATTTTCCAATGTAACTGAAGCAAACTTAAGCAATCCTGTTCTCATGTGAATGCGTCTTGAATAGTTGTAATTACCATCATCATAAGTGTCAAAGACTATCTTACAAACTGAATTGTCTCCTGAATGACTTCTTATTTCAACATAATCTCCAGCTAATTCATAGTTTGAAGTAACATGAAATGTACCATCCAAAAGACGGATGTAAACAATACGTGTTTTGATTCGAGTCAGTGCATCATCTAAAGTGGTAGGTGAAGCAGCAGAAGAACCATCTCCTCCTCCTGTCTCTGACACATAGATAGTCTCGCTGTCAGTCCAATTTCCTCTCAAATGTCTTGCAATGTACAGATCTCTCCATCTTCTATCAGAAGTTCCTAAGTCATGGGAATTGTCCCCAGATGGTTTAATTGAACGTGTCTGCAGATCAAGACCATCTATATGAACTAAGACAGCTGGTTCATAATACCAGATCAACTTGTCATTAGCCCAGTCATAAGCTCCTATAGCTCCATCAGAAGGTCTTCCAAAGAAACCAACATAATCTCCTAAACCAGTATCAAATCGAATACGTTTTTCTATGTCTGTTGCATCTATAGAAATGTGACTTTCTGTAAACATTTCACCAGAGAGATAAAGATTCTTCCATCTAGAAGAACTAGAACCTAAATCATAAGCATTGTTAGTGTCAGGCAAGAATGTATTATTGACTTGAGTCCATGGAATTCTTGAAGTATTCAACACACCAGAAACAATTTGAGATGCATCTAAGCTGACTGGATCTGATCCACCAGAAGCATGAGAAGAAGCATGAGCAGAGGGAGGAAAAGCTGATGGTTTGTCTGGTATGTTGTCCCAAAATGGAGAACTGAAGAAGTCAGTTATGATACTTCTTGAAGCTGTTACATTCTGCAGAGTTCTTGTACTTGTTATTACTTCTGTACCTCCAATTCTCAAAGCTAGAGCATCAAAATTGTCATCTGTTTTTAGTACATCTGCAGCTGAACGATAAAGGTTGGTATCTCCACCAATTGTTATTCCTCCAGAAGAACCTGTGATAGGAAGTTCTAATTTTCCATCTGGAGTAAGAGAAAGAAGTCGAGTGAAATCTTCTGGAAATGTCTTACCATCAGTTGAACCTGCCCAATCAACCACATAAATATGAAGATCACCATCATATTGCAGATTACAAACTAGACCTTTACCAGAAGCATAAACAGGTTTGAAAATATTAGCTGTTCCTTGAGAACCACCAGAAGTAGAAGAATAATCAAGTTGGGCATTACAAGCTATGAAGTCTTGATTACCAAGACCAAAGTTGCCTATGTGCAAATATGGACCTATTCTGATCTGTGTACAAGCTTCAAAGTCAGCATCATTTGTCTGTTCAGGAAATTCTACATACTTTGCATTACTAAAACGTAGAATTCGATTCACCATGTTCTTAGAGGCAAAGATAGTGTTATAATATGTATCTTCACTTCCAATGTTGTAAGTAGCTGAAGATTCTGGAAGTAGATCTTGAGTAGTAATGTCATGTAAGACTCGTCCAGAAGACAGAACTTCTGTTCCACTTATCTTGAGAGAATCAATGTCAGCACTTCCCGATACATTCAGGTTTCCTAAGTCATCTAAAGCCATGATCTTAATGTTACTACCTGACCATTTGGAATACCAAGCAAATTCAGAAATCTCAGAATTGAAACCAAACATTATTCTAACTGAAGTGGCACCAGACTGTTTTGGATAGTCAGCAAAGAAGTGAAAGTCTTGGTTGGGACTTGTATTAGTTGAACTGAGAGCTTTCTCAAAAGTGCCATCAGTTCCTTTCAGAGACAAAGTTTCAACATAAAGAGTATTATCTACTTTGAAAGCATTAGAAAATGTATGTGGGATTCTAGCTTCATCAAAAACACCAGAAGTTATAATACTTGCATCAGCAGTGACATTTTGTAAGACTCTAGAACTAGTTATGACAGACGTGTCTGAAATTTGTAACTCTGGTAAGTTGTAACGTTCTATCCATCCAGTGTTGTCTGAATTTCTTACTTTCCAAGTATTGTTACTAGTGTCAAACCAGACTTGACCAGGATAAGTTGTAGTTGGTTCAGTAGATCCTACATAAATTGTCTTCTGATTAAGACGTTCTTTACTTAAAGTATCACCTGACTGCCATAGTCCTCCATCAGTCATTTTACGAAGACCTCTAAATTAAGAAGGAGTTTAGCTTAGTGAGTACTGCCATGTTATCACTAGTGTGTCATTGTCACCTTTGTTGACTACAGCAAAAGTTTGACGACACAGCATAGTACCACCAGAACTGGCATTGAAGAGACCTGATTCTGTTATTGCTCCTGTTCCAACACCAGCTCCAAAAGTAGCATCATTCTTCCACTGAGTATTGCTTATTTTAGTATAACCACCCTCAACACGAGCAACTTCTGACTCTAGTGCAGTATCGCTGGAAGTAGGACCAGTTGTTCCTGTTCCAATAGCACAATATTTGAAGGGAGAAACACCACCTTGTCCCATCATGTCACAAATAGCAGAGAATCCTGTGTCAACTGTCAAGTTCTCTACTTTTCTGTAAGCCTTAAGTCTGCCATTCTCATCAAAGAGTTTTACTTCAAATTCTCCCTTGAGATGTAATCTTTCATTCATCTAGATTTCACCTGTCAATACTTTCGTGGTAGTGTTATTTAAGCTATTCTTCGTCTCTTGATATCTAGTTCTTCTTCTAAACGTTTCAAAGTAGGTTTCCAATAATGTTCATATACTCTGTTCCAATCAAGAGTCTGAGCAAATTTGTATCCTTTCTTAGCATAAGTCTGTCTCAAGTCTTTGTTGAAATAAGCTTCTTCTAGTTTCTTAGCCAAGTCTTCCTCATCTACTGTTTGACATCTCCATCCTCTTGGAGCAAACACTGTTCCTTTCATTCTTGCTAGAAATCCTCTTCCTTGTAACAGCTCTGGAATAGAACTTGTTTTAGGTGCTATGACTGGTACTTTACAAGCTTGAGCCTCAAGAATAGGCAAACAGAAACCTTCTCTTCTAGAGCCAAGTAACAAAACATCAAATGAATTGTACAACTTAGCCATTTCCTCTTCTGACAATCCAGCTAATGTAGCTATTTCTTGAGGAAATCTTAAGTGATTTCCTAAACCACATTTATTGCCATTTCAGCCAAGTCAAAACCACTTTTTCTAATTGGTTCTGTGAATGCAAAAATAAGAACTTTCTTCTTGACATCAGGATTTGTTTCTAAGAACTGTTGAAGAGCTAAGAACATTTTGTCCCAACCTTTGCGTGGTTCTGGATCATTATTGGCAGCAACTATTCCAATGATGAACTTCTTTAAGGGCAAATTGAAATGTTGTCTACAAGTCTTCTTGTCCATTGGCCTATAAATTGAAGTGTCTACTCCATGTGGTATAACAGCAAATGGTTTCTTCTTTGTGTATTTACTATAGACTTTAGCACCAAACTTTGAACATGGAATAAAGTAAGACCAACCATGAAACTTCACAGCATCTTTAGTTGCATAGTCTTCACAATCAACAGGTCCGTAGAAACAGGAATTAGGTAATTTTGAGAACCACTCAAAAGGCCAGAAGTCTGAACAGAGAATAGGTAAATTACACTTGAAAGTTTTCATGTAGATCTTGACTGCTCTTTCTCCATATGATGGATCTTGAAAGTGAATTGGTAAACAGTGAGTGTTTCCTACCTTAATTGTTGTTCCTTCTTGAATGCCATAATAACAAGAAATGAAAAGAGGATAGTCTTGTGCTATTCTTAGAGCTACGTACTTGGTTACCTTACCATATCCTGTCTTAGTGAAAGGAGAAACTGAATGCCATAGAATTCTTAACTCTTTCATATCAACTTCTCCAATACTTCCATCACTTTCCTCAAGAAACTAGTGACTTTTGATGAAGAGGAAGAAGAGGAGTAAATTAGTTTGCCATTTCTATAAAGTTTGACAGTCACTGAGTCTTTCACTTTAAGCTTCTCTTCTTTAGTGCTCAAGTTCTTCTTCCTTCTTCTTTTTCTTCTTCAATTCATTTATTGCTCTTATTCTGAATACACAAACATTACAGAAAGCTGACAGTCTGTCAAGAGGGATATCTTCTTCTTCTCTAATTGGACATGTTCCTAGACCGAATACACATCTAGTGTCATCAATGTCTTCTCTCTTTTTCTTCTTAGGACTTAGTCCTTCCATTCTTCTAATTTCGTTCTCTAGAGTTGTGTCTCTCTTTATCAAGTCATACTTGGAGTATACTGAAAGACGTCTAGCTCTTGCCATTTGTTGTTCAGGTGAATACTCCACAAATCTCAATTGAGGTCTTGTCTGGAATCCTCTTTTCTCCATGTATGGAAGGAAGATTTGTTCCATCAACTGTGAGGCAAGACTTTCTTGCATTGCAGTAACTGTCTTTTCAAAGTCCATTTCTTCTACTGCTCTACCACCTAGACCAGTTGTTTGTACACCAAATGCCTTAGGCAATTCTAAAGCAGTCATTGTCAATCCAGCAAAGTATTCTAGAAGATCACGTATTCCGCCTACATCTCCACCTTTTATTACACCTGGTTCTATCCACCAAGGCAAATACAGTTCAGTTGCTGTATCAAAATCTTTCAATAGTTTCTTAGCATCTTCAATGTCTTGAGGAGTTACATCAAAATATGGAGATCCTGGTTCTTCTGAACCAATTTTGAAATAGTATAATGGAAAACCATGTCTGAATACTGCTTCTCCTACTGCTTCTTCAATATTCAGTCGGATCCATGATGCTTTGAAAGCAGCTTCTACTGGAGAAATACCAAGACAGTCTTCACCAAGAGTGTAGAATCTAATGAGTAGTACTTCTTCTGGTGTATATTCAGTTTCCTCAGCATATCCTGGTTTGTAAATGAAACCTTGAATGTTTCCTTCTGCATCTCTTGCTATATCATTTCCATCTCTAATGTAGTCAAAGAATTTAGGATACAATTGAACAAGACTTTCTGGTAAACCTTGTTTGTCATAGACTATTTCTGCAACACCAAAACCATAAATGAAGGCATCTTTCACTAAATGAGGCAATAGAATTCTAAGTCTCAGACGTTCTGCTAGTTGCATAAGTTCTTCTATTTCTGCTTCATCTCCACCAGAAAAGTATAGTCTAGTACAAGCTATTCTTCTGACTAACTTGTTTATACCAGAGAAGAGAAGAGGGTCTAGTCTGTAAAGGATTTCTGCTCGTTCCATAAGAATGCTTGAAGGTTCGAGTCTCTCGGTCAACTTCTTAGCTTTTCCTCTGCGTCTAATTGCTATCAGTTTCTCTAAAGTTCTCCTTCCTTTAGACTTGCTTTTCCTTCTTCCTCCTCTAACTGCAGCTACTAAAGTATTCCACACTTTATCTCTCAAGGCCATCTTGCTCTACTCCTGCTAACTGTTAAAGGTGAACTTGTACTTGAAGATTTTCTTTTCGTCACTACACCACGTTCAAAGTATTCTCGTAGTGAATAACGTCTTGAATAAGAATGATGTTGTCTTGTAGCTAGCATCAAAGCATCTACTAAGTCATCATGTCCTTTCTGGTCCCAGGAATAATCAACTAATTCTCCTATCAAGAACTGGTGTTCTTTCTCTGACAATTCTAACTTACCTCTTTCAACTAACATTCTTAAGTTAGCCAACATATATTGTTTCTCTTTCTTGAAAGAAATCTCTTGTACTGGTAAGCCTCTGTCTATTAATCTCATATTCTCACCTACTGCTGTTGAGTCTGCAAATATAGCTATCACTTTTCTGTCTCTGCATATTCGTTCTATTTCATCATGAACTCGTGACATGTGTTCTGCTTTCCATTCAATGGCTTCAAGTACTCTCCATTTATCATCTACTCTCTGAACAACAACTAAAGCAGTAGGATCTCCTCTAAAGCCCCAGTCTAATCCAGCATAGACTTCAGGTGAGTTAGGATCTTGAGAAGTTGTTTCTACCAGACATTGTTTCAAGTGGTTGATAGAGAACATCTTACCTTGAGGATAGTAGAATTCTCCTAATACTTCTCGTCTGAAGACATCTTCAGGCATGTGTTCTTTTAATGATTCTAAAATTTCTTTAGGTCTCACTGAGAGTGAAGACCAATGGAAGAATTTCCACCCCAACTGTTCTAATCTTTCTTTGTGTCTTCCTAGTCTCCAATTGAACCAATGTAGAGATTCATCAGGTGGAGTTGAGACATAAATCTGTCTGAAGTAAGGTGTGTTGATATTACATGTCAAAGCAGCATCAAATAGATCTTCTTCCACTTCACGTGCTTCATCCACAATTAATAGATTTGGGTGATGCCCTCTAACAGCCTTCTGAGAAGCAGCTAATGGCTTAATTATCGAACCATTCTTGAATACTATTTCTGTCTGTGTCGGTTCTTTAGCTAAGAACTCTTGCAAGAAAGGTATCTTTCCAATTATCTGTAGAATGTAAGCATAACAGATTTTAGCTTGATCTCTTGAACCAGCTAACACTACTACTTCCATTGGTACTCCTGGTGAAGTGAAAGACAATACTATTGCATACCACAAAGCTGTAACAGCTAGACAAAGAGTTTTACCCATGTCTCTTGCTGAGACTATTACCATGTATTTCTTGTCAAAGTCTAGGAGACTCCTCAAATACTCCTTCTGATAATCTCTCGCTTTTAGACCAGTAACATCTTCAAAGAACTTGACTGGGTCTTCTCTCCATTCTATTAATTCGAAAGCTAAGTCTAAATCTGAAATGTCAAAGTCTTTGTGATCAGGACTTAGCAACTTTCTCACCTAAGAGTTCTTTCAACTTCTTCTGTAGTTTGATTCTATCTTCTTTACAGAAATCTTGTGCAATGTAACAAACCATCTTGATGAATTCATCTCTTGTCATTCCTGTTCTCTGTGACAACTTGGTGGTTAGTCTTTCACATGCTTCGAGAGTTTGTCTGTGTTCTCTGTAAATTTCAACTAACGTCCTTGCCATAGCAGGTGAAAGAGATTGTGGGTTCATGTTGGTGATAGTACTTAGAAGAGACTTGAGTCCTTGTAAATTGTTTTTAATTTCAGCTAAGATATCAATAGCCTCTTTCTTCTCTTTCTCTATAATTTCTTTGATCTCATCCTCTTCTTCTTCCAACTTAGCTAGTTCAATGGAGAAATGTTTTCTCTCTTCAAAATGTCGTTGAAAGGCTTTCCAAGAGATCTGTTCTCCAAAAGATTTAGCTCGTCTTTCCAGTTCTCTCCATGATATCTTTCCTTCACTTTCAAGATAGAGTTTTTCATAAACATCTCTGTAAGGAGAAGTGCAGACTTTACATCTAGGTTCAAAAGTTTTGACTGTCTTCATTGGGCATCTATTTTTACACTGGTGGAGGGCATATATAAAAGTGTCTCTTTAGTGTTTCAAGATGTAAGAGAGAATGTTTAAGTATGTCTAGACAACTCTAGAAGGTGGTGATAATATGCCTAGTGAAGCTACACCTAGACAGACTTTCAGATTAGATGAGTATACTTGGAGGAAGTTCAAAGCAAAGTGCAGGAAAGAAGGTTATTCTGCTTCTGATGTGTTGAGAGCATTCATCAGACAATTCTTGGCAGGGAAGATAAGTATTAAAGATCTTCATCCTGCTGGGACTAAGAAAGGACAGAAACTTTCTGATCTCTATGATCAATTTGAAGAGTGGTTACAGACTCAGAAGGGAAGATACAATAGACACTTGGAAAAGAAGAAACAACAGTAGTAGTAATAATCAGATCCACGTTTGCCCAAGAGTTGCACTCAAATTTGAACCTTCTTGACCCACCCCTAGTTGAACTTCAGGTTGAACTGACCAAAGCAAGACAGTTGCACTCACAGTCCACCTTTCAGTTATAACTCACAGTCACATCGAAGCTGTTCGAAGTCAAATTGTAATCAAGGCTTATTGAAAATTTTTAACATAGTATTCAATTAGCATTCAATACGATTCGAAGCAAAAACCGAAGTGAAAGGAGAAAGGAAACAGCTTCTTTCAGACATTCAAGCTCTAAAACTCCCGCCCATTTCGGAGGCACTTCGATGCTATTGAGAGCAACATCAATTTTGAATTGAACTATTCAACATTCGTTCAACTTCGACAGAAACAACATTATTTCAACATGAATCGAAGTATATCGAAAATTGAAATAAAGTTTATAAGGTATGCTGACATATAGTATCTCGAACGAAAAAGAAAACGAGGAAAAGGAAAATGGAGAGTTTAACTCAAGGAAAAACTCGTAAGGACAACCGACTGCCATACTATCACTACAACACCAAGACACACCGTTGGGAAGTCCTGAAAGTTGCACCAACACTTCAAGCTCATGTCAAACGGTCAGTTAGCATCGGTGGTTCAACTGAGAGTTGCACCGTCATTCGTAAGTCAGCAAGGCTAGTTACACCAAAAGTTGCACCAGAGGAGAAACCAAAAGTTTTACTGCCAGACAAACGGGAAATGAAACAAGTCGGTTATCACTACATAGTATACCAGACAGGCAACCGTAGAGTTGGACGCAGAGTTAAACGGACAAAGATAAGCGACAGTTATCACGAACTGTTGAATTGGCTGTTCCACAAGGAGAAGAACTTTCTGGTGCACCCAAGGACATCCGATGTGGTTCAACCAACAAGTTTATTCGAACGGCAACCAGAAGTGTTCGTAACAGACAAACTCAGCGTTGCACTGCCAAATGGAGACTTAGTTAAACTGCGAGTTAGAAAAGACGGTGAATACCAAAAGTTTCTCGTCAAGCCATACCAGAAGTATCACCAACACAAAAACCAACAGTTACGCCAAGGGTTTAGATTCAAAGTTGAACAGTCAGTTAAACCAGAGGGTAAACACAGAGTCATATTCGGAGAAGAAGCACGAAGACTAATTGAGAATGTTCACGCAGAGAAATACGATTGGGACAACGGTGAATGGAAACCCATAGATGAATCCAGAGTTAAATACAAAAGGACAAACCAGAGGAAAAGCGTCTGGTTCACTCGCAGGTCAAGGCGTAAGTAAACCAACGGTTAAACCAACAGTAGTCCTCTGAGTTCCCCCTCTTTAGGGAGAGTTGAACAGTCGGTTGAACTGTGAGTCGGAGGAAGAGTAGAATTGGAGGAAAAACTGAAAATAAAACCCCATGTCAGACTCATGTGTCCCTTATGCAATAGCACTTTGAGTCAAACCTACAAGACCAACAGTCGTATAACCATAGTTGCAACTGAGTGTTGCAATCCACAGTGCAACTACAAGTTGCTACTGACGATGCCAACAGTGGTGCTAATCAGGGAAGCACCGTCAGTGTTCAGAGAAGTTACAAAGAGAGGTGCACTTGTAGTGATAACCAGCAGTCCAAATTGGAGGTGTTCCTTTGATAGTCCATGAAGTTGCACAAGCAGTTGAAGACTTCATACAACTCTATGGACAAGCAAGTGTTGAAGCATGGATAATCCTGCTAGTTGCACTAGGATTCCTACTGACATGGTCATTAGTAAGACCACTACACGCAGAGAAGTGAAACAGAGGTTACTCAAAAATGAGTAGCAAACTTTATAAAGAAGTCATGACATTAGGTAAGGTGAGAACGAATTAGCTTGAACGGAGGTGAATAGTTTGGAGAGAAGAACACCAGATTATTATCTTGTGTGTGAAGTTTGCAACGCTAAAATCAAGATACCTAAGAAACTTGTCAAGTGGCTAGAAGAACACCATGGAAACTTAGGAATAGTTGCAGAACAATATTATAGACAACAAGGAAATAGAGGATTCAAGTCAGACACTAAAGTCTTGAGGTTCAGCATAGAAGTCCGTTATCCAATAGAACAAGCAGACCAGAAACTTAATCATGGACAAACACTTTAAACTCTCCCTTTCTCTAGTGGCAGGAAGGGAGTTGAACCGAAAGGTTCACTCCCCTGACCACTATGAGTCCGTGAGGAAGTATCCTCACAGGATGAACGCAAAGGACAATCGAGAGTAGCCCGAGCCTACTCCTAGTGCCCTCGTGGAGTAGGTCGTCGCCGATGAGGACTCCCACAAGTTAAACTATGAGTGGGAGGGAGAGTCGTATTCTCGGGAGGCATATCGGGCTTCAGCAGTGGTCAGTTGCATGGGAGGGACAACGATAACGAAGCCCTCTGAGGACAGAACACGGCTCACACTCAGTAAGAGTGTGGGTGTCGAACTAACTCGGAGGGCTAAGAACTCAAACGAAGTCGGGACTAGTGGGTAAGTCCCTCAGTTTGAACCCTTAAAGGGTTACCTCTCACTCGAACCCACGAGATGTGAGTGAGAGGATTTTCTTTGTTATGAGTTGAGAAGACAGTGGGAGAGGAGACACTCTAAGTGAAGGTAAGCCTAAGACTTCTACCTAGTAAGCGAAGTGTTCTAGGAGAGGTCTTAGGTGCAAGTCTCCCTCCCGTCTATCTCAATTCACTTGAGGGAGAAACATGAAGACAGTGTTAGGAACAAACTACAAGGGAATACAAATTATCATAAGATTTCTACCAGATGAGGAGTTCTACTTAGGTTCACTGAGAGCTATAGGGAGAGTCAAGAACAAGATAGTTGAAGCACAGATTTCAGTAGGAATTAAATACTTCACACCAAAAGTCACTAAGTTTCTGATAGCAACAATATTCCATGAAATTGGTCATGTGATGTATGCTCAAGAAGTCTTAGAGAAACATGGCATAGGTGCTTACACTGAATTGGTCTATGGTTCAAGTGATTTCAATATATTCAGAAATGAGAACTTGAGAAGGAAATGGGAGACAGAAGCATGGAAGTATGCATTCACTATGTTGAAGAAAGTAGGACTTCTAGACTATGAGACAATCATGTTTGGTGTCTTCTGTCTAGCCTCTTACTACTCCAACAGAATAGAATCTAAAGTTTTCTTTCTCAAGTGCCTTAAGAAATTAGTTTATAGTCACCTTGTAAAGAGGTGAATTAGAAATGGAATGGTATGAAGTCAAGAAACGAAAACCACAAGACTACATACGACCACCACAACGACTTAGACCACCACCAAGAACACTACTGTTTGCTGCAAAACCAAAGAATGAAGAAGCCAAGAAACTACTCAAAGAACTAGGTAAACGAAAGAAGATAACAATCAAGGAAGGACTAGTGTTCATCAGAGATGAGAATGGTATAGAGAAAGTGATGACCATCTATGAATACTGCAAGATGTTAGTGGAGGACATGAAGTAATGCCAGAGAAAGAGAACTGTCTCAAATGTTTCTGTGGTTGCACTAAATTCAAAGTCTACATAGAAGAACCAGAAATAGTTCTTGAGTGTGTCAACTGTGGAAGACTAGACTCCTATGTCCTTGATGAAGTGGAATTGGAAGAAAGACTTCAAGAAGAGGAGAAAGAAGATGACACCAATAGTTGAACTAGTAGAATACTTGATGCCAAAACACATCATAGTGCCTCAAGGAGACATAGTAGGTTTCACTTACAACAGAAAGAAGAAGGAACTTAGATTCATCACAGAGAAGGAAGCAAAGAAACTGACAAGGAAAAGAATAGCATGGTGGAGGATGGACAACTGGCAGAAGTTCAAAGAAACAATCAAAGGTGAAAGAAAATGAAGAAGCACATCTGTGAGAAGTGTTTCAAGGAAATAGAACCAGAAGAAGAAGTGCAAGTGGTAGACTTTCCACTATTGTCAGACCCTACCAAACCAGTGAAACCTCTAGTGATTCATCTTCATGCCAAGTGTCTGTTAGAACTGACAAAGAGTGGAGAACTTTACAACTTCATAGACAGAGTGAAAGAAACTAAACTAAAGTAAGGGAGAAAGAATGAAGAAATATTGGTATCAGATAGCTTTTCCCAATCCACTATGCTTTCTCTTTGAGATACAGAGACCTAATTGGGTATGGGACAACTACACACTAGCCTCAATAGTCTACAAGATACATCTATGGACTTGTCCAGACTTATTCATGGACAACATAGAACTAATCAAGAGAAGAATTCAAGGACTTAAGAGACTTTCATTCAAGAGTGCTCTGAAAATGATTAAAGTAGGGTTGAAAGGACATGGCTAGTGAAGAAGAAGTGATAAACTGGTTAGTCGAAATAGAAGGATGGACTAAGAAGGAAGCCATTCAGTATATCAAGTCAATAAGACTTCAAAACAAATTGTTAAATGGTGACAAAGATGCAAAGAAGGAAGCAAAAGAATTCCTTATGGCAAGAGATAGTTGAAGAAGTCAAACGAGAATTTGTTGAAGGTGACTTTGACATCAAGATGTCTCAGACTTTCAAGAAACGATATGCAAAATGTCCAGCATTATTACCTCTTGATGTCACTACCAATTTCTACTGTATCTACAACATGACAGAAGAAGAAGCACTGGAGAAATGGGCTAGACAAGGAATGATAGAACTAGAACTGACACTCTACTATCAAGAACTCAAGAAGAAACTAGAAGAACTTCAAAGGACAAGATGGTATATCAGCTGAAGGGAGAAGTATGTGCAAACACTTTGCTGAAGGAAACAACTTCATCATCTGTCTAGACTGCAAGTTTCTGTCAATAGACATAGGAAATTGGGTAGTTCAATTCTCATGGAGTCAAGGACTTAAACTGTCACTCTTTCAAAGATTCAAGTTGAAGAAAGAAATAAAACTCTAAAGGTGAAGGACTTGATTAGTGAACTAGAATACAGAATCCTGAGAGTCTTGTGTTATGTTGAAGACCATGACAAAGTGGTCTGGAATCTACTTCTCAAAGTATTCAAGGACATAGAAGACTTGAATGCAAAAGACAGAGACAAACTTCAAGAATTGCTTTTAGCCTATCCAGAGAAGAGAGATGAACTTCTAACATTCTTGAGAACCATCAAACTGAAGTCTTAAAGGTGTAACCGATGACAGAAACACCTTATGAATTGATACGGTATCTGACAAAACGATTGATGTATGGCAATGAAGTTGTCTTCATAGACTACATATTGTGGTCTAGAGAGACTAAACGGTATGGTATCCGTCGTGGTAGAATAGCCAGTATAACCACAACACCTAGAAGTAATCTACACAAAGTTCTCTCACTGTTGTTCTTCAAGAATCAGAAGTATATGGATTCACCAAGTGAGTCAGTAAATCTGGATGAGAAAGAGAAAGACATAGCACTAGCAATAATGACAAATCAGAAATTCTACAAGGCATGGAAGAAAGCAATGAAGATACTGAAAGAGAAAGGAGAGGATGAAGCCAAGAAGTGGATACTAGAGAAGGTGGATTATTTCTTACTCAAGGCATGGATGGAGGAATAAACTTGAACACTAAGAAATTTCTCCTGAAGATGTTGAAAGTGTTTACATTTGGCACTATCGGAGGGTGGAATTTAGGGTTTGCATTGAGGTTCAGAGAAACACTCGGGAAAATCATCTATATTCCTGTCCAACCCAATTTACTTGACTTCTATTTGCTAGTAATAGGGAACTTATTGATGACAGCAGACTGTTTTATAGAGTTCTTTGGACTGTGGAGAGATGAAAGACAAAAGTCTGATTAGAGAAGTGTTAGGACAGCTATTAGGGCACACAGTAGAATCATTCACAATACCAAATGTGGAATACACTGTCATCTTTGATGGCAAATGGAGATGTAACTGTCCAGACTACAAATATCGTAAAGGCTCTTACATCATAGAATGGATAGAAGAAGATGAACAAGGAAAGAAGATACAGAAGAGACAGACTGGATGCAAACACATAGCTTATGTCTTGAGGAGACTAGAGAAATTAGTGAGAGCATATCACAGAACAAATGGATGTGTGTTAGATGTCTGAATATCCATTACCAGAAGACAGTATTCCTGAGGACTTAAAGAAACTGCTTGAGACATTAGCTGGAGAAGACTATGCCTATCAACTAATCAGAGCAGCTGACAAAGAACTACATGAAATAGAAAAGAAATGTGAAGATGAACTTCACTTTCCAGTAGTCTACCTAAAGAATTCTGTCACTAAAGACACCTTCTATGTCTGTCCAAAGTGTTACAAGAAGTGGTTAGAACAACAACCAGAAGCACTAAGGAAAGTCTACAGAGAAGAAATCTACTTTCCACTTAGAAATGGAGAACTACTTGAAAATGAAGAAGGAAGAAGTGAAGAAGATACTGAGTGAAATCTTGAGACCATCATGCTTTGCTAATCCAGATGAAGACATAAGACTCAAGAACTGTCCTCAATGTCCATTCAAAGAAGAGTGTGTGCAAGAGACATATAGAAAGTTTGAAGAAGCAGTGATAGAACTCATAAAACAAGTCTCTGAACAAATAGCTAAGAAAGCACAAGAAGACAAACACAAGATGCAGATAAAGAAGAGAGTGGAGAAGATACTGTCTCAAGTTCTGGTGAAAGAGAATGAAAAGAAAAGAAAGAAAGATACTAGCTGAAGCCATTCTACCCTGTTTTGGTAGAGTAGCTTACAACAAACAGAACAAGTGTGCAGATTGTCCAGTGTTAGATGAATGTATCAGAGCAAGTATGAAGAGATATGTTGAAGAAATGAAGAAAATCATGGAAGGTCTCACCATGAAGCCAGAGTCACAAGTGGGCTCTGGCATGGTGAAGAAAAAATGTTAGAACTAGAATATTTCGAAATAGAGACTGTCAGAGAAGACGTAAAGTGTAGTTCAGTGTCAATGTTTATAAATTGAAGGAGGGAAAGAAATGACACGTGAAATTATGTCAACGCAATTAGCAGTTAAAGTAGACCACAAAGAACTCAAAGAAATAATCAAACTCTACTACAGAGCAAAGAAAGCACTGTTCATCTGGGGACCACCAGGAATTGGCAAATCAGCTACTGTAAGACAAGCAGCACAAGAACTAGCACAAGAAATGAACTTGAAGTATTCAGAAGACATTGAACACATCAACAATGAAGAATACTTCATAGTGCTAGACATTCGACTGTCACAGTTAGACCCATCAGACTTGAGAGGACTACCAGTATTCAACCAAGAGAAGAAAGTAACTCAATGGCTACCACCAGAATTCTTTCCAAGAAAAGGTAAAGGTATCATCTTCTGTGATGAACTCAATCTAGCACCACCATTAGTTCAAGGCTCAGCATATCAGTTGATACTGGACAGAAGACTAGGTAGTTACAAAGTCCCAGAAGGATTCAGTCTAATAGCAGCTGGTAACAGACTTGAAGACAAGGCTAATGTATTCAAAATGGCTAGACCACTAGAAAACAGATTTGGACATGTAGAACTGATAAAGTCAGTAGAACTGTGGACAGAATGGGCATTGAAGAATGGTATATCACCAGACATTGTAGGTTTCATCCAGTTCAGAAGTAAACTACTCTTTCAGTTTGACCCTAACAACAAATCAGCTGCACAACCAACACCTAGAACTTGGCACTTTGCTAGTGACTTACTGAAACAACTACCTAAGAATGCTAGTCTAGAACTCAAGAGAAAAGTAGTAGCTTCAGTAGTAGGTGAAGGACCAGCTACTGAATTCATCAACTTCTTGAGACTAAGGAATGAACTGAAACCAGTAGACTACTACCTGAAGAATCCAGAGAAATGTGAACTACCAGATGAAACTAGAATAGATGTTCTATGGGCACTACTAACTTCAATAGTAGAATGGTATCGTGACCATAAGACAAATGAAAACTTAAGGAAAATAGTGAAACTACTGAATAGAGTCAGAGAAGAATATGAAGTCTTCACACTCAGAATGATGGCTGCTGAAGACCCACAATTGCTCAAGAGATTCCTAGTCATTCCAGAAGGAACTGAACTAGCAAAGAAACTAAGGAAGTTCTTGTCAGCCTACTAAACTCCTCTCTTTCTTTTCTTTATAGGTGAAAAGAAATGTCTACTCAATTGACAGCTAGAGAAAAGATAATTGCAGCAAGAATACAACTGATGAAGAAACATCCATTCTTTGGTAGTCTAGCAATGCACTTGAGACCAATAGAGTATGAAGAGGAAGAAGCCAAGAGACTAGGAATACCAACCATTGCAGTAGACATCTATGGTAACATGCCTTACAACAAAGCATTCATTGAAAAGAGGTCTGTGTCTGAAGTAATGTTCTTAGTGGCTCATGAAATAATGCATGTAGCACTAGAACATCTCAGAAGAAGAGGAAACAGATTGCCTGATGTATGGAACTATGCAGCTGATGCTGAAGTCAATAGTATACTAGCAGAATCTATGAGACCACCAAATGATGCTGTCTTTGTCAAGGGTGCAGAGAAACAGTCTACTGAAGAACTCTATGACTACATCATCAGAAACTTTGAAAAGATGAAGGTTCAAGTGAGTGGTTATCAGTGGGACGTTCACCTTGAAGGTCAAGGAAATCAGAATGCAAGTGGTGGTGGGAAACACCAAGGAAAAGGACAAAGTGGTGCTGGTGGACAACGTTATCCATTCCAGAGACCAGACCAAGAACCATTGAATCCAAGTAGCATGATTAAAGAAGCAGCTGAATTTGCTAAGGCAAGAGGAATGTTACCAGCTGGTATAGAAAGAAAGTTCAAGGACTTATTGAATCCAAAGATGGATTGGAGAGATGTCCTACAGAAGTTCATTGCTCAATTACTGCCATATGACTTCACTTACATGAAACCACACAAGAAGAGTGCTTCAACTGGTGTCTACATGCCTTCAGTGTTGAAAGAAGACATTGAACTGATAATTGCAATAGACTCATCTGGTTCTATCTCTGATGAAGAATATGCTCAGTTCTTGACTGAAGTAACAGCAATTGTATTGCAGTATCCACAAGTGAAAGGAACATTACTAATCTGTGATGCCAAGATACAGAATGTCATTGAACTAGATGCTTCATTTGACCCATACAGTGTCCACGGTGGAGGATATGGTGGCACTAGTAGCATTCCAGTCTATGAATGGATAGAGAAGGAGAAAGACAACAACATCAAACTACTGATATACTTCACAGATGGATGGATAGACATTCCTGAATCTACTCCACCATTTCCAACAATATGGGTAGTGACTCCTCAAGGAGATACAAGTGTAGTTGAGAGAATGCCAAATGCAATTGTCATCAAGATGGAAGACTAGGAAAGAAGTAATTGAATGCTACATGTTGTTCTATGAGTTTCCTTGTAAGTGGTTCAATAGTGAATGTCCATGGATTTGTCCCAAGAAGAAGACTAAATTGTGCTGTTACAAATGTGATGAATTTGAGACTTGTGAGATGATATGTAAAAGTCTAGGACAAGTGTTGTTGAGGTATAAACCATGATAGATGAAACAGACTTGGACTACTACTGTGAAATAGTAGAGAAGAACTTTGACCTATTGTGTGAAGAATCACAGAGAGAATCTCTTAAAGTGTTCATTAGAGCTTACTTGAGGAGCAATCCAGAGAAGACAATTGAAGATGTCAAACGAATAGTTGATGAAGCAGTTCTTGAAACTGCACTGGGTGAGACAGATGAAGAAACTTGAGGTAAATGCTGTTCTCTGTAGTCTGTGGTTATCATTCACATCAGTAGCGACTTTCACTAAGCCTTTTCCATGGAACATTGTCTTCTTCTGTGCATCTCTCTTCAATGCTTCAGTCTTGACTGCTACTCTCATAGCTCTCTTTCTTGAAAGAAGAAGGAGGGTGAGAAAATGAAATTGAAAGAAAAGTTGAAGAGAAAACTTAAGAGATTGAGAAGGAAACTGAAACCATTTAAAGGTCTAGCTTGGCTGCTGACTCTTGTCAGTGGAATACCACTGCTCATCTTGAGTTTCTTGACTACTGGGCACTTCTATACCAAACTACTTCTAGGAGAACTCTGTCTATACTGGTCATATTCTCTCTTTGTCTCTGACACTCGTGATGACCAGATATGGTCTGGAATCTGGTTCATTGACTGTCTTGTCCTTCTCATTCTCTTGGTAGTGTGGTTCTAAATGGGTAGACATAGAAGTTTCAAAGGTTTCTCTCTAGCACCAAGAGAAGAAGTGTTCATGAAACTGAAAGAAGAACCATGGCATGAAATCTTAGAGATTATCTATGACACGAAACCATATGTCTTGATTCCTTTCATGGATGACTATGTGCCTGTAGGCATGGAAGAACTAGAAGACAATGAATGGGAATACATGGGTGTAGTTCACACTTTATGGTATCCTGGAACTGTGTCTAGAATAGCTATCTTCAGGAGAAGAGTGTAAATGTGGTGGGAGAATATCAAGGTAGGAGACAAAGTGAGAATCATCTGGAAGAAGAAATACTTCAAGCCAATAACAGGGAAAGTCATCAAGATATGGCACAAAGAACTACATTTGGATTTGGGTGATGGAAGAACTATGGCTGTCTATCTGATGGATGACATGATACAGAAGGTAGAGAAATGCCAATAGAGAGAAAATTCATTCATATTCCACTCAGAAAATACAAGTTCTACTTGAAGTATCCAACAGAGATAAAACTGTCATTGGAACTGTATGAGTCAAGAGAACTGCTTGATGCTTCTTACAAGTATTTCACTGTGACAATGAAGATAGATGACTTCAAGAAACACTTTCCAAAACTGTTCACAGTTATAAGTCTAGGAGAGACATTAGGACTAGACAATTCTGACTTGAAGCATAGAATAAGAATGGAAGCAAGGATATATCAGAGGATACTGTTAGATTTACTCCCTGAAAGTGATGAAATCATCATCTGGGAAGCAAGATACTTTCATGCCAAACATGGAAGAGTTATCTTCAAAGTGTTAGAAGAAGAGGAGAAGAGACTATGTATGTCGAATTTAGAAAGTTGACGTCAAATGGAATAGAGTTTAGAAAGTGGGGTTACAACATAGGTATAGGATTTGCTACTTCTGCATGGACTTACACTCACTACATCTCTATCAATGGTCAAGTAGTGTGGTTACCATACAAGTATGCTGAAGTGTTCTTTGAAAGAGTGATAAGAGACAAGAGGTTTGCTGATGACTTGAAACTACTATTGGAACTGACTTATGGAATGAGCACATACAAGAAATCTGGTCTAGTGATGGACTGGTATGACAAGAAGTATGGATGGAGAAGAGCATTGAAAGGTGTCTACTTCTCTCTCTTGACACAACCTAGAATCTATGCTCAAATGCTCTACAAGAACAAAGTTGCTATCTTAAAGAAATTGGTGAAACTGAAGAAAGTGGAAGAGACAAATGTCTGGTATCAGAAGATAATGAAACTACAAGACAGATTCTTACTTGAAGAGTTATTGGATTAAAGGAGGGAAGAGAATGGCACCAGGTCTGTCTGAAAAAGCATATCAATACTACTTGACCAATATAGAGAATCTACTGAAGAAATACAAGAGACTGTCAGCTAGAGAAATATCCAAACTGTTACAGAAACATGCACCTAGCAACAAGTATGCACCATATGTCATGAGAATACAATACTTCTTACGACTACTAGAGAAACAAGGAAAGGTTAAGAAAGAATATAGCAACAGAGCCAAATGCTACATCTACATCTGGAATGAGAAGGAGTGATGAATATGGAATGGGAAGAAGCCTACTACTACTTTGCTGTTTTTCTAGGTCTCAAGAAGAAACAGTTTGCCAACTATGATGAAGGTCTCTGCTGGGAAGCATTCTGGTCAGAAACTGAAGAAGGCAGAACTACCAATGACTATATCTTTGACACTTATGACTTTGGAGTAACACTTAGGAAAGGAAAGTGTTGAACTACCAGAACATTTTTATAATCAGAGTTGATAAGGCTCATGTTCAAAGAGGTGAAAAGACTATGTTTGAGACAGCAATTGAGTTCTTCATAGGTCTGACAGAAGTAGGTCTAATGGCACTAGGGCTGTGGATATTCCTTAAGTTTGTCCCTGCTCTATTTCACAAGGAGAAGTAAGAGAAGACAGAAAGACAAATAACATCTCCCTATTTTTATTTGTTTGAACGGTAAAGGTGAACGGAATGGGTAGAGGAAAAGTAGGACAGATATGGCCATTCTGGAAATATGAGAAATATCATGGACTCATCATACCCAACAAGAGATTCTACAAGTCATGGGGCAGTTCAGAACTCATCTTTCAGAACAAGCCAGAGTATCAGAGAAGATATAGATGTGCACTATGTCAGAAGACAATTTCTAGAGAATTCCCAAGACTTTATGACCCAACTGCATATGGACAGAAACGAGTATGCCCAAAATGTGGTAGACACTATCTTGTTCATGAAGTCCAACGACTAAAAGAACTGAAGAGGGAAATAGAAGAACAGATACAGAAGATGGAAGAGGCAATAAAGATTCTAGACCAGATAATAAATGATGACTACTATGTTGAGAAGATGGCTGTCTTTGAATTGATAGAACATCTACAAGAGTAAAGGTGATTTCCCTGAGTCTAAGTGAACAGTTAAATGCTCAGCCTAGTGCTTCTTTAAAGGTACAGAAAATTCAACAGGAGGCACTTTAAATGAACAAGAAAAGACCTGTGAAAACAAACAATAAGTGTCAGATAGAAGTATCGAGGTTGTCTTGAAAGGAGGGATGTCATCCAAAGTGTGTTAGGAGAGAACAGTTAAGACATCAGGAATGTCATAAATGAATGAAACTTTATATCTGGAAAGTCATCTTATTAGAGGTGATGTGAAATGCAAGAAATAACGAAAGAAGACCTCGAAGAGTTAGAAGCAATATATGGCTTTCAAGTGAAAGAAGAATGGTTCAACGGAAACATGACTAAGATTTCCTGTGAACTAGAAGATGAACGATACTGGGGAGGAGTAATTCATGCTATCAAGGTTGATGACATCATCTACAATGAAAGAAAGACATTGGCACTAATAAAACTAGGAAGTCATCTGTTCAGAGTAAAAGCAGAGGCAATAAGACCAAATGAAATTCTGTTCTTGGATGTGGACTATGACTTCAGATATACAGTGGAAGACTTCAGAGACAGATGGGTATTGGCTTATGGCAACTATGAAATTCCTGCTCTAGCTCTAATCATAGATGCTCAGACAGAGGAAGAAGTCAAAGAAATATTAGAGGCAATCAACAGAATAGCAACAACAATAAAGAAATACAGCTATCTTCCTGAAGTGAAAGACAATCAGTATCTACATCTTGACAATGGCATTATCACTAAAGAAATACTAGAAGACTTTGAAGAACACATGAAGACAGTTGTTCAACTAGGACTTAAAGCAGAGGCAGAAGAAGAGAAGAAGAAACAAGAAGCATTGAACAATGTTGTTCTATCTGACAACAAAGTAGAGTTCATTGCTCTCAATGGTGGAAAGTATTCATTGGAGTCTTCTCTGAAACTCAATGTCAATAAAGAGATGCTACTGCCTGTAATCTACTGTCATAGAAAAGAGGCTTCATACAAGCAATACATCAATGTCATGCAGACAATAGGTGATATTGTCTTTGCTCTGATGAAACAACATCCTGAAGGAGAAGTAACAATAGGGAAAGATGGAAGGAAGATAACACTAGGATGGGAAGTGAAACAGAGAAAGGATGGAACAACAGCTGTCTTCTACTTCCTGAATGGTAGAAGAGTCAAGAATGAATATGCATGGAAGAGAGTCTATTCTTACATTGAAGACAATGTTCCTATTGACTGGGATGAAATAGAAGTCAAGAGAGTAAGCAAGACAGGAAAACGAGAATTGTCTCCTAAGGCTAGAGAGTTACTGGAAGAAGGTATTCGTGGAGAAATAAGAGATGAAGAAGGAACATTCCCATTCCATCTAACTGTCAAGAGAAAGAATGACAAGTGGTATCTAGTAATTGGTGGTAAAGAGATTTACATCAAAGGAGGATTCTCTGTTATAGAGAGACTACACAACATGGCAACAGGAAAGGCATTGTATTGGGAAGACAGACAGAAGACAAGTTCATTCTATAAGAAGTTGAAAGAAATAGTAGGGAAAGAGACAGCTAAAGAGATAATCAAGACCATCAAAGAGACAGCTATCCTGTGGGGAGCAGTGGAGTAGTTGAAGATTTATTGGTGTAATGTCTGTCAGAAGATAGTTGAAAAGAGAAAATGTCCTACTTGTCAGGCAAACACAATAGAAGTTGAAGAGTGGACTACTGACTAGACAACAGCTGTACTCTGTACTGACAAGTGAGAAGTATGACAACTGACTCATCTGCTAACTTGATAGAGAGACTGACCAAATTAGAAATAGAAATTGCTCTGTTGTGGGAACAGATAAGCAAACTGAAGAAAGCAGGAATAGACTTTCTCTCTAGACTCTTAGATGATGAATACCATGTCATTATCCAAGTAGACCAAATGTCCAAGTATGGTTTCATATATGACATTGGACTAAGAAAAGGCACTAAGAAGAAAGCCAAGAAGAAACTTAAAGAACACAAGATAGAAATCTTGGATGAGACAGGAAACATGTTACGTGTAAGGATACCATGTGAGGTCATTGACTTAATAACTATTCTGGAGTAGAGACATGTCAGAGATAGTAGAAGAACTAAGACGTCTAGAAAAGAGAATGAAAGAACTAAAGTCAATACTCTTCTCTCTTCAAGTCAAGACACTAATCTTCATCCAACGAATGTTGACTAAAGAAAAGAGATTGTATGATGACATCCAAATTACAGGTGCTACTGAAACTGGAATAGGAATGATAGTTTATGTCCCACACAAGAACCTGGAAGAAGTCAAAGCTATCTTGAGGGAACATCATATTGACATCCAAATAGAATATTCAAATGCTGTTGGAATACATGTCACTTGGGAACAGATTCAAATGATAGACTTGCTAGGGTAGGTTAAGACATTGGGCCTGTATTTTCCTGGTAAAGCAATAGATGAACATGAGATGCTAGAGAAGTATCTTGGAATACCTTTTGAGGAACAGGAACTAAATGTGACATACAGTTGTGAGTTACTGGAACCATCAGAAAGACTATGGCTATGGACCAATCTGAGGACAGGAAAAACAGTCATTACTGGAGATGAAGGAAATGGATGGTGTATACCATTAATAGTAGCTGACAGCAGAGAAGAAGCCATTCGTAAATACATCAAGAATCCACCTAAAGCTAGATATCATGACTTGTTTGAAGCATTGGAACATCTAGCAATGGGAGTAAAGAATAGTGGCTGAGATATGGAAACAGTATGAAGAAGCCAGAGAGCTAGAACTGAAACTGAGAGAGAAGCTGTTCAAAATCAAAAGAGAAGTTGTCAACTTTCTCAGGAAAGAATTAGCAACAATAGACAAAGACTTCCTGGAACTAGAAGTATCACATTTCTCAGAAAGAGGTATATGCATTGTAGTTCGTTGTTCACGTCAACATCATGAAGAAATAAAGAAGAGACTGATAGAACTTAACACAGAGATAACTGGAACGTGGAGTACAGGGATAGGCATTGTTGTTCCCTGGGAGACAGTAGAAATGATAACTGTCCTCTACTAGTACAACTGTCAGTGATCATTAATAATGCCTAAGGCCATATTTCACAGAGTACTTAGTACAACTGAGAGTGCAACACAATGTTTAGAAGACTATTCTACTATGTAGGGAATAGAGATGAAAGAACTGTGGGATAAAGAGAAGGAGATATACCGTAAGTTAGAAGAACTGCAAAGAGAACGAGAGAAGTTGTTGCAAGAGAGAAGAAAGATTGAAACCAAGATTGGTATCTTCCTGGAACAGTTAGGCGATTACTTTAGAGCTTGGGTAGTAGATGCTAGAGCAGAAGAGAAAGGTCTTCTAGTGAGACTAGGGGTGTATGGTGACAAGGACAAACTACATCTAAAGAAAGTGGCTAAAGAATTGAACTTGACATTGACAGTATCTTCTATGAATCCTTCTCAAGGATGGTCTTACTTTGACACTCTCATTCCCTGGAAAACTTTAACACTTCTAGAGTTGTTGGTGTTGAAGCATTGAAAGAACTGTGGGAAAGATGGAATAAACTCTCTGAGGAAATATGGAGACTGAAACAGGAAAGGGAACAAGTGAAGGAAGAACTCCTTAGAATATTGAGAGCTATTGAAGAAAGACTCAATGGTTTCATCTACACCTTCAGAGCTTGTGATGAAGGATTAAAGGTAGAGTTCAAGGTTATACTAGCCAATGAAAAAGAACTGAAAGAGAAGATGGAACAATACAATCTGTCAGGAAAGAAGGTATGGGACAATGGTATCTGGGTTGCATATGACATCCTCATTCCCTGGAACACATTGACATTAATGGTGTTGTTGGATGAAGGAACTATGGGACAAGAAACGTAAACTGAAACATGAGATTAGACGTCTAAAACATGAACTTGAGAGAATAGAACTGGAGATAGGAGACTTGATGGACAGACTAAGTCGTTATTTAGTTAGACACAATGCTTACATTGTAACTCACAAGCCATTGGAAGAAGGACTAAGAGTAAAAGTATATGTGTTAGGTTCAGACTTGCAAGAACTAAGAAATGATGGTATCAAGGTGAAACTGTTAGAGAAACTAGAAGTGTGGAGGACATATGAACTGTTGATTCCATGGGAAGTTCTAACTCTCATCTGTCTCCTAGACACTTCAAAAGAACAAAAACAGAGTTGACATGACAATATGTTATATAGACTATTATTGAGGAGATTTCAGTTATGAAGAAGAAAATTGAGACACAAAAAGAGACACTAGACACTTTCACAGAAATGATAGAGAAAGCTAGTATTGAAGAAGTGAAAGAATGGTTACGAGAAATAGAGGAAGTCTGGAATTCACTAATGCAGAAGCCTTACCTAATTGTTGAGACACTTCATGGCTGTAAGACATTTGGAAACTTGACACTTAGAGTCTTCATCTGGAATGATATTCCTAAAGTCAAACCCAAAAGAGTAATTGACTTGGTGGCTTCTCCTCTTGAGAAGGAAGAATACTCACTCAGAGCAAAACTAAGAGGACAAGACTTCTATCCCACTTACCAATTTGAATCTCTTGAAGAATTGAAGTCCGTAATGAAAGACACTTATTGGATACTTCATCACTGTCTAAGTGGTTGAGATGTTAGCTTTAATTTTACTTCTAATGTTCTTAAGTGGTGTAACTTTCTTCTGTCTTCTCCTCTTAGGATTTGCTCTAGGTCTCTTGAAAGAAACATTCAAAAGTCCAAGTAGGAACAGATTCAAGAAAGACTTTTACAGAGATGATGAGTTTGCAGAAATTAAAGGGTTTGAAAGCACTGCTGAAGAAGATTTGTTTGATGAAGAGACGGAAGACTAGAGAAGTCTTGACTCCTATCTTCATAGA
>Ga0209410_1000053_pt1 | contig 43816 bp, 38 predicted proteins | sample Mar14436cmmetaG_FD_184135 | JGI IMG/M metagenome (GOLD analysis project Ga0209410, IMG submission 184135) | Marine hydrothermal vent microbial communities from Guaymas Basin, Gulf of California to study Microbial Dark Matter (Phase II) - Marker... ... | reverse complement strand
ATGGGGGGGTTATTTTAGCTTCCAATGACCTTCTGGCTTCTGGATCCGTCTGAGAGAGTGTTTCCAAAAATACCTTAAGTCTTGTTGAGTCTATGCCTCCCTCAGTTCTCTGTTGTTTACGAGAAGTTCTTTTCTCTACGATCTCGCGTAAATATTGAACAACATCGGATGTCAGGAATTTTCTAGCCATTGATGCTGTAAAGCTGATTTTTGACTCCTTTCCCGTGCCAGTTTCTTCCCTTTGCTCCTCCAACACTTGGTGCTTTTTAACTTTAAAGGAAAAAACACTTTGTACATAGGATGCTTGGACAGCTAGGTCAAATGAAAGATAGATTACGAGGACAGTAAGTATAGGGGGGTTTGTAGCGAAATCTATTATAGACTCCGAAGATAAGAACGATTCTTGCCATATGGGAGCAATTAGATTTAAAAACTCGCCAAGTTTATAAAGGAAAAGAATAGCCCCTTCAAAGAGCATAGTTTTAAGGGCATTGGAAAAATCGCATTTAAATATAAATAATATAAGAGTAATAAACATTAAGAAAATTATTATTTGTGTTAGAAAGATATACATCGGTTTTACTAGCATCCCAAAGCCAATGCTGCTTTGTGATACTGGTACGTTTAATACCATTCGGAGATACTCGTCGATGAAAAGTTGACTCAAGCGAAGCACATCTGATGGTTCTCGAATAAGAGTATTTATTAAAAATAAGGGAAGAAGAGAGAGATAAAGAAGAAACATGTGTAAGTAAGAGAGTATTAAGGTTTGTATAAATGTTAAACATGTGTAAGCGTAATTTAGGTCCCATATGTCACTAGGGGAATCTTTTAAAATTAAGTATACTGAGTAAATAAGGATTAACGCTGAAATTGTTCTCATGACTTTAGTGATTTTCATGTATATCACATCCAGGCTAAAATTGTGCAATCCCCCGTTTCTTAGCCTTTATATACTCTGAAATTAGCGTTGGTATAATATCATCTGGACCAACTGTCATTACATCCACATCGAGTCTTTTTATGTTCCTAATGATCTCCCTTCTTTCTTCCCAAAGTTCTATTGAAATTGCTTCAGCTAACGCTTTATCCACAGGTGATAAAGCTCTTTCCCCTATTTCAAACCAAGGTCCGAAGGGAGATATTATTAGTATTTCATATCCTCTTGCTTTCGCAAATTTAATTGCGTCCAGAACGCGGCTTCCAACTTCTTCTAAATCGGATATAATAATAAGATACGCTTTCTTTCTGAATTTTTTAGTTATTAAGTCAATTGCTTTAAGGAAATTTGTTCCTCCCTTGGCCTTTACTCTAGCCAGTGCATCCAGTATTCTATAGAAATGTCTTTCGCTTGATTTAGGCTCAATAAACTCATGTACATCGCTTGAGAAAACGCATAAACCTACCTCATCCTTCCTTTCTAATGCAAATTTGGCTAAGATTGATGCTGCTCGAATGGAAAATTCTAATTTGCTTGTCTCTACTGGTCCAGCTGCCATTGAGTAGCTTGCATCGAGCAAAATGATTATCTTCATGTTTCTTTCTGTTTCAAACTCCCTGATCATTAATTTACCCATTCTTGCAGATGCTTTCCAATCTATTCTTCGATACTCATCACCTACATTATATTGTCTAATACTGGCAAACTCTGTGCCTATCCCTCTTTCTCTTGTCCTATGAACGCCGAAAAGTTTTCCCAGTACTCTTTTTTTAGCCATTATTTCCATTCTTTTAATATCTTCATAGGGCGGATAAACTATAATATTAGTAACAGCGGTAACCGTTCTCACTATAGAAAAGAACTTTAATTTGTCTTGAACTATAAGTTTGCAAGGGCCTAATTTATATTCTCCTCGTAATTTAGGTAACAGTACATAAGAAAAGATGAATTTCTTCCCAGGATCAAGTCTGGTTATTAAATGATTTGTGCCCACTACAAGGTCAAAAGTCTCAGGGTATACATCGTATATTTCAAGGTAATCGATCGTCTGATAACCTTTATTTGTGAGCGTAACCTTCACATATACGTAGTCATAAGCAAAGACCTTCTTTTTATTTATTTTACGCGTAACTGTTATTTTTCCCAATGTTGCACTTGACTTAAAAAGGGGAAAAGTTACAACAACACTGGATAATAAGAAAATGCCTAGAATTGATAGCAAATAGCTTATGAGAGAGAAACCCGACGTAAGAAAGAATACACCTATGAGAATTACTGATAAACCTCTTCTTGTAAGCATGAAATCACCGTTTTTCCATTAAAATTAAACAGGAACTTCAACTTCCTCAAGTATTTCATTTATAATTCGATCCGAGGATATTCCCTCGAGCTCTGCTTCTGGTTTTAGTATTATTCTATGGTTTAAAACCGGGAAGACCAATGATTTAATATCATCAGGTATAACAAAATCTCGTCCAAGTATGGCTGCTCTTGCTTTAGCTGCACAAAGAAGAACGATAGATGCTCTAGTGCTTGCACCTAAAAGTATTTGTGGATGGTTACGCGTCTTTAAGACTATGTTTTTTATGTATTCAAACAGTGATTCGTCGACGTAAACCTTTCTAACAGCTTCTTGCATGGCTACCACCATTTGTGGTGAAGTAATTTTTTCGACTGTGACCTCCTCTGGCTCATTTTTTCTCTTTAGGATTTCGAGTTCTTCCTCTGGGTTAGGATAATCTACAAGTAGTTTGAAGAAGAATCTGTCGACTTGAGCTTCTGGAAGAGGATATGTGCCTTCAAGTTCGATAGGATTTTGGGTTGCTAGGACCATGAAGGGCTTCGGTAAATAGTAAGTTTCACCTTCAATTGTTACCTGTCTCTCTTGCATACATTCAAGAAGTGCAGACTGGGTTTTTGGAGGAGCACGATTTATCTCGTCAGCCAAAACAATGTTGGCGAAGATGGGACCCTTTCTTAAGTAGAATCTGCCGGATTTTTGATCGTAAACATTTGTGCCAACTATGTCTGCTGGTAGCAAGTCTGGAGTAAATTGTATTCTCTTGAATTCGCAACCTAATGCATCAGAAAAGGCTTTAGCCATTGCAGTTTTTGCTACGCCTGGCACCCCTTCAAGTAAAACGTGTCCGTCTGCAAGTAGCGCTATGAAAATGTTTTGCAAAATGTCTAGTTTTCCAACTATAACTTTACCGACTTCTGACAATACTTTTTGAACTATGCTTCTAATGTCTCTTATGGATATTTCAAGGCCTTTTTCCTCCAATCTTTTCCACCTCTTCTTCTATTTTCTTAAGTTGAAAGAAAAGTTTCAAAAACTGGTCGCGTGAGGTTACTTTAAGCTTTCCTTTTTCAATTTTCTCGAAGCTTAAAAGTATTTTTCTAATTTTACGAGTATCTAAATCAGGACGGTGTTTGGAAATTTGTTCCAAGAATTTATCCAATGAAAATCCCAGCCTAAACTTTAATTCTTCGCTAACGATTCGTTTAAATCTATTATATAGTATTTTCAGAGCTTTATCGTAAAATCCGTAAGTTTTATATTCCTTAATTTTTGATAAAAACGCAGTTCTTCCCCTTTTTCTGAATATTTTGAGTGGGGTGAACTTCCTACTTTCCTTTGTTACTGGTATCCATTTTTTAACCGTAAATACCATGAAAAACGGAAGGATTAATGAGAGGTACGGTATAGCCGAAAGCCAAGCAACGTACCCAATAATCGTACCAAAATAGACGGTTGATGAAGAGATGCTCCATGCTAGGTGACTTTCATCAAATACTATTGTTGCACTTTTATTGTAATTGGAAAGCCAATTTATTATGTTTAACGCAAATTTTGCATTATCTGCTCTTTCTATCATATCGTTTATGAAGATGCTGGCATCACTTAGGATGACTATACTGCCATTTAAGGCTTCGAACGCTGTAGCCACTGTAAATGGTCCTACCTGTTCGCCTGTATCATATTCATAATCATGATCAGCATCAAGCCAGCTAAAACGTGTTGTAGTAGCGACTGGTGGTAAAAGTATCAATGATGTGTCATTTGGTCCAACTATAGCACTTGCATGATTTAATATAATTGAATTTACACCACTAGTTATTGGATGGGGCATAAAATTGGTGATTATCGGTAAAACAGGATTTTTATCATAGGAGCCAGCATCCATTAAAATTTTGTCCGAAAATTTTATTTGAAATTGAAAGAGGATTTGGAGAATGGTGTTGCCACTTCCAAAGTCATCAGCTATTAAAATTCCTCCACCGCGCTGTAGAAACAGCAGTAGGTTTGGTATAATTTCGCTTGGGCTATAATATTTTGATGGGCCAATTATTACTAGGACTGCTGGTTGTTCAATTCTATTTATCATACTTAAGGACGATATCAATGTTTTCACGTGGAATCCTTCATTCTCAATAAGTTCTCTAAACTTTGAACAACCATCCCAATCTGTATTATAAATTGAAAACGATGGAGGAGAAGGTTCCTTACTAAGTACAGATAGAGCTATAGGTAGCCACGACAGGATAAATATTATTGTGAATACAATTAACGTTGTCGTTTTACTTTTGGGCAAGTTCTAGCGCTCTCCCTGTTACTTGTCTATAAATTGTGGAAAAGGCTTTAACAAAACTGTTATAGTCTTCAAGTCCAACCTCGTGATGACTGAATCTTGCTTTTTCGTACATTTTAATCAGAAGATACGTAGCATCGGGATTTAACCTGTATTCTTTTACAGCGTTTATTGCAAATTCTCTAGGTGTCAGGGAACCTGGGCGTTCAACGTTGAAGTAAGCTCTGAGAATTTTTTCAAATAAATTATATGCTTCGATTATTGCTTCTCTGAATTTTGCTTGTCTCACGTAATCGTTTATTGTCATTATTGGCGACGAGATGTCGATTTCCGGTTTTTTCTGTCGTCTAAATCCTTTCCAGAACTTTTTGAAGAATAGAAAAGTTGAGCTTAGTGCAAATGCCACCACAACTATTATGTAAAGTAGTTGTACTGGTACATTTATTTTCCACATTTTTTGCCTCACCTTAACTAATACAATAACCTCATTTGATTTGAATTGGGTTTTTGCCTTAAGTGTAGCATATATTGTTATATTACCTGGGTTTACATCTTTTGGAAGCGTGTAAAATACGGTAAAGTTTCCTTCCTCATCTAAGTAAATTAAATAAGGTGTTTCGTTTACGTACAATTTGACTTCCCTATCTATGATATATCGGCCACGTTCATCCACGACGTTCCCGGTAATTATCAAGCCCTCTCCAGGGTAAGCTTCAAGATAATCGGTGTTGTTTACAACCACTGTGATGGTCGCGTTCTTAAAGACGAATACATTAATACTTGTAGTCGATGCGTTATAGAAGTCGGTTTCCTCGTATAGAAATGTTATCGTTAAGTTTGGTGCAGGAACGTCTGGAATTGTTACATTTCCCTCGAAACTTCCTTGTTCATTGCTTGTTAAAGTAGCTAAAAGCGTCTTGTTGAATATTACTTGTATTTCTGCGTTCTGAATGGGATCGCCTCTTTCATCGATAATGATTCCTGTAACATTTAGTTGTTCGCCGGGTAGTACGTAGAGTGGTGATCCTTCCACGCTTATGCTTGAAAAACCGTAGATGATGATGTAAGCATACTCACCGCTACCTTTAAACCATGAAGGACTACTAACGGTAACGCGAACAACATACACTCCGACTTCAAGGTCAGGTGGGATATTAAATGTGGCAGTGAATTGCCCCTGCATGTTAGTCACATTAGTGACTCCGATACCTGTATTGTTAAATAATATCCGTATTGTTGCACCCTCTATTGGTTCATTGTAATCTTCGCCAGTTATGTTCCCAAATATGGTAAGAGAATTGCTGCGTCCAACTCTGGTTAAAGAAACATTAACATAGACAAACACACGTTCGTAAATTAGGATTTGCGATTTTGTTGAATTGCCACTTCTTATGTACCTGATTGTTGAATTATAACCGAAGAAGATATACGAAAAACCTAGAGAGTGATTTGCTGGAATTGTTGCGGTAAAATTATAGTACCCGTTTTCGTCAGTTTTAACGATTTCGAGAATATATGTCCTCCCACCGTCCTCCTCTGTCGAATTTTCCCAGTAGACAGTGACATTTTCGTAAGAAAGGGGAGTGTTATTATCAAGCAGTAAAAACCCTTCAACAACTATCGTCTCGTTTCTTCTAACCTCATTTGGAGTTACAGAGACCGTAAATTTGACTTTTGCAACAACGGTTACATTTGTAGTATTAGATGATGAAGATATTAGTGAAGAAATCCCGTCATAAATTGCATAAACCGTAGCATTACCTAGTGGGTGGCTAAGGGGCACAGTGTAGCTGGAACTAAAACCACCATCTGACTTAGTTGTTGTATGGAAAACTGCACTAAAGTTTTTTCCTTCCCAAATAATTGTTATTTCTTGATTTGGAAAGCCCCGTCCATTTTTAGCGTCAGATAAAACTCCACTTATTCGCGCTACTTCAGCCCTTGCAACCTCATCTGGTGTAACAGTAACTGTGATAGTAGTGTTGCCTGCTAAGATTATCGTAGTTTGGTTGTTTAACAATTTCCAGTTTGCTACGATTACATGGAAACCTATAAGAGAAACATCTGTGAAATTAAAAGTTAGAGTTGCAACTCCGCTTTCGTTTGTTATACTTGTTGCACCATTTAACGTTAGAGAATCATATATGTCAGTAAAAGTTATTGTTTCATAGGGTAAAGGTTCTCCATCACTAAGCAGAGTCGCAGTTAAATTTACTGGCACACCTCTTGTGACATTTTCATGAGATGATGTAATAGTTAAAGTGTACCTCGGATTTATTACGAATTGATCCCTTTCGGTGTTTAGTGCCTCTAAATATCCTGGGGGAGATGGATCAAATGCAACCCAAACACCATCAACGCCGCTATCTGTTTTTATTGGTACCCAAACCTCTGCCCAGAAATGTAAATGTTTGTTTTTTACGATTCTACTACCCTGACTTTCTTCTCCCGGCAGGAAACCGAAAACTAATCTTGCAGATATTCCCAATATTCTAAGCGTTATAATGTAAGCTGTTGCAAAATGTATAGATATTCCTTTACGCCTCTGGAGAAACCACTCAACCCAGTCCTGATCTTGAGATGGCCCAGAACTACTTCTTGATGTCCAAAACCACATATCATAGTCGTAATCAAAATTAACCTGAAAATATCGTAAAACTATTAACGCGGTTTCAAATGTATTTTCACCTTTCCCTTCGAATTGGCTAGCAAAATCATACACATATTGCGATAAAGGTGGAATGTTTCCGTCTCCATATATATTTTTAATTTCTTGAGGAGTATAATTTGGGGGCAAAGCTTTAAGTCTAATTTGTGTTAAATTAACGAAAGCATATGAAACCATATATTTTAGAGTTGTTGACCCGGAATCCTTAAAAGTTGCATTAAAAATAACATCTTGGTAAGAATCGAGAAGAAACTCGTAGCTTAAGGGTTCTACGCCTACTTCAAGGGATCCATCTAATATTAAAGGTTGTGGCCAAAGTACTGGAAGATATCGCGTAAAAATAGCATCATAATCTATATTCATCGTTATGGTATAGTTAAGTGGGTTAGGAGAAGGAAGTAAATCTAGTGGTGTTGTCGTTTGATTTGTTTGTGTCCATTTACCTGCTGAGTCGCCTATTCTACCTGTGTAGTTATCATAGGTTGTAACTCGCCAGTATCTAGGCGGATTTGCTGGAGAAACAGTAAATAATACTTTTTCTAGATCTGCTATTCCTTCGTAGGTTAAAAGTGAAAGCCAATCAACGTCTTCAAGCGATACATTTTCTGGTAGTGACACATTCTCAAAAAATTCTTGGCTCCAACTGCCACTTGTTGGAAGTGAACCAGATGGGAAAGAAGAAGGAGTATAGGGCGGTATCTCTTCGTACGGTTCCTGAGACTGTTTAGTTGAAAGTGTCTTTCCAAAGTCTGTTGTCAATACACAGAAACCTGATGGAAACATAAATAGTATTATTAGAATTATAGCCCAACATCTTCTAATTGTTAGATGTTGTTCAAAGAGTTGCGATGTTCGCAAGTAGTAACCTCCGTCACTATATTATCATAACATACCTTAAAAGTTTAACTAAAAAGTCTCGGGGAACTTTCCACATTCCGTAGGACTTTTCTTATCTTTATAGCAGGATTAATTGTTTATTTCCTCAAAATGCTAATACTTTCTTAATATTTTGTCTTTTTATCTTGTGTAAAGGTCTGTACTACTAATCAGTGGTAGAAAGTCTTCATCGACCATTGTCTCAGCGAACCGGATTTACATCATCTTAAATATTAAAGTTCGCTGCTCTTTCTGCTTTTATCTATTAGTTTTAAAATAAATAATTTGTCATTGATCGCATCCTCGATCGACCTTAATATAATAGGCTCTAATATTTCTCTAAGAACTGTTTTTAGGAGTAACGGGAAATCTATATCATTTATCGCTGTTGCGAGTCTTTTCTCAAATACTTCCTTAGCTACACTTTTTAATTCGTCTAGAATGGCATCTTCTATTTTTAGATGTTGTAGTTTTTCACGAACTGCTCTTAATATATTCTCTTTAACACTATTCGAGATATATTTTAAGTTTTCCTCGTTGCACATATCTGAATCCTCTACAGCTTAACCTATATACTCAGGTTCTCTTTTCTCCCCTTTTTTAACTGCTTCAACTCTTTTTACTGCTCTTTCTTTTATTTCATGAAGCAATTTGAACATCTTCTCTATTTCTTCATCCAGTGGAGAAGTATCGATATGTAGGTCGAATATTCTATTTAAAGATTCAACTAATGCTTTAGATGCTGATGGATCCTTAGAGATAGCAAGCCATCTATCCACTCTTTGGGCAGCCTCCCCAAGAAGTATTGCTCCTTCTATTCCGTAAAAAATCTTTGCTAACACTGGGACTAATCCATTCATTCCAGTAATTACCCCATCCGTGAGGAGTACTAGGTTTTTATCCTTCGACCTAAGGAGTTTAATAACTTCTTCTGATGTCGCAGTTAGGAAGACCTTTGGGTTCCTTTTAGGCATACTAACAGGCGATGCGGCGAGCGCCACTACCATTTCTACTCTTAATTCGTTTAAAACATCGGTTATATATGCTGATAATTCGTTCATGCCCGTAATTGTTGTGGGTTGCCAATCACTTGTTAAAAGGATAAAATCTCTGTCGATATGATTATTTCTCCATATGTAGAATTCACATTGCGCTGTCCTGACTTTTCCATCTCCTTCTACAACCACATTAGGTGGAAAATCTGCATAACCTACTTCCATGAATTTTTTAGCCTTAGAAAACTTAATAATATGGTCTATAGCCGTTTTCCCAGCCAATGCTATCCCAGGCATCCCTTGTAGACATACTGGTTTTCTAAGGCTCTTAACATCAATGTCGAGAATTTTCCTCTTTAAAATTTCCATAATTCGACTTCTCCTAAACTTTGATGTTTCAAGAGAATTAATTCAATTGTAGATATTTGATTTTAAACTTAAAGATTTCTCTTGAAAATGGCGCCTTTAAACCCTAACGATAACCACGATTTTACTAAAAGTTTTATATTGAAATTTATCATTCAAATCCTGGTGATTTAAATATGAGAATGAAGCTAATTTCGGTAAAGTTACCAGAGGTTTATCTAGAAGGAATAGAAGAACTCGTTAAAACAGGTTTCTACCCAAATAGAAGTGAAGCTATACGCGTTGCAATTAGAGATTTATTAAAAAGAGAACTCTGGGAAAAACAAAGATCCATAAACCTAGAGGAAGAAAGAGATGAAAAGCTTTCTGTCCTTGTAAAGAAAACTCTCCTAGAAGAAATATAATTCAAAACTCATAAACCCAATGTTCACATGCCAAAAGCGTAGTATTAAGAATTGAGCTAGTGTTTTTTAAACAGCAGGTTATACTTAAAATGAATTACTTGATGACAATCTTCATATTAAGGTTTGTCATTTCACTTCGAAAATGTGAAAACACGATTTTTAATTTTCCACTTGATTAAATTGCTATAAACGTACTTTATGGAAGACGATCAGTTATTACAAACTTAAGTTTTATATTAAGAAGAAGACTAAACTATCACACGGTGATGATGACCCATTGCAGTACTGACGAGTGGATGTGGACGATGGGCGGTCTGAACCCAAATTTATTCGTTAAAATATTCAAAAATACAGCTATGCACGTGAGTTAAGCGATTTATTGAGATTACGTGTAAAATTGTTAGGGTTTTTAGCTTAATCTGTTAAAAGAGCCGCTATTTTTTGGGCTGTTTGTTTCATTGTAAGAAAAATTAGTCCTAAATTTGATGAATGTTTAGCTAAAACCGTTAATATAGCGTTTTGACCTACAGTTGTCATTATTATGTATCCCTTCTCCCCCTCAATTAATATTTTTACAAGTTTTCCTTTTTGAAGCTCTTGTAGAGCTTTCTCGCCCACACTAAGTACAGCGGCTGTCATCGCTGCAACAACATCGTCATTTACTCCTGCTGGCATCGCAGAAACTATTGGAAGGCCCTGAAGAGATACTATGGCGCTGGCTTCGATCCCCGGTGTATTTATTTCTAAAAGTTGAAGTATTTGTTTTATTTGCCCCACTTTACTCGACATAATACTCGCCCCGTATTTAATTCTAAAATTATGTAGTAAGTGTAAAAAGATTTTTGCTATGGATGATAGTGTGTTAACAAATGTCATTCATAAACTTTTTATACGTCTCCTAATACCGTAGTTTCAAAGCCTAACGATTATTCGCTTTAGGTTGAGTATAAAAGGTTTATACCTATTGTTTTACAATTGCTATGACTTTAAAAGGTGTGAAAAAGTGGTTGAGACGAGTGAAAAGGAAGAAGAGGTTGAAGAAAAGGAGAAAATTGAAAAGTATCGTAAGGCTGGGCATATAGCAGCCAGAATACGAAAAAAACTTAATAAGCTTGTTAAGGTTGGAACGCCTGTAATTGAAATTTGTAATCGCGTAGAAACTCTTATAAAAGAACTTGGTGGTAGTCCAGCTTTTCCATGTAATGTGTCTATAAATAATATTGCTGCTCATTATACGTCTCCACCAAATGATGAAACGGTTCTTGAGGATAATAGTATTGTTAAGGTTGATTTTGGCGTGCATATAGATGGGTTCATAGCTGATACAGCGATTACGTTTGACTTGAACTCTGGCTTTGAAAAACTTAAAGAAGCTGCAGAGGAAGCCCTTAGGGTTGCTATCGAGAACATTAAAGCTGGAGTCAAGACAAATGAAATTGGCAAGTTAATCCACGAGAAAATAAAGGAATATGGTTATAAACCAATTAGAGACCTTTCAGGTCACTTATTGGATGAATACTCTCTTCACGGTGCAAAAATTATTCCAAATATCGCATTGCCGCATGGAGAAACTATAGAGGTTGGAGAAGTTTATGCTGTTGAAACTTTCGCATCCACAGGATCTGGAACCGTTCATGAAAAACCTTATGCCTATATTTACCGTGTATTGCCAGTGAGAATACCTGTAAGATTACTAAGTTCTAGGAAGCTTTTAAAAATTGCTAGTGAAAGATTTAAGGGCTTACCTTTCGCTGAACGATGGTTAGTTAAAGAAATCCCTGCGATAAAACTTGCAATAAGAGAATTAACGAGTAAAGGTATTCTTTACAAATACCACGTCCTCGCAGACGAAAGAGAAAGTATGGTTGCGCAAGCAGAACACACAATAATTGTGACTGAAGATGGATGTGAAGTTACAACATCGACAAAAGGGGAAGAGCTATGAAGATAACAGAGCGAAGAATTCTAATCACGGGTGGCGCCGGATTCATTGGAAGTCATATAGTCGACGAGTTAATTAAACGAAAAAATGAGCTAATTGTTCTAGATAATCTATCTTCTTCGGACATAAAGAATATTAGGACTCATCTATCGAAGGACAACTTTAAATTTGTAAAGGGCGACATAAGAAATTTTGATTTACTTAATTCGCTACTTAAAGATGTAGATGTAGTTTTTCATTATGCTGCTAACCCTGATGTTCGATTAAGTGTTGAAAAACCTGAGATAGACTTTGAAATAAATGTTAAAGGAACTTTTAATGTGCTTGAGGCTATGCGTCTTAACGACGTTAAAAACATGGTTTTTGCTTCGAGTGGAGGAACTTTATACGGGGAAGCTAGCGTAATTCCAACGCCGGAGAGTTATCCTCCAAGACCAATAAGCGTTTACGGCGCGTCTAAAGCAGCCTGTGAAGCTTATATTTCGGCTTATTGTGGCTTTTACGGGTTAAACGCTATATCGCTAAGATATGCAAACATTATTGGGCCTAGGTCGAGTCATGGCGTTATTTACGACTTCTTTATGAAGCTTAAAAGAAATCCTCATGAGCTTGAAATTTTAGGTAATGGAAGACAAAAAAAGTCTTATCTTTACATTTCAGATTGCGTTAAGGCAAGCATATTGGCTGTTGAAAGGCATCAAAAAGGTTTTGATGTTTTTAACGTCGGGTCTGATGATTGGATAACTGTCAATGAGATAGCTAAGATTGTTATTGAAAGATTGGGGCTAAAAAATGTAAAAATTAAATATACTGGTGGAGATCGAGGTTGGCCTGGTGACGTTCCTTTAATGTTACTTGATATATCTAGGATAAAGGCGTTGGGTTGGAAGCCAGAAGTTCCCATAAGGGAAGGAATAGCTTTATATGTTGACTGGCTTAAAAAAGAATACGGATACGGTCTTTAATATTTCAGAAATTCGACGTAATGGGTTTGTTTTTATAATAGTGAGTTCTGATCCATAAGTTTGTACAGTTTCTTGTTATGCTCCGTAAAGTTTTTAAATGAAACTTGCTTTTTGCTTAAAAATTTATCGGTAATCTTAAATAATGAACGACATAGGAATTCTTTCAGTCACGTCTCTAAAGTGTAGCCGAGTTATAACACTGTGATATGTTTTGTGATTTTCAAAATTTACTTGTTAAGATTTGGAGGGATATTGTGGCTAAAAAAGATGCTAAAAAATTTGCACGGGAATTTTTTGAAACAGTTGACTTATGTCCGGAATGCGGTAGTCGAGAACTGTTTTTGGATTCAACTCGAGGAGAGTTAATATGCGCACGATGCGGACTAGTTGTTAGGGAACATATAGTGGACCCTGGGCCTGAATGGAGGGCATTTACAGCGGAGGAAAGGGAGAAACGTGCAAGAACTGGAGGACCTATGACGCCGACCATACATGATAAGGGATTGTCCACGGTAATTGATTGGCGTGATAGAGATGCCCTTGGGAGAAAATTGAGTCCTGTAAGAAGAGCTCAAATATACAGATTAAGGAAATGGCAAATAAGAACGAGAGTCCATAACAGTATAGACCGTAACCTTACTTTTGCTTTGGCTGAACTTGATCGATTAACATCGCAACTTCAATTACCCAAGCCGGTTAAAGATGAAGCTGCATTACTATATAGAGGGGCTGTTATAGGGGGCATGATTAGGGGTCGTAGTATTGAAGCTATGATTGCTGCAAGTGTTTATGCTGCATGTAGGTTACATGGAGTACCTAGAACTTTAGATGAGATCAGTAAGGAAAGTAGAGTAAACAAAAAAGAGCTGGGGCGATGTTACCGGTTGTTACTGCGTAGATTGGATGTAAATGTTCCGGGTTGTGATCCAGTAGTTTTTGTCGGTAGATTCGGCGAGGAATTAAACTTATCTGGCAAAGTTTTGAGATTGGCCATAGATATTGTAAGACGTGCTCGTGAGCTTGGGTTAACTGCTGGTAAGGATCCTACGGGCCTAGCAGCGGCAGCAATATATATTGCTGGAATTGTTGAGGGAGAAAGAAGAACGCAACGAGAAATAGCAGAGATAGCTCATGTAACAGAGGTAACGGTGCGTAACAGATACAAAGAATTGATAAAACAACTTGACATAAAAATAGAACCATAAATCCTAATTCTATCTTTATTTATTTATGGATTATCAAATGATTATGAACATTATTTGGAAAATAAACTATAATATGAGACATATAAATTTAGGATAAAGTGGGAAATCGTTGTTTGGAGGATAAATAGGTTTAGTGGCCTAGGTAATGTCTATGTTGTCTTCTGAAAATCCTTCTTGAATAAGTAGTGCTTTTACTCTTTCTCTATGATCTCCTTGTAGTTCTATTTTTCCGTTTTTGGCTGTTCCGCCACATGCGAGTTTATGTTTTAACTTTGTAGCAAGTTGGTGAAGATCCACGTCTTTTTCATTTATTCCTTCTATTATTGTTACTTCTCTTCCCCACTTTCTTTTTTCCACACGAATTTTTATTCTTTGTTCTTCTTTAGCTATTACTTCACATTGGCAGATATCTTTTGGCAAACCACAGATCGGACATCTTTCTAAGGATATGTTTTTGCGCCTCCTTTCCTTTATATGTTCCTTTAACTTGTGGGTTATTTATCTTTAATGCACTATTTATTTTTTATTAATTGGTGAGTGAACCATTTTACGTATATTGTCTAGTTGGATGGTATTATTCTTAAATTTCTTAATTAATATTTTGAATATGTAGACTTGTTCATAACTGAATGGCTCTTAAGGTCTGGAAGGAGTTCTATGAATGCGATCATTGTTGACGCTTTAGGCGCAGAAAAAGGATATAGAAAGTTTTCAAGAGATGTTATAGGTGCTGGCCCAAGAAGTATCGCTGGAGTCCTAGAACGTAGCGGTTTGAGTTGCAAAATAGTTTTAGCAGAACATTTTCTTACGAGGAAAACAGATTTTGTAAATAATTTTGATATAATGTTTGTAAGCGGAATGAGCATGGATTTGCCGTGCATTATAAAAGTTATTTCAAAGTGGAGGAAAGCCAAGACTACTGATAGTCCTCCTGTTATTGTGGGTGGTCCAGTGGCATCTGATCCGTATACCCTGATTTCAAAAACAAAATGTTCAATCGCAGTCATAGGAGAAGGTGAAGAGACATTAATGGAACTTTTAAAGAACGGGTTGGCCGATGGAATTATCCCCGAGCCACACGCGCTAAAAAGTATTAGGGGTATAGCTTGGTTTAACGGAGATAATATTCGTGTTAATCCTTTACGTTCCATTTTGCCTAAGGAGAAGTTAAACGCCTTTTTTCCTTCTGTTGAAAGAATTAGAGATTATCCGACTTTTTGGGCTTGCAGGGTCTATGTTGAATGTGTCAGAGGGTGTTCCAACTTTTATAGGACAAAAATAACGTTGCCAGACGGAAGAAAATGCACAAATTGTGGCAATTGCTTTAGCGGAAGTCTCTCACAAAGACATTTTTGTCCTCAAAATATTCCTCCAGGTTGCGGATATTGTTCCGTACCTTCTCTTTTCGGTCCTTCCCGAAGCAGAGGTTGCAAAACTATTGTTAAAGAAATAAAGTCACTTATTAATATGGGCGTCAAGAGAATTGTTCTTGGCGCATCAGATTTTTTGGATTATCAACGTGATGAGCTTGTATATCCTGATCCTCTAACGGATCCTAGATACCCGCCACCGAATTACGAAGCTATTGAATATTTACTTTCAGAGATCATAAAAATCCCTGAAGTCGCTAGTGGGGAGGTGTACGTGTCCGTTGAGAATGTGAAACCTAATCTTTTTGACGAAAAAGCAGCAGAGATTATATCTAAATATCTTCCAGGTACCACTATTCATATAGGTTGTGAAACTGGGTCAGAGTTACATTGTAAGCTAATTGGTAGACCATCAACTCCAGGAGAAGTATTAAATGCTGTTAAAATAGCTAAAAAATATGGTTTAAGACCTTACGTTTACCTTATTCATGGATTGCCTGGTCAGTCTGAAGAGACGGTCAATGCAACAATTGATATTGTACGTAAAGTGAAGAAATATGTCGAAAAGATAACCATTTATAGGTTTAGACCTCTTCCCTTTTCTGCTTTTGGAGATTTTCCCACTCCTTCTCCAGCTATTAAGGATCCTTTGAGTAGAAAGGTGGTTAATGAGGTAGAAAAGATAAATAAAGAAGTGAAATTTAGGTTAATCGGTAAAGTACTTAGTGTTATTGTGGCTGAGCCTTTCAGAGCGAGAAGAAATGATGGTATTGGATACGTAATTTCTGAAGGCCCTGTAGTAGTTGTTAAAAACGCTGGAAATAAAATTGGTAGAAAACTTAAGGTTAGGGTTACACGCGTCATTTCGGATAGGTTAGTAGAGGCAGAAGAAGTTTCAGATTAAATTGAGATTTATGTACATTATGGGCAGCTTTGCTACATATATCTTTGCCGAAGAGTTTAAGTAACCTAGGGTACTAAACAAAAGAGAAGGAACTTCTCATGATTGGAGGATCATATAATGCCTTATGTTTGTGCAAAATGTGGACGGGAAATGACTGCAGAAGATTTAAAAGCCCTACCAGGAGTACGATGCCCATATTGCGGCCATAGAATATTATATAAGGCAAGACCGCCCTTAATCAAAAAAGTAAAGGCCAGATAAATTGGATTCATACAAGTTTTACTTTAATCGTAAATAATCATTTTTAAACAGTTGATTTCCAAAGGTAGTGAAGGGAATGTCAAAAATGGATATTTATGAAAAAATTGTAGAGCTTCTTAAGCGAAGAGGGTTTCTTTGGTCTAGCTTCGAGATATATGGTGGTGTTAGGGGGTTTGTTACCTACGGTCCCCTTGGAACCGAATTGAAACACAGAATAGAGGAAAAGTGGAGAGAATGGTTTGTATATAAGCAAGGGTTTGTTGAAATTGAAAGCCCAGTTATCATGCCTGAAGTGGTTTTTAAGGCTAGTGGGCATTTAGATCACTTCACAGACCCTATTGTTGAATGCCTGAATTGTAAAAGGAAATTTAGAGCGGATCACATTGTTGAAGAAGCAACTGGTATGGTTGTGGAGGGGCTAAGTCCAAAAGAAATTGAAGAAATTATTAAGAAAAAGAATATAAGATGCCCGGAGTGTAAAGGTCAGCTTGGCCAGGTCAATGTGTTCAATTTGATGTTTAAGACTACCATCGGCCCATACAGCGAAAACAGGGGGTATGCGCGACCTGAGGCCGCTCAAGGTATGTTTGTTGAATTTAAAAGGGTATTTACGGCAATGCGAGAGAAACTGCCCCTAGGGATCGCTCAAATTGGTAAAGTTTTAAGAAATGAGATTAGTCCTAGAAAGGGATTGATTCGTCTAAGAGAGTTCACTATCATGGAAGTTGAAGTATTTGTTGACCCAGAAGATCTTTCCTGTCCTAGATTAAGCGAAGTTGAAGATGAAGAGTTACAGTTAATAACCGCCGAGATGCGGGCGAGAAATGAAGAGAAACCTTTAGTTGTAACCGCTCGGGAAGCTGTTGAAAAAGGTTATATTTCTGCTGAATGGCAAGCTTATTTTATGGTAATTTCAAAATATTTCCTTTCCAGTTTAGGTATTCCATGGGAAAGACAGAGATTTAAAGAACAAATGCCTTGGGAAAAAGCCCATTATTCTAAGCAAACCTTTGATCACGAAGTTTATCTTGAACGTTTTGGATGGGTGGAGGTTGCTGGACACGCGTATAGAACAGATTACGATTTAAAGCGACACATGGAACACAGTAAGGTCGATTTAACTGTTTTTAAGAGATATAAGGAGCCCCGCATCGTCGAAAAAGTCATTGTAAAACCCTTAGAGGACGTAATTAAAACTGATTTTGGCGATAACGCTTCAAGGATAATTAAACTACTTAAAAATATTGATCCAAGAGAGTTAAAGAATTCCTTTGAGAATGAAGGTTACTATGAGTTTGATGGTAACCGAATAGAACCTAGACATGTAAAAATAGAGGTTAAAAAGGAGAAGATCACTGGCAGAAGATTTATTCCTCATGTTTTTGAACCCAGTTTTGGCGCGGATAGGTTAGTATATGCTACGCTTGAATGTAGTTACTCTGTAAAGGAAAACCGAGTAATTCTTAAACTGCCAAGGGATTTGGCGCCCATACAAGTAGCAGTGTTTCCTTTAGTTAATAAGAATGGTCTTCCAGACATCGCACGAGACATTTGGAACATGCTTAAAGAAGAAGGAATTAGAGCAACATACGATGATTCCGGGTCAATCGGAAGAAGATATGCTAGAGCTGATGAAATTGGTATACCAATTGCAATAACTGTCGATTACCAGACTCCCAAAGACAACACAGTCACATTAAGAGATAGAGACACGTGGAAACAAGTGCGGACACCAGTGGACAAGTTACTTAATAGCCTCTTAGATTATTTTAAAGGTAAGAAAAACTTTGATGATCTCGGAATTTATCAAGAATAGTTGAGGTGATAAGATGGGAGAGGTAAAACAGAAGAGAATGAGGTTAAGACATCGTGTAGAAGTAGAAAGAGGTAAATCATTCCTAAATCCTGAAACCATGACTTTTTTTGAGTTAGAAGATGGTCAGGAAATCGAAATTGTTGTAGCGAAAAAGAAAAGATTTAGAAGTGTAGCTTTTTCAAAAAGCGAGGTACCCATTAATGAGGTCTGGATGAACCCAGACGAGCTACAGGAGAAGGGTATTGCAGACAACTCTATAGCAACTGTTAGAAAAGCTACTCATACTTAAACCTGAATGGATATTCTTTCTCCAACCTTTGGTGCGTATGCTTCGATTTTTTTATTTTTCTTTATTCTCTCTGAGAAATCTAAAACTTTAATTTCTTCCCCGTGTATACAGAAAACTTTCTTTAATCCTCTTAAATAAGAAATAAATCTGAATAAGCTGGGTTGATCTGCATGAGCGCTAAAATCAAACATTTTTACCTCTGCCAGAACCTCGACCGACCCTCCTTTTGGTAACTCTATTTTTCTCTCCCCGTCAAGTAGTCTTCTTCCTCTGGTGCCAGGTACCTGATAGCCTGTTAAACATATTAGATTTTTAGGATCACTGCCAAGTTCTTTTAAGTAGAACATTGCTGGTCCGCCCTCTAGCATCCCCGAGGTACTTATGATAATGCATGGCTCCTCTCGTTCAACAGGTTCGTCTCTATCTTTCACTATTGTGAAAAGTCTGGATTCCAAAGGATTTCTTTTTGCATATCTTATTGCTCTTCTTATTTGTGGTCTCAGGTAGAGCCAGTAAATTCTGTAAAGTTCATTGATTTTTTTGATCATTCCATCGATGTAAATTGGTACATTTGTTAGAGCTTTGCTTCTCATGTGAGATTCTAGTGTGAGCATGACTTCTTGGGCTCTACCGACTGCAAATGCGGGTATTAGAATTTTACCTCCTCTTTTAATGGTTTTTTCAATCGTCTTTATGAATTCTTGCTCTGTTTTCTGTCTACTAGGATGCTTATCGGAGGAGTGCCCATATGTAGATTCAATTATTAAAATGTCTACTTTTCCAACACCGACATCTGCCATTTCAAGTGTTTTGCTATTGCGCATGGATAAATCTCCGGTGTAGAGGATAGATAGATCGTCTGTCTCTATTTTTATCATGGCCGAGCCTAGAATGTGTCCAGATCTATACATTGTAAGACGAGTATTTTTATGCAGAGTAATTGGTGTTCTATAAGAGGAATCGATAAAATATTTTCTAAGGGCCATAACGTCTTTTATTTCGAACGGTGGGGCTTCATTACATTCTTTAGCGATTTTTAGTAAATCTATGTAAAGAATTTCGGATATGTCTTGTGTTGGCGGTGTAGCATAGATTTTACATCCATATTTTCTGGCGATAACTGGTATATAGCCAGAATGATCTAAATGGGCATGTGAAACGATTGCTATATCTGGTTTTTTTGGTGGAGAAATAGGGTATCTGTTTTCTCCCTTTGTACCTAGGTTAATTCCGCAATCAAGTAAAATATTCATGTCTTCAAGTTCCAGTAGCATCGATGTTCTACCTACTTCTCGTGCTCCTCCCAAAAAAGCTAAAGTTAACGTCTGCTTCAATTATGGCCCTCACAGATTGTTGGCGACTCTAACTATGTATCATTAACCAAATTAAAATATATTTCTAAAGAAGGGGGCAACTAAGAAATTAAGGACTAAAAATCAAAAAGGCATACAAGAAGAAACTAATACACACTAAGAAAAGAAATAATAGTGCTAACAGTTTGCTTTTAGTTTTTCTGTCCAAATCGCAGCTCACCATTTAATCAATTTTTGGTGTAAATTCTTCCTCGAAGAGATATTTTGCAAACTCTTTAAGTTTCGGAATTCCTCTAATTTCGGTTGGGAAGAGGGGTATATAAACCACTGAAAAGTCGGAGTAATACTCGTTTATAATTTTCAGGTTTTCTATTTGCATGCCTCTTCGAGCTGCGCAAAAAGTACAATTTGGTACTTCTGGATGAATCATGTTTACAATAATGTGTGTGACGGGGATTTCATATTCATACAATGTTCTCACTAAACGTTCTGTTTCGTAAATTGACATAGCTTCTGGGATCATGACTGGTATGAACCGTGTTTCTTCTTCATTTGATAATTCTGCCCTGGCTACTTCAATTGTTTTTTTCAATTTTTCAAGGTATTCCATTGTTTTGTCTTCTTCTTTGCCTCTGCCTAAAATTCTTTTGAAGAATGCTGTCATTTTTTGGATCCATGCTCTCATTTTAATAAGTTTCCCGACCCAACCATTAAGAATATCTGGCAGGCTTAGAAGTCTTAGAGTGTGACCTGTTGGAGCTGTATCGAAGATTATAATGTCATATTCAGGTTTCTCTATGAACTCTAGAACTTTTGCGAATGCCAAGGCTTCATCAGCTCCGGGTGGTGTAAGTGTTGTCAATTCTTCAAGTTCATCTGTTTCTATATCTATTGGTAAACCTAGTTCCGGTGTTGACTTTATTTTTTCACTGTATTCGCGTATTGCTTTCTTGGGATCGATTTCAAGCCCATAGAGGTTTTTAATTCCATTTATTTTTCTAATCGAATCGCCTATTTTCTCACCGAAACTGTCTGATAAGCTGTGGGCTGGATCTGTACTAATTACCAAGGTTTCATTTCCATTTTCTGCTGCCCAGAGAGCGGTTGCAGCGGCACAGCTCGTTTTACCTACACCGCCCTTGCCGCCAAACAATAAAAATCTTAATTTATCCTTTTCGAAAAGCTCCGTTAACAACATTTTCCTCGCCTGAATTACAATGAGAAATGAGGTTTATAGATTTTAAGTTGTGTTGGATATTTAAAAATTGTTTTAGATTTTCAAAGAAAATGTGTTAGGTATATCTATCTAGGACCCGTTGGTGAGGTGGTATTTATGCTCAGGCGGTTGATCCTAGGCCATCGGCAGAGCCTAGCCAGCTGATGCCATTCTTCATCGGCACTAGTATGTTTCTGTGAGAGTTATATAAGGTTTCTGTATATCGCCTGATAAGCAACTAAAGTAAAATATGTGCTTGATTAAGATGACAATTTTAGGAAAGTATCAATATCATTTTCTCGAGTTTTACGAAAATGTTATAAATATTGGTTATCATTTGTTGCACGACGGTCTGGAGATGTTAGTGTAAACGCTTGTATCAAATTTATACTTAAAAAGATAAATTACAGCCGTGGAGGTTAAAATTTCATGGTGATAAATCCTTATGCCAACGATGAGGAAAGAAAAGTTCTCGATATGTACCAAGATCACATAAGAAAAGTGGTTACAGCTGTGAAAGAATTAGCTCTTATGGTAGAAGAATGGATAAACAATGAATGGGAGGCCATTGAAAGAAGATTAGAAAAAATTTCATCGTTGGAGAAAGAAGCCGATGAAATAAAAAGAGCCCTATTGGATGAAGTTTCTAAGGCTGCTACTTTAATACAGCGAGAAGATCTGATGCGATTAAGTCTTATTGCAGATGAGATAGCTGATTATGCTGATGCAACTAGTTTCAGATTGTCGCATCTGCGCGACTGGCGTCCTCAAGGTGAATTAGCGAATATGTTTAGGGAATTAGTTGAATGGGTTGTAAAGTCTGTTGAGAAATTTAGGGAAGCAGTTTTTATACTTCCTCAAAATGCCGAGAAAGCTATTAAGATTGCGGAAGAAGTAGATGAATCGGAGAGAAAAGTAGATACATTACAAAGAAACATCGTTTATGTCTTGTATGATTTAGAGTTAGAGGCAAAGACTCTGATAAAAGTAATAGATTTTGTAGAACATATTGAAGAAATAGCGGATCTTGCAGAGGATGCTGCGGATGCTGTAAGAATAGTGGCAGTTGCTAGATTGAGATAGGAGGAAAAAGATGTCGGAAAAATTTAGAGGGGAATTTCTCGGTAATAGGGTTGTTGTTTGGAATTCTCAGCAGGGATCTAAACTTTATGCTGAAGGATTTTACGGTAAACCTCTTGGAATTAGGAAGCCAAAAGCTCCAAGCTTTAATAAACCCTTAGAATTATCTCTCTTAGAAGCCTTATACTTAATGGAAAAAGGAAAACTTATTTTAGTAGATGCTGGAACGAAACGTGAACTTTCGTTTGAAGAATTCAAAAAAATAGCGTCAAAGATTCATGATAAATTAGAAGAGAAATACATAGTGTATAAGGACCTCAGAGATAAGGGATATGTTGTTCGGCCTGGAATGAAATTTGGTGCTGATTTTGCTGTTTATGAACATGGTCCTGGGATTGACCATGCACCTTTTCTTGTTCATGTTTTACCGATGAACTCCAGGCTTTCTGCACTAGAAATCGTAAGAGCCGGTAGACTTGCAACTACAGTAAGGAAGAAATTTATAATATCAACAATAAGCCCAGAAGGGAAACCAATATATTATGTGTTCACATGGTTTAGAGCCTAAGTGTTATAATTCCCTTAATATTAAGTAGAAACTAGAAATTTAGAAATAATGTTAAATTAACGCTAGAAGTTACTTTAAGCTTCTTATTTCTTTGTAGAGATCATTTAAAATATATTGATAATTTACTCTTCCTTCTTCTATTTCTTCCATCTTTCTTTCAAGTTCCCTAGTTCTCTCTTCGGATACTAAGTTGTTATAGAATTTTGATAAGTACTCGTAGATCTTTATTCCGAGTTTTGTTGGTTTTAGCATCTTATTTTTCTCTTCTACGTATCCTCGTTCGAGAAGTGTTTGTATTATTGTTGCATATGTGGACGGTCTTCCTATCCCTCTCTTTTTCATAAGTTCAACAACATCACCTTGTGTATAGAGACTTACCGTAGGTATTTTCTTAAATTTTACATCGATCACACTTAGCGGTTCTTCTAATTTAGGTATTGTTTTAATCGGTTGTATTATTGTGAACCCTGGCTCAATAACTTCTATGATCCCCTCTATCTCCGCCTCAGCTATTTCGTTGAACTTTATTTTTGCTTTTAACCGCTTTATCTTTGCAGGTATCATTTGGCTTGCCATAAATCTATTGAATATAAGTTGATATAGTTTGTAGTGTTGCCAAGTCATTGTTTCTGCTGTTTTTATCACTCCTTCCTCTATTAGACTTCTTAGTCTTTCCACATTTAATGGGCGTGTTGGTCTAATGCATTCATGCGCACCTTCTTCTTCCGTCCCCCATTTTCTTGCATGGAAGTATTCTTCGCCAATTTCTTGCGTTATGTATTCTTTGGCAATTCTTATTCCCACGTTGCTCACTCGGTGGCTGTCCGTTCTATGATAAGTTATTAAACCGGATTCGAAAAGTGTCTGCGCAAGAGCCATAGTTTCTTGTGCGCCAAATCTCAGGAGTCTTGATGCTTCTCTTAGCATTTCGTCCGTTGTAAATGGCGGTGGGGGATTCAAATCTTCTTGAATTTCTTCAATGGATATTATCTTAACATGCGACTTTCGAATTTTTTCTGCGATTTTATGGGGGTCGCCTTCGATGTTCTTTAATTCTACGACGTATTGGTTTGACAGTTTTATCCAGTAAACATACTTCCAACTTTTCAGAAACTCTTTATACCTTTCTATTATCCATCCTAGAACTGGAGTTTGCACCCTGCCTGCAGAGAGATGATAGTCTCGGAATTTTTGCCAGAGCCGCCTGCTCAGCTCAAAACCTATCCATCTATCCTCTATTCTACGTACTAGTTGTGCTGATACTCTATGTTCATCTATTTCCTTAAGATTTTCAAGTGCATTTCTTATTGCCATTTTTGTTATCTCGTGAAACTCTACACGTTTAATTTGTCGTGCATATGGTTTTAGAACCGTAGCTATGTCCCAACCGATTTTCTCTCCCTCGGTATCGGGATCTGTCCCTATGAGAATCATATCTACTTCGGATGCTATTTCACTTAGGGCTTTTACGTTATTTAAGGAGTCTTTTATTTGCGTGGATTTACATCGCGGACATATATCCGTATCTTCCACAAATTGCTCTTTACATACCATACATCTCTTTATTGTTGTGTATATTGGTACAAAAAGTCCATTTTCAGTTAGTACACCGTGAAAACCTTCGTCTGTAACTAAGTCAAAAATGTGTCCACCACTTGCGGCTACGTTTAGGTCTAAATCTCCTGTTACAACTTCATAGACTGGTAGTCCATGCAGTCTTCTTCTTGCTGGTTTACCGAAAAATGTGGAAATGGTAAATGCCTTACTTGGAGACTCTACTATAAGTAATGCCGATTTTACAGGGTCTTTTAGTTCTACTGTTATCTCTCCTCGTTTAATTTTTAATATAAGTTCCCTATCAGCGTCTATTTCCCTTAAAAGGGCATCTAAATCTACGTCATTTAAGTGCTTCCATTCGCTTTCCTCGAATCTCCATCTTAATTGTCTTACAAGCCCGTTGAAAACTTTCTCGTTATCTACTAGAAGAACCGAGACTCCTTTCGCTACTCCTCCTGCAAATAGCCGTGACGTTCTTCCTGAAGCTTGTATGTAGGTTCTTACATCTGGCACCAGCATGTAAAGTTTTCCATCCTTCTCCTCTATGGCGACGAATGGGCTTTCTCTTAGTTTATCTAGGACATCTTTTCTCTTAAGCATGGAGTCAACGAAATTAATAACCTTAACATACAAATTTAGAATATTTTGGAGATACATGTTGTCTATTTTTACCTTATTAGTTAGTGCATCCTTAATTTGCTGAAGTTGTGCTGGTGAGAGTCTTACCATGTACTGTCTAAGTTTTCTTAGAAAATTATCTGCTTTTCCCCGTTCTTCTTCCGGTAGGTATTCCATAATTTCTGAGAGAAGCATGTATATTCTTGTTGGGCTAGTTTCTTCACTTACATCTAGGCTAAATCTGAATTTGGGTACTCCCGTAAAAATGGCATATCGTACACGGTGTGGTAAGTCAAGGCCTCTAACTAAGAGTCCATAATGGCTTGCCACTCCAATGAGTACATCTATTTCACCATTGGAAAACTGATCTATGATCTCTGGGCTTTTTTTACTTGCGTGAAAGGCTTCAGCTTTTATTCCATTTTCTTTTAGAAATTTGGCTATTTTTTCTGCGAATTCTATCCCTTCTTCAAGTGTGACAAAAATAAGTCCTCCAGTACCAAACTTTTTAACCAATGAAAGTACTTGTTTTTCTACGCTTTCTTCCCTTGGCATGTATAGGTCTTGAATATTTCTGTAGCCTTCGCTTGCCGATCCTATTGTGAAGTTTAATAACTCTCTAAATAACTTTACCCGATCGCCTTTCGCTTTGCCAGTGGCGGTGGAAACTATTAGTATACCTGGCTTTACTTTTTCCTTCAAACTGTTTAAAGTGTTTTCTGTTTCTTCAATTTCATATCCTATTTTTCCTAACTCACTTGCCCTTGCTTGAAGAAATTCTTTCTTTAATTTTATTAGCTTCAAACCAAGATTAATTATTTCATTATTGAAACCTAAGAGCAGCAGAACCCTATCTATATTTTTAGACAACTTGAGGAGCGCATCCACGTCATCGACAAAGATAAAATCAAACTTATGCTTGGAAATTTCATCGAATTTTAGTGCAAGATACTGCGAGGTTGTAATAAGTATATCAAAGTCTCCCGTTTCAATCACTTGTTTAAATTCTTCCCGTTCAGTTTTTGATAGTCTGGCATAGTATCCTGCAACTTTGATTTGAATTCCTGCTTTTTCTAGAAACTCCTTAATTCTATCCAGAGTCTGTTTGACGAGTACTGTTGTGGGAAGAATGATATAGGATTTTTTCCCCTTAGTACTCAGATAAATAGCCATACTTACTCCAAACACCGTTTTACCTATGCCTGTGGGAGCAGTTATAGCGAAACTTATTCCTTTTAGGACTCTCCTAGCCCATTCTCGTTGAGCACTCCAAAGTCTACTTCCAGTTCCCTTTTTAAATAATGTTTCAAATTCAGCTAATTCTTTTTCAATTTTTACAAGGTCATAGTACTTTTGCAGGTTTCCTTGATTTTTTAAAATTTCCATAATTTTTATTTTGAATTCTAAGGGATCCATTTTAGAATATAAGTCTCTTAGTTCTTTAATATCCAAGGGTAGGCATTTTTTACAGGGAACCCCCATTAGTAATCTTTCATCGGAAATTCTACCTTCACAGTTTGGACATGCGTGTTTAAATAAAGCTTTCAAAATGTGTGCCTCCTAGTTTTAGTGTCATTTTATTTTTGGTATAACTCTGTTTGACCGCTCTAATGTTTCCAAGTGAGTTAAATTTCATGGATAACTTATTTCTACTTTTATATTTTCCAGAATTATTTATATATGTGCTTTTGGGGTAATAGATTAATTTGTTGCCACTGTTGATATTATCTATAGAGAGAATAATTGTTAAAATATTAATGATAGTGTTTATTAGTCTCGAATGTAAATGTGAACTTAAAAAACAGGAAAAATCTTGATCACATATAAGCATTAAGAGTTACTTTGGTATACTGGTGTATTGATGGAGGATATAAATAATGGGGAAAAAGGAAAATGCCCAAAAAATGTTAGAATTTATTGAGGATGCGTGGAAAAGTTCACCGTCAATAGTGTTAATGACTGATGATTATGTCTATGCGCTATGGCCTCTAGATGAGGAAAGGAAAACATGGAAGGAGGTTTCTTTTGTTTTTGAAGATGGGTCATTAGAAATATCTGAACATCCTGCGCACATAGCTTTGCAACTCTTTATCAAAGAAGTTTCTCTTGCCCTTCCAAACTATAAGAACGTTGTAATTGCTGCTGAGGATCGGGAAAAACTAAATAAAATATTAAAAAGGATAGAAGAATTTATGGAGTAGGTCTCACGATACCGATAACATCACTCTTCACTGCTTGTAGAACTTGAAACTCCGCTTAGGAATTCTCTTATTGGAGCAATTAGTTGCATAAACTCTGCTGGGAATATGAATTTGGTTGAAGGACTTGCTCCGAGAGATTTCAATGTCTCTAGATATTGTAATGCCATTGTTTTATAGTCTATGTTCCTTGCTATAGAATATATTTTGTCAAGCGCGGTTGCATAGCCTTCTGCTCTTAATATTGATGCCTGTCTTTCTCCTTCAGCCTCCAAGATCATTGCTCTTCTTTTACCTTCTGCTTTTAGTATTGCTGCTTGTTTTTCTCCCTCAGCGACTTTAATTGCTGCTTCTCTTTTACCATCTGCTTCGGTTACCATCGCTCTTCTAATTCTTTCAGCTTCCATTTGTTTAATCATCGCATCTTGTACTTGTTTTGGAGGATCTATCTCTCTTATTTCTACTGTTGTAACTTTTACCCCCCATCTCTCGGTGGCTTCGTCGAGTTTATCTCTAAGTACGGTATTGATGTACTCCCTCTTAGCCAGTACGTCATCTAAAACTATGTCTCCAACTACGGCTCTTAGTGTTGTTTGCGCAATTCCGACAGATGCTCCTTTAAAATCTTTTACCTTAATTACTGAATCTCTCGCGTCAACCACTTTGTAGTAAATTAGGACATCTATGTCAACGGGGGCATTATCTTTCGTTATGCATCTTTGCCTTGGTATTTCAAAAAAGTGTTCTCTCAGATCCACCTTCACTAATCGGTCAATTATAGGTATTAAGAATATGATGCCAGGTCCCTTTACTCCAGGTAATGCTCTTCCAAGTCTAAATATTACTCCCCTTTCATATTCTGCTAATATTCGTATGCTGGAAAGTAGTATTACTACCACTACTATTAGAAGAAAGGCTATTACCCAAAGCCATGTACCCGATAATAGATTAAAAAGTTGCATTTTTCTCCTCCCTTAAACCTAATTTTTGCATTTAATGATATAGAGAAAGTTTCCTTTTTATCTTTTTTGTTAAAGCTTTTTATTTCGATGAACGCTTTCACTCTTCATGGTGATGAGTTTTAGTACTAACTGGTAAAATTAAATTACTGGGTGCTGGACGCCCTCTTCTCCTGCGTAGGTTCATCATACGGTTTAATATCTATCAGACGGCCGAGCAAGATCATCGGGCACGATTAATTGCAACTTTTACTTGAATAAATTTTACTATCAAACCAGTTTCATAAATTTTAAATCTAATATGCTAAAGTATGGTAATGGTTTTGTGTGGAGGTTTAAAGAATGCGAGATAAAATAGTCGCATTGGTGTACATCTCAATCGCGCTTTCGCTAATTGGTATTGGACTGTCTACTGGAGAATTTGACATTATCTGGAAAACCGTTCAAGGACATATAGATCGTATATTGGCTGGGCTGTCCTTATGATGTAATTAGGTAAAGGGAAGGCCGTGTTTCCATTTTTCTACTTTTTTCATTCTTTTAAGCTGTTTTTTAATTTCTTTGTAGTGTTTCTCACAGAGGTATACTCTTCTTGATGTTTTGATGTTTAGCTTTAGACCTATAGTCCGAATCGCTTCTTGTATTTTGTCTATGGATAATGAATGTAATGCTCGCTCGTTACATCCAATTACGCTGCAATTGACGCCTTTTTTTATTTTACCCAATATTATTCCTCCTCGACATTTTTAAATTCTTGCAAGATCCTTTTTTTCCAGTAAAGTAAATCTAGCAACAATTTTTTAGCTGTTTCCGTGTTAAGTCCGACATTGTGATCTTTTCTAAGATTATTAAGAATATTCAACCATTGCCCCGTCTTAATAGATATGTCTAATAGATTTTTCGCAGAGTTGCATGCCCTTTCTCGTAGTAGCGAAAGCGAGAAATATAACTCCTCCACATTCTTTTGGTTTAAAATCGACTGAATTGCCCTATCTATTTCTTTTAATACTCTAAAGATTTCTCTGAGTTTTTCTTTACTTTCCTCATTTAATTTTGAGAAGTTTTCTGCAAGACGTGAAATTTTATTTCCAATATTGCAGATTAAGCTTTTAGCTTCATTCATTTCTTTGTATTTGCATGTTACTGTGAGTTGATTTGATTCTCCATGAAGCATGAGGCTCATAGGCATCTTTTCTCGCTTTGAAATTTGAAAGTAGAGTTCACCAACTATTAAATCGCCCTTTTTTAATTTCTCAACTGTTTTTAGTATCTCAGCATCCAGTTGAGAAAGCGCAATGTAGGAAAGCATAAAAAGATCCTTTGGGTCAATTTCAGGACATTTTATTAACATTTTTGTTTCTGCGTTTTTTGATTCGGAATTTTTTATTTCGACATTGTTTTCATTCATTTATGTACCTGCCTTTAATGTTTTCCAGAAATAAATTTGTACAAGTTTGTTCCATAAATAAAGCCATATAAGGGCTAATGTTCCGGAGGCTCCCACCTTAAAAAACCCAATTAAAAACTGCATAATGTATGATTCAGAAGGATACGATATTGGAACAATAAATTTCCAAATAAAAACAAGGCCCAGTAACATTGTAGCCCATACTAATGTTATTATACCAAGGATGCTAAATATGTGTCTGTAATTCAATATCTATAACCCCCAAGCGATTAGTAACGCGGTTAAAATAGCAAGCACTCCACTATATATAGATAAGAGAATAAATACTTTGACTACTTCGTTCTCATAAAGAGGACCACCTGCTAAAATGAGCCTGGCAAGTGTTATTGGGGCTTTGGGATCTTTACTGGCTGCAAGTCTTCCATCAGCAAGTACCTTGGTTGGTCGTGCTTTTATTTGTCTTCTTTCTAGAAGTCCTCCTATACTCGCTAGGCTATGAAAACCGTTCATGATATGCGGCATCATCGCGACTATTGTTACTATTTCAAGTCTTCCCATTACAGCGATTGTTGCTATGGCTGCTCCGACTGTAAGTGAGCCTACATCCCCAGAAAATATTTTTGCTGGATATTTATTGTAGTAGAAGAAAGCAACTAAAGAGCCAAGCGTTATGGCGGATAGTAAGATCCCGATACTAGAGCCCAGAATAATGGACGATATTAGAAGAGTTAGGAGAAGTATACTGCAGGTACCAGCCATGGAACCATTAAATACGTCTAGCATGTTTACAGCATTAGTCGACACTGCTAGACCTGCTATTATAAGTAATGGGTACACTATGGTTAACCTTGTCTTTCCAATTATAGGAAATACCGGCCTTGGAACATATGTTCCAAAAATTATTATTGGTAAAGATGCCAATGCTGTTAAAGTTGGCTTTAATTTTGGGTTTAGGGGTTTAATATCGTCTATTGCTCCAATAATTCCTACTACTACAACTACCATCAAAAAAGTGGTAAAAAACTTTGTTAGATTGTTACATACTATGATGAGGAAAACTGTTGAAACAATTATAGAAATTAAAATGCTTAATCCTCCCATTTCGGGTATTTCTGGTTTTTCGGGTTTATGAACGTCAACGCCCACGATGCCTTTTTCCTTGAATTTTCGAATTAGGAAAGGTACTAAAATGAAAGTTATGATAAAGGAAATGGTAAAGCCTGTTGCAGCAAATATTAAATCAGTAATCGATATCATTTTATCATTCTCCTATTCATAGTAACTTATTTAAACGTTTTTTTAATTCTTTTGCAATAACCTCGGCCGGATCTTCCATATGGTTTAATATTTTTAGTGCTCGTTCCTTATGGGAACTTAAAAATTTTTCTGCATTCTGTAAAATATTTAATGCTAATTTAACTGTCTTTTCCGGATCTTTTACCCTATATATTAACTTTGCATTTACCAAGTAGCGTTCAACAAATGTTGTTTTTCCTGGGAAACACGATATGACCGGTTTTCCCAGAAGAGCGGCTTCTATGTTCATTGTACCCCCCGCCCCTATAAATAAGCTGGAGTAGTATAGGAGACTAGCAGTGTCAATAGCATGTTCAGGAATTACAACATTTTCTGCTAATTTTTCCTTTAATACTTTTCTTTGCTCCTTGTACCTTGGTATAATTACTATTTGGACCTTGTTCTCTAAAAGTTTAAGCAATTTTTGTGCTATTTTTATCGTAACTGGACAAATATTGGATATCTTTCCTCTAAGATAAGCCGCGTAAGCTTCTGTTGGTCTTATCGCGACAATCGGCTGTTTTAAGTTCAATTTTAAGTTCTTTAAGATTTCTGGATTTGGTTGAAAGTCCTTGATCCATGTAACGGGATCCAGTGCTCTATACTGAATGATAGCTTGTTTAGGTATTCCATATTTTTCCCAAACTTTTTTAGGGATTATTTTTGGTGTAAATAGTAATTTAGATAAGGGAATTGTTAATCGGGCTACTGCTTCGGAATGGGGAGAGTCGTTTACACATACATGTGGTATGTTGAGTCCATAAGCTACTCGTGCTGCTTCAGGAGAGGAAAATGACAAGGCTATGTCTGGTTCGATTTTTTCTATGTGACGAATTAAGAGTAAAATTCTTTCAGTGCTTGCTAATAATTTATCTTTAAGGTGATAACCTCCATGTTTACCAATTATTGGTATATTCAATCTCTTTAATTTGATGAGTTCACAAACCTCTTGATACTCTCTTGAAGTGAAAAAAGCTTCAAAACCATGTTCTTCTAGCTTTTTGGAAATCTTCGTGAGAAACAATAGCTGCTTCGGGGTAAGTACATCAATCCATATCTTAGTCAACGTGACCACGTCCTTTAAATTTTAAAGAACTTTTATGGCTTTATTTTGGTTTTGACTTTATATATATTGGATCAATACTTAATTTTGAAGGCGAACAACCATGCTCTCGCTTATAATTGTTTTCGTGATATTGGTTATTTGGTTTCTCGACGTTATTGTAATAGCTATGTCAAATGATGCTGTAAGTCTGTTTATTTCGTGTATACCATTTTTGGCATCTCTCTTTGTATTAAAAATAGTTCTAAAAAATCTTGTGATTACTAGTTTAATTATAGGTAGTGTTTTGAATCTTTCCATTCTTCTCATATCTTTGATCATAGTAGTTAAATGTTTGATGATTTTATTAAGTTCATAGTTTTCTACTAATGTTTTATTTTTGCTGCTATTCCCGCAATCTTTTCACCTTTGAATACATACATTACCCTTTTAATATAAACTAGCAGTCCATTGAGGGGCGCGATTATGTTACTTCCGTTTTTTATTTCACCTATTGTCGATTCTTCACCGACCTTCGACCCGCAGAAAGATTTTGGTATGAATAGTCCTTCTGACGGCGCATTTATTTCAATTATTCTTCCATAGAATTCTGGCTTGCTTTCTAATTCATATCCTTGAATTATACCTAGAGACGTAAGAAAATTTAATAGAGAATCCCTAACTCGTACTGCTGATTGTAAATCTACAGAACACCTACCTCCCATTTCGATTACTATTGCTGGTATTCCTTCTCGACTTGCTTCAACAAATAGCTGCCCACGTGTTCCTGTTGATTCGATAACGTAGGGTATTCCAACTTTATATGCAAGTGATTTGACGTAACTAAACTCTCTATGTAAAGCAAGTACATACGGTATGCACTCCTCTTCACAGGAGTGTAAGTCTATGATATAATCCGCTTGTATAGCTTGTTCCCATATTTCTGCAGCTAAACGTTCTGTGACTGTTCCCTCCCTATTTCCCGGGAAAATTCTATTCATGTTTAGCCCATCCATAGGTGAATTATGAGTTTTACATCTAAAAGCTGGTGGATTTGCAACCGGTACTATAGTTATGCTTCCAAAAAGCTCCATTTTACTAAGTTTTTCAATAAGACTTTCTGCTACATAGATTCCAGTTTGTTCATCACCATGAACCCCACTTATTAAAAAAACATGTGGTTTCCCTTCTCCTAACCTGAAAATAAATAAAGGAACTCCCTTCTCCACCTCTATTGTATCCGGTTTAATACTTCCATTTACAAATAGATGATAAAACATGGGGGGAACCTCCCAAAATTCTTAATATTAATTTGCAAAAGTAGTAAATTAAGGTTTAGCGGGCTCCGTCAAAAAACAGAAACACGCCACAAATGCACAATATCAGTGGCGAGGGGGAGGAGGGGGGAGACCTACTCACACATTTGACGGAGCCTTTCGCCCTATACTGACCTTCTTTTCACACTTCCACTCTACTACTATGTAACCATATATAAATTTAAGCTTTGCTTTAAAAACTTTGATTAAAATTATTAAAATTTTTGTTTTATTTTTAGAATACATGTTTCATTCATATAATCATGTCAACATAATCAAAAACCTTTCTTTATAAAAATGACATGCCATTATAGACATTAATTATGGCAAAGAAATTAGAAACGAAAATTTTTCTTCACGAAATCTTAAACCTTTTGAGGACTAATATTATCAACGTGAACTTTAAATTTTGAATGTCGTTTCTAATAGTAGTTATTGGATGATAGGAGGGTTGTAGGGTGGTGGAGATTCGAGAAGTACGAGGGTCGGGAAGATTTGAAAGAATTGGCGCTCATAGTCACATTAAGGGTCTCGGACTGAAAGGTTTGAAAGCTGAACTTATTGCAGATGGCATGGTTGGTCAAACGGAAGCAAGAGAGGCGGCAGGTATAATAGTAAGCATGATCAAGGATGGAAAAATGGCTGGAAGAGCTGTTTTATTAGCGGGTCCGCCGGGAACTGGGAAAACCGCAATTGCTATAGCAATTGCAAAGGAATTAGGAGAGGATGTACCCTTTGTAATGATTGCAGGTAGTGAAATCTACAGTGAGGAGAAAAAGAAGACAGAAATATTGATGAGTGCCATGCGTAAATCCATTGGCGTCAGAATACATGAATTACGTAAAATATACGAAGGCGAAGTCAAAAGTTTAGACATAAAAATGACCAGAAATCCTTACAATCCTTACATGCAAATACCAGAGTCTGCAAGAGTTACATTAAGGACAAAAAATGAAACAAAAACGTTTGAAGTAGGTCAGAGCGTAGCAATGCAGCTCATAAATCAAGGAATATCGGAAGGCGATATAATAATGATAGACGCTGAAACTGGAAGAGTGACAAGGCTTGGACGCAGCGCAGAAAGAGAAAAGACGTATGACATTGAAGCTGAACGAATAATTCCAGTTCCCTCAGGACCCATATTAAAGGAAAAGGAATTTGTTTACACAGTTACTCTAAACGACTTAGATGAAATGACCGCAAGAAGATCGGGTAGTACGCTTCTTTCATTGTTCTTTGGAGGGAGAGAAGAAAAAGAAATTGACCCTGAAATCAGAGAACAAGTTGATGAAATGGTTAAAGAATGGGTAGAGCAAGGTAAAGCAGAGATTCTTCCAGGGGTTCTATTCATTGACGAAGCAAGTCTCCTAGATCTGGAAGCCTTCTCCTTCCTAACGCGGGCTATGGAAAGCGAACTAGCGCCAATCATTATCTTAGCTACAAATCGTGGTATAACAAAAATCCGTGGAACCGACTACATTTCTCCGATGGGGATGCCTCTTGATTTCCTAGACAGACTTCTAATAATTCGTACAAGGCCTTATTCTAGAGAAGAAGTCATGGAAATACTAAAGATCAGGGCTAAAGCTGAAGGAGTCGAGCTTACCAAAGAAGCTTTAAATAAGCTGGCCGACATTGCAGTAGAGAGTTCTTTAAGATTTGCTTCACTCCTAGTCACGCCAGCGGCTGTTAATGCTAGAGAAGAAGGAAGAAAGGAAGTACGTATCGAAGATATAGAGCGAGTACGGAAATTGTTCTCAGACATAAAGGAAGCTTCGGAGTTTTTAAGAAAATACGAAGAGAAATTCATTAAGGCGGCTTAACAGAGTTACATCAGTTATCCTAACCACATAATAATTTTATCGCTCGACCTATTATACATATACATGTAAACAATTTTATATTGCTTTGATAAAATAATTTTAGGGAAATTTTGAGGCTTTGCAATGACAGAAGGTTATTTGTTTAAGGTTATTGTTGTTGGAGACGCTGGTGTTGGTAAGACCAGTTTAACTATTAGATTTGCTCATGGATATTTTATCGATAGTTATTTAATGACGATAGGAGTTGATTTATACACTAAGAACGTTGATCTAGGTATAGGAAAACCCGTAAAGCTACAAATATGGGACACCGGAGGCCAGGAGCGATTTAAAAAATTAAGACCCTTATACTATAAGGGGGCTGCCGGCGGACTATTGGTGTATGATATAACAAACAAAAATAGCTTTAAACATTTAAAGAATTGGTTTAATGAAGTTCAAAAATACTGTGGAAAAATTCCATTAATTTTAGTCGGAAATAAAGTAGATTTAATCAAAAACCGCAAAGTTAGTGTAGCCGAAGAAAAAAGACTTGCAGAGTCCTTTAAAATTCCTCATTACAGAACTAGCGCAAAAACGGGGGAAAATGTTAATGATGTTTTTCTTAAACTTGCAAAATTCATATATGAAACTAGCATTGGGGGAACAAATATATGAATATTAAAGTTGGATGTTGCGGTTTCCCCGGTGGAATGAAAAAATATTTTGAAGAATTTAACCTTGTTGAAGTTCAAAAAACATTTTACAAACCACCAAGACTAAATACCCTTGAAAAATGGAGAAAAAATGCTCCACATGATTTTGAATTTGCAGTAAAGGCATGGCAATTAATAACACACCCTGCATCCTCGCCAACCTATAAAAAGGCAGGAATAGAGATTTCAGAGAAACACAAAGATAAATACGGTTTTTTTAAGCCTACAAACGAAGTATTCGAAGCTTGGGAAACCACCAAAAATGTTTGTGAAGTTCTAAAAAGTAAAATATGCATAATGCAGACTCCTGCAAAATTTAAGCCCTCGGAAGAAAACCTAAAAAACATGACAGAATTCTTTAATTCCATTGATAGGGGAAACATAGTCATTGGATGGGAACCTAGAGGGAAAGATTGGACCTCTGACATAGTTAAGGAAATATGCGAAAAATTAAATTTGATTCATGTCATTGACCCCTTTGCACAAGACCCGCAACACTTCGTCGAAAATATAGCATATTTCAGACTTCACGGGGCTCCTCCTGGTAAAAAAATGTACAGATATAAATATTCGACAAAAGACTTCGAATATTTATTCTCTAAAGCAAAAACTTTACCTGTAGAAAAAGTTTACATCTTATTTAACAATTTATACATGGGTGAAGACGCTAAAAAATTTAAGGATTTCTTAAAAAACAGAATCGCAAGTAAATAATACCTTCTCCTAAGAATTTTCCTCTTTATCTACGTAGAATTTAAATCGTTATCAGTTTTAATTAAAAACTTTTAAATAATGGAAATCTTTAGGAGAAACTTTGAAAGTAAATTATAGATACTAAGAAATTGTTGATTAATTTTGAGGGAACAAAAGTGACCGCGAATATGGATAATGAGCTAAGAGAAACGATTGTTAAATTCGCATTAGCTAATGCTGTGAGGCACGATGGTAGAGCCGATGAAAAAGCTGTCATGAGTAAGATTATGGGAGAACATCCAGAATTAAGACCTAGGGCTCGCGAAATAATTGAAATAGTAAGAGATGCAGTAAGAGATGTAAATTCTCTTACATTGGAAGAACAGCGCAATAAATTAAGGGAAATTGCCCCAGAGTTGCTTGAAGAAAAGAAGATAAAGGAGGCAAAAGAACTCCCGCCATTGCCCAATGTTGATAAATGGAAAAGAATTGTTATGAGGATGGCCCCTTTCCCTTCTGGCCCTCTTCACATAGGTAATGCAAGAATGGTTATCCTTAACGATGAATATGTTAGACGTTATAATGGAAAGCTTCTCCTAGTTTATGATGATACCATAGGAGCAGAAGAACATAAAATCATTCCAGAGGCATATGATTTAATTAGGGAAGGCTTGGAATGGCTTGGCGTTAAATGGCATAAAACCATCTACAAATCTGACCGCGTAGAAATTTTTTACAAATATTGCAAACAACTCTTAGAACAGGGCCATGCATATGTATGCTTATGCAAAGCAGACGAATGGAGAATAAGATATAAAATACCGGGTAAACCATGCCCACACAGAAAACAAACTGTTGAAGAAAATTTAGAACACTGGGAAAAAATGCTTAGTGGAGAATATTCACAGGGAGAGGCTGTTGTTCGGTTAAAAACAGGAATGAACCACCCAGATCCAGCCATGAGAGACCACATAATTATGAGGATATCTGAAAGAGAACACCCGAGAGTCGGCACAAAATACAGAGTGTGGCCTTTATTGGAATTCTCTTGGGGAATTGACGATCATCTTCTAGGTGTAACCCATATACTTAGAGGAAAAGATTTGATTAAAGAAGATATGATGGAAGAATTCATATGGAAGCTCTTTAACTGGCCTAGAAGGGAGTTCATACACTATGGGAAAATACTGTTTAAAGGAATAACATTAAGCAAACGTAAAGCTAGAAAATTTATCGAAGAAGGGGTCTATAGAGGTTGGGATGATCCCCGAACTTGGAGTTTGCAGTCCCTAGCAAAGAGAGGAATAAAACCTGAAGCACTTAGAAAAGCTATTTTAGACTTAGGACTAAGCATAGTTGATATAGAATATAGTCCCTCAAATCTTTACGCCTATAATCGTAGGTTAATTGACCCCATTGCACTAAGATATTTCTTTGTAGATAACCCCGTACGGTTAAGAATTAAAAATATACCAGAAGAAAAAATTGTCGCAAAACCTCCTCTTCATCCTGAAAAACCAGAATTGGGATATAGAGATATACCTTTAACTATAAAGGATGGTATGGTTGAGTTATTTGTAAGCCAGAGAGATCTAAATCTCTTAAAAAATGGAAGTATAATAAGATTAAAAGATCTATTCAATTTTAAGGTCACTTCAGTTAGAAAAACAGCTATTGAAGGAGAATTTTATAGTTGGAGTGTTCATGAAGCTAGAAGAGTAAAAGCACCAATCATCCATTGGGTTCCTACAGAAAATTACGTAGATATAAAAGTGATTATGCCAGATGGAAACGAAATCAAAGGCGTTGGGGAATGTAATTGTAGAAATTTGAAAGTTGATCAAGTTGTTCAATTTGAACGGTTTGGATTTGTAAGAGTTGACTCGGTGGATGAGGAAGTAGTATGCTATTATACTCACAACTAATTAAACTAATATCTATTAAAAGAATGCCGGCCTCATTGCCAGTCCTGGGGGGAGAGGGGAGGAGGGCGAGAACCAAAAATCCGACAAATAGATATATTACACTTTGCAGGACTGGCTCGGCCAATATCACTCTATGTTGCGAACTATTTAAATGTTTCGTTTATGAATTGTAATATTCCTAATGAAACATAGGACGTTAGAAAAGACATATACTTTTTACAAAAGTAAAGTAAATCACAAATCTAATTATTGGTCTTTTCTTCTTCTCCCATTTGCGTTCCACAGACCACGCAGTATTTTGGATTAGATTCGTATATTCTTCCACATACAGGGCATCTTATAGGCTTAAACTCTTGCTGTAAAACTTGTATATTGTTTTTCTTACTAAGCAGTACTATTAGGATAGTGGGAATAATCGATACTGCCCCATTTAATATAAAATTGATAATTATTGAAAGTGCATCCCAAATTTTTTGGAATAAGGGTAAAGTATTCCAGGACATTATATTATAGTGGGTAAGTAAGTATAATTTCAAAAATACATACGTAAAGATGGTAATTGAAATAGAAGACCCGTGTTTTTGTAAATCTTTTAGCATTCCTCCTACCAAAATGCCCGTTATGAGCCATGCTAGTAAAACTTTCCATGAATGGAAACTAACTTCTCTAAGTACTAAGAATAAAAAGATGGGTAATGATTTGTAGTTTATCTCGGAATATTTGTTAAATGTTAGCAAATAGGTTAAATACGCTGGAAGTATTATATGAGTGATTTTTAAAATGAAGTCTTTGATTGACATTGTAGATATCTACCTCTGCCTTGTTGCTGCTCCTCCTAAGCCCCCACCAACTGCAGCTATTACTCCAAATCTTATTGTAATATCCGTGAGGATGTATAGTTCATTAATGATTTCCCAAATGCTCACGGAAATTTCAGCAGACAAAAGTATAAATAAGACCCAGTAAAGGACTGACCATACTATTGGGATAGAAAAAGCGGATAATACTCCTTTAAGGGTTCCTCGAGCAGCCAAACCGGCTATTAGTCCACAGGTATACCATATCAACCATGAAAAAATTCGTTCTTGAGAAAAAAGAATAAACTCCGATATACTTACGAGGAACACGGAAAAACTGCTAATCGACTGCCCTTGAAAGTGATATAAAACGTCAGATGGAAGCATTTTTGCAACAATGGTGAATAAACACACCACTGGGATACTAATTATGCCGACAATTATCGATTTACCGTAACCCATAAAAGCACCAACCTGATACACCAACATACTATAATATCTACTTAAAAATTATAATGATACTTTCCATCTACCAAAGGTTATTAAAATCCATGTAGTATGATTACTCAGTAGAGGATGATATCCCCGCCGTCACAGTGCCGGTTGAGTTTCCTTCGGCGGATGCGATGATACTGTGTCTCCGCAGCGGGGGACACCGATGAGGCACACACCCGGAAGGCTTCTTCGAATATTTGATGAGAAGAAGCTGAGGGGTGTGCCACAGCATTAGCGAATCATGTTCTCTGCAGCTGCGATCCATCTTCTGATTCTACTTTTTGAGTAACCCGTCCTCCTTGACAGTTCATCAACATTGCTGTTTACAAGATCTTCTATAGAGAGCATTGAGGCTTTTTTAGCGAGTATTCGCGCAATATGTATATTTACACCCGGTACCTTGGTTAATTCTTCGATTACTTTTTTATCAACTTTTGGAAGTAGGGGTTTCTCAATTTCATCTTTAAATTGCTGATAATATTTTTTTAGGGTTTCTACATTTTTTTCATGTATAGTTTTTCTTCTTTTATCAACCGGTATGCCAAGTTTTGCTGCGACAGTGATATTTATTCCAGCCGCTTTAATTTCGCTGATACTGAATCCTTTTCCTTTTCTTAACTCGTGTTTCCAAGACGGTGATTTGACTATCGGGAGAAATTCTTCAGTCATTTTTTTCACCTCATTCACCATATAATCGATTTTACGACTCTGTGTTTAACCTGTGACTTTGTATAATATTGATGTAGAATACGGGTTATCGATTTAGGGTGTCCTATAAAAAGCCATCGCTAAATATCCTACTATTGCTGTAGCATCTCCTCCTCGTATGTCATAGCTAGTTTCATATTTCAGTACCTTTGCCTCTACTTTTCCAATGTTTTTAATGGCTTCTATCATTGCGGCTACTGGAGCGAATCCACACATGGTTAAGCCTTGGTCGAAGACGTAGTTTATTACCCCTTCTCCATCTAACTTTTTAATTCTTTCAATAATTTGTCTGTCCGTCTGATATATCCATTCTAAGACTTTTTCCAGTGGTCTGACGCCAGCTGGCGTGTATCCGTAATATGTACCGTAATGCATCATATCCGTACTGCTTATTATTACAACGTCTTTGTTTGTATTCTTTATAGCTTTCGCTATTGCTATGCCTACCTCTTGACAGGATTCAAAGTCTGACATGCCTATTGCTATGGGTACGATTGCAAATTTTCCATTATACAAATGCTGAAGAAATGGTAATTGGACTTCTAAGCTATGTTCTCCTTCGTGCGCCTCTGGAGCGTCTAATATTATGTCACAATTTTCTAAGATTACATTTGCAAGGTTTTCATCTACTGGTACCTCTCCTAAGGGTGTTTTCCATATACCCTCTGTCATTATTCCAATACCTGGGTAGCCAGTGTGACTTGGACCGAGAAGGATGAAAGATTCAGGTTTTCCGTCTTTTGCAAGCTCGTAATAGAAGTGGGCTGCTACAGGTCCTGAGTACGCGTACCCCGCGTGGGGAACTATTCCTGCAACAATTTTTCTTTCCCCACTTTCATTAACCTTTGGCAAGGCTTTTGGGCCGTGTGTGTTTAAATAGGATCTCTCTATCATTTCTATTGTTTCTTGGGGATCCAGCGGGTAAAAACCTATTGCCGCCGGTTCTCTTATTGACATCTTAAACCCTCTATAAGGTTTTGAAGGTAAATTTGTTAAATGTCTTCTTCGTACCTTTTAATTTTTGGTGTTATAATGTTCTCTTTAACTAAGGTGTTGAAAACTTTTTTTAGGATTTTTCTAATCATAAAGCGTTTATTTAAACTACCTATCTGCCTAGCAGTTTTTCTTATGCTTCCCGTACTTAGTAAAGTTTTAAGTATCTCTTTTTCTTTCTCGGATAGATCGAGATCATGAGTGAGTGCTAATTTAGCTATTTCAGTTGCTTTATACCCACCGTATGCGAAGTCAGCTGACGATATTTCATCTTTGAATTTATCCTGTATTTTAAATTCTATAATTGTTACAGGAGTATCTTTATCCAGTTTACCATAATGTTTTTTCAAGGCTTTTAAGAGTTCCTTTTTATTTTTGAACCCATCTCGTTTTGCATCTTCATCTGTAAGTTCTTTTAAATGTTTTATTTTAACGTTAGTCACAACTGCCTTGCCAAGCACATGTCCCCGAGCATGAATGTAGAAACTTCTACCCTTTTTTATAGAATATTTCCCTACTCTGATTGTCGATGTTTTTTCTTCTTTTAGTATCTTTTCGGCGTATCTTCCATCAAAGAACAAGTGTTTTCTAAACTTTTTTGGCAATGATGTCACCTGGTCATTCTATTTTTCCAATGTAGGTTTTGTAGAGCTTCTTTATTGCGCTTCTGAACATCGTATATGCTGCTGCGGGTTCTAGGTTAATTACGTCCAAGGTTTGTTTCCAGCTTCTTGCTTGAAGACTCTTTAAAATAAGTAGCAACGTTTTTCCTTCGGAAAGCTTTACTCTATCTGAAGTATGATCTAAAAAGTACGTTTTTACTATTTCGCGAATTACATCGCAAACAACTTCATAGTATAGTGCACCTTTAACATATGCTTCAAGCCGTTTTCGCTGACTCTCCGTTAAACTTAATTCGTAAAACCTTTCTTCTACACCTTCTAATTTTGAGTTGAGAATATACATAGCTATTTCTGGTTCCATATCGTAATGTAGGTCTCGTAGCCATTCAACAAATTTTACTTTAAACTCTTTGAAAATAAACTTGGTAATTTCTTTTGCTTTCTCGGAAAGAGGTTTTATTACTATCGTAGAATATTCTCCGCTAATAGGATTTCTCCTCGGGCTAACGTGTATTGGGATGAAGCCATTTTTAATCCAGAATCGAAGGAGTTCTGGTGTTGCGCCGAAGCCAGCTCCAACCCAATCTAACCCCTCTTTTTTAGCTTCTTCGCAAAGTCTTGATAAACCCTCGCTTCCCAGTCCCATGCCCATAACTTGTGGGTGTGTTGCAATTCTAACGATTCTATACCCTTTAAGTTTTGGGAACTCTACATCTCGAAAATGTTTTTCCACAAGAGTTGGTATTATGTTTCCATCTGGCTCAAACCCGCTATAGATTTCCTTTATAACTTCGTCGGGTAGTCCTCCCTCTAACGCAACTTGAATAGCGTTAACAATTTTTCCATTCTTTGTCTCAAGCATGTAGGCCTTATGGTGGGGGGCATCGGCGAGGAGTGCTACATCTTTAGGTTGGTTTCTATAATGTGCATATACGTAGATACCAACAAATTGTCTTAGTTTTTCTTCGTTGCCATCTATGAACCATTCATCTAAGTTGGCTTTTTTGAATACGACTTTCATCTTTTTTATTTGTTCTATATCTTTTTTTGAAAGCTGAGCTGGCTCTGCGTCGAGGAGGAGAGCGTCATAAAGCCATTGCTCAATGGGATCATCTTCACTATAACGGATAGGTTCCTCCAATTCAACCATATTGATTTCTATGTTTTTAATTTCCTTTAGTCCTCCTAGAAATCTTATGGAAAATCCTCTACCTGCTCCTTCATAACCATGTATGGTGGATGAGTATATAATTCTCTTAGCTTTTCTTAATAGGCGGAAGAGCAACGGAATAGGGATGCCTGCTGCTTCGTCCACAGCAGTGATATCAGCCTTTCGCTCAATTGCATCCCACGGAGATTCATAAAATATTCTAATTCCTGGAGCTGTTACTTCTTCAATATAATAATCTCGTGTTTTAACTTTTGGTGAATAGCCAAATCTTTTAAGCATTCTAATAGCAAATTCAAAAAGGGTTCTAACATTTCCTATTTGTGGAGAAGTTACTAGGATGGACACTCTGCCTGAGGGAAAACTTTTCTTTAATTCATGTGCTATTGCGGCTATGGCTATTCCGACTATGGCGCTTTTTCCCCGTCCTCTGTCGGCAATCATAACTATAACGGGTTTCTTTTCCCTTTTTATCAAAAATCTTTCCATTACTTTTAAGGCTCTGACTTGTCCTTGGGTTAGAGCCATTTCATAGGCTTCTTTCGGTAACATGTGTTCTTCCGGAATACTTATGGTCATGTGACTTTTACTAGAAATTTGTTCTTTAGTAACTTTCAAGGCGACCTCTTCATCTACATCAAAAATATAAATGCCTTCATGTTCCTTTAATTTTCTTATAAATCTTTTATTAAATCTCCCAGGAACGTCATCAATAGTCCATGGAGGTGTTA
>Ga0209410_1000051_pt1 | contig 44003 bp, 49 predicted proteins | sample Mar14436cmmetaG_FD_184135 | JGI IMG/M metagenome (GOLD analysis project Ga0209410, IMG submission 184135) | Marine hydrothermal vent microbial communities from Guaymas Basin, Gulf of California to study Microbial Dark Matter (Phase II) - Marker... ... | reverse complement strand
TAACACTATTTATTCCACCTATTTCGCAAGTTATGAGCCCATCAACTTTTACACCGTTTTCCTTGAGTATCTCGATAGCCCTAACTAGGTGTGTAGGTTTAAAATATCTTTCTTGAGCAGCCTGAGAGCCGACAACAGAAACAGTTACGAGTACTTGTTCATCTTTTATTTCATTAGGTTCTAGAATATTTACTTCGCCACCAAGTTTAAGAGCGAATTCTGCATACCCTAAACCTTCATTAATATATGTCCTCCTCCACCGCCACCGAAAAACGCTCCACCATAAGCAGCAGATTTAACGTCAAACATGTTACGTATTCTAATCATTGTTATCCCACCCAGGCTACATGCACCAAACGTATGAAAACAATAAACTTAAAATTTGACATGTTGGATGTATCTTGTTACTTTAGTACAAGATATTTAGTTAGCTTTCTCATACATATTTTTGTCATTACCTTCACTATTTCGCTATGATCTTTAGTAGTTCCATTTTTCTCAAACCACTTCAAAATTTTACATAGTGGAATTAAGTGGCGCTTAAATATGTGATCAAAAGGCATAACCACTTCTCTTAAACTATGTTCGAATAGTTGTTCAAATCTTCCTTCTAAATGTTTTAACATAATTTTTCTTTTATCTCGATTCACTTAACCTCCTCCAATGAAATGACATTACCATTGACCTCTAACAGTAGGCCAAAGTCTTTAATGGGTCTTACTACGATTGCAAAGTCTCTAGGTAACTCGTCTAGAACATATCTAATTGTATTCTTTCCGAATCCGTGAATTTCTAAAAAAATTTTAACTAGTTCTTTTTGTTCTTCATCACTTAGTTCTTTGACAGGATCAATATGAAGGCATCCCCAGTCATTTATTGTCAGCTTGATGTTTTTAGATTCCACGCTTATTGGTGGGGTCTCGTTACTCCAATCAAAAGATTCTTTGATTTTTTTAAGAAGTTCAATTAATTTATCAACTTTAATTTCACTTTGAACGTCTAGTCCATCATCATCAACTTCAAAGGGCACATTTACTTTCCTTAAAATTTCCATTAGCCTAACATCAACATTTTTTCTCTCATTTTCACTAATTGGGGAAAATAGGGTGGTGAAGCTTAGAAAAACCTCTTTAACGTTAAATAAACGGAAAACCTCCTTTAAAAAACATAGAAAAACTTTTTCATCACACTCAAAATTAAGTCGATAATCAGCATACGGAAAAATTTTCATATCTTTCTCACTTTGGCTTAAAAGATATCTAATAGCTTCATCCAGGGAAACGGACTTGCCTTTCCATGTTTGTAATAAACCAGCAAGCTTATGTAACTTTAAACGAGTTTCTGGAGAAACTCTCACCGTAGACATAGTGTATCACATATACAAGATATACAACATACATGATATATCCTTTTCCATCACACTTAGGATTCAAAAGAATAATTTAGCATGCAGGTTTGCCATCTTCACCATTTTAAACCGTTTTAAGTTACTACCACATTGACGAAGGTTTTAGTCTTTCAATAAAGGTGAAATGAGAGAGTTTACGGTTTTACATCCTTTTAATCTTTCATTTACATAGAATATTTTATTAATTCTATAATGTCTACAACTTTTATGTTAACGTTATAAGCTTTTGCTGCATCCCTTAGATTTCTTTCACAAAACGGACAGGAAGTCGCTAGAATTTCAGCTTCTGTACTCTGTGCTTCTTTTAGTCTTTCATGTGCTGCGAAAAGGGCTAAGTCTTTGAAAGCCGACTTTACGCCAGCACCGGCTCCGCAGCACCATGCGTTTCTTCTATTTCTTGTCATTTCTATGAGTTCTATTCCCGGAATATTTTTTAGTAGTTCTCTTGGTGGTTCATAAAGTCCCATGTGTCTACCTATGTGACATGGATCATGGTAGGTTACTTTTTCTGAGATTTCGTTTTCTAGAGGGAGAGTTCCATCTTTAACGAGGGAAAGTAGGAATTCTGGTGCATGTAAAACTTCAAAACTGTATTCAAGTCCAAATTTATTTCTGTATATTTCTTTAATCATTCTGTAACATCCGGCGCATGAAGTAACTACAATAGTTGCGCCACTTTTTTCAATTTCCTCGATGTTATGTTTTGCGCATTCTTTTGCTATATCTATTTGCCCCGTCCAGAAAAGAGGTGAACCACAGCACCATTCATCCTTTAATATCGTAAAGTTTAATTTTAGAGATGTTAGGATGTCAAGCATCGCTTTTGCCACTTGTATCTCTCTATACGATGAGGTACAGCCAACAAAGTATACGATATCAGCTTTTTCTGGAAGTTCCCTGCGGATGTCGCTGCTTATCCACTTTTGCCTATCGGTGTGAAGTTCCATGTAAGGGTTATGTTCTTTTTTAGTCCATTCTCCAAATTTTCTGTGTTCCGGCATTGGAGCTATTCCTCTTTTTACCGATTCGATTCTCGCTGCGAAAAGCCATTCCAATGCGTAGTGATGTATTTCTGGGATTTGACATTGTTGAGTACAGTTTCCGCAGAGGGTGCAGTGGTAAAGTATTTTTGCGAGATTTTCTGTCCACTTAAGTTTACCGCTTAAAACTCCCCATAGCAGAAGGTTTTTTCCGCCGAGATAATAGGCTTCAAACTTTTTTAGCTCCCCACTTGGACAAACTCTACTCCAATAAGCTTCTTGAAAAACATATCTACATTGACCGCATTTCCCACAAAAGTAGAGCACATCTTTATAGTGTTCTAAGTCTTCAAATCTCTTAAGCTCTAATTGATCGGGGGTAATTCTTTTTGTGACGCCTTTTCCCGGCAAATATTTTTCTAATGTTTTTTTGAAAAGCTCATACATTTTACTTGACATATGACCCCTCCCTCACATTTCATGTCCCGGATTCATGATTCCATTTGGATCAAGCAAACTCTTTATCTTCCTTATTAGTTCTAAAGCTGTAGGATTAGCTTTTTCTAAGTTTCGTTTTTTCGCCCATGGTGGCGCCTTGTATCTGATTACGCTTCCCAGTTTTCTAACATTTTCATCTATTTCCATGAGGCATTTCCGAGCATGTTCTACGTCTTCGGGATCGTTTTTGTTGAAGTTTATATTGACCCTTGCAATCCAGTGGTGGCCTCCGAACATAACTCTTCCATACATGCATGCATGTTTTCCGTATTTCTTTGCGATAGATCTTGCAATCTCATAGTATTGGGCGACGTGACGAGAGGATATGTAGCTGCCTACCCATTCTCCTCCTCCACCGCGTGAAAAGTTCCATACACCGTAGAAATGTATTGGAAGATTTGTAAGCGTTAGTAGATTTTCTTTCTCATTCTCAGAAAACATGTCAATCACGGTTTCGATGTCAGCTACTAGTCCTCCTTCTTCATCAACTATTTTCATGATCGACTCGGACTTTGCTTCCATTTCCTTCTCAGTATATGCGGTAATTGTTACGAGACCGTAAAAATCGTTTCCTCCAGTTTTCTCAGGCTCAAAAGGCATGTTTTCGTCTTCTCGGTAGCCTTGAAGCGAACATAACCATACATAATTTAGGAAGCACATATCTACAATGCCCAATCCAGCTTTTGCAAGTTTCCTAAAGATTTTTACACCAGTATCGACCGTGTCAGCAATTATAATGAAATCTTTTCTCGGGAGATTTGGCCACAGCTTTATACCTGCCTTTGTTACTACGCCAGTTGTTCCGTCCCATCCTATGAACAAGCCTACGAGGTCCGGGAGGGGTGCTCTTCCAAGCCAGTAGTTGGTGCACATGCATGATCCTACCCTTACGATTTCCCCTGTTGGGAGAACAACTTCAAGCCCATTTATGAACTCGGCGCCTGTTCCTCCGATAAAACCTAAATCCAACATGCCATAGCATATGTATGAAGGTATAACTCCTGTTCCCGCTGGAGACCAGGTTATTCCAGCTCTTAAATTGGGGTGATGTTTCTCAAGGTACCCTTTCAGGTCTCCCCATGTTATTCCTCCCTCCACCACTGCGTACATGTCATCTTCATTTACCTCCAGAACTTTGTTCATCCTCCTAAGATCAACAACTATTCCCCCTTTTCTAGGGATACAAATACCGCCGAAATTCATTCCTGAAACCCATGGAATTACTGGAATTTTCTCTCTATTAGCTAATCGTACGATTTCTTGAACTTCCTCAGTGGAAGACGGCATTACAACAAAGTCGCAACGTCCCGGTTCTTCAGCTGTTACAAAATCCCAATGATAGAGAAACGTGATTTCTCTGCTGCTAGAAACATATTCTGAGCCAACGATAGACTCCAATTCTTTAAGTATTCTTTCCTTTCCCTCCCCTTCAATAGTACCCAAGAACTTCACCTCGAAACATATGTTTTAATTAACATTAAGTGGTTTTAAGGATAAAAATGAATTGGTGACTCCATATATTTTCTACGCGCAAGTAAATACTTAGCAAGGTAATGATGACCCGCTTGAGAAAGTCCCAGCAGTTTTTGTTCAAAAGAGGAAAAACAGTGATACTATTAAAAATAGGAGACACAGTTGGAATGTTGCCGTAAAACCATATTTAATGTACATTTCTATGTACGGTCTTGGTGGTGAAATAGGTTGTAACCTTCAATTAAGAAAAGAATCTAACTGAACTGATTTTTATTTTCTTCTAACTTTCTTCTGACTAATTTATATACTTCCATGCTAATGTACATAACTTCTGATAGTTCATCAAGTTTCTTTAATGCTTCTTTTCTCGTAAGAATCCCTCTCTTTAATCCTTCAAGAAGTACACCTAGACTTCCACGAACAGTTACCCCTAGTATTCTAGCAAATTCTCTTGCTGCTTCGTCATCTATCAAGGCAGTTGCCTTTGTCTGGTAAGCATATTGTATAACTTCTATTTCTGCTTCTTCCAAACCTAAAGTTTTAGCTGAACTAAGTAAACTCTTGTTTGTTTTTACTTCTTTAACTGTGATCCATCCTTCTTCGATTGCTTTCTCTATTAATAATGCGTCAGGAAAACCCTTTTTCTTTCCTTGATCAACAACTTCGAATTTTACCTTTGCTGGAATAATTACTTCGGCATACAGTTTCTTTAAAAGATGTAAAAAACCTATTTTTGATAGGTGAATTAGTGGTCCAGCATTACTTACTACCGATGATTTCTTCAATTTCACGTCTTAACTCCTCTCCAGACAGCGGAAAAGAAACATTATATATTTTTAGAAAGTTCAGCATTTCCCTATACGTTACACCGACTATCTTTGCAGCCTTCCAAACAGTTATTTTTCTCATCCTTAGCTGTTCAAGCACCTCTTTAAGCTTTTCTTCCCGAATAGCTGAACTAAGTAGCTCTCTTATAATGGAAGACTTATCAACCCCTCTTTTGGCTGCAAGTTCCTCGATTTCTCTAACTTGAGACTTAGGAATCCTCACAGAGACGGTAATCATTTCCTCAGACAACATAGCCACCACGTTTACAATATATTAAAATGTAATATAAACATTAAGGCCTCAAACTAAAAACTATCTTACAATATTAACCGTACAAAACGTTATTAAAGAGTAGGAAGAGTAAAATTACGCATTCTTCATATTAGGTGGAACTTATTCTAGATGTTTCAATTTCTTCCTTCTGAAATATTCTAGTATGCTTGATATACTTACTCCTATTATTAGTGTAAAACTTGCAGTTATTGCTATTGTTGCTCCAATCGGAGTATCAAAAATGTAACTTATTACGACGCCTATAAGACCTGATATGCCTCCAACTATACCTCCCAATAATGGTTGTCTTTTGTATGAAAGTCTTTCAACGGCTGCTATTGGGTTAAAGAGGAGTGCGAAAACTAAGAATCCTCCTGTAAGTTTTAGAATTATTGATATAGCTAGTGCTGTTAATAACAATAATATTGTTGAGTGAAACTGTATATTAACTCCTTCTGCTTCAGCAAGCTTAATGTCAAAAAGTAAAGCATCTATTTCAAGTTTAAAAGATAAGATATATACGATTAAGGATATTGAGAGAAGAGTTAGAAGCATTATTTTTGCAGGTGTTACTGCCAGGATGCTTCCCCAAAGAATTAGTGAGGCCGTTTCAGATGTTAAAGTTACAGATGGAGACATGTAAATAGCTATCATTGCAAGAGCGGAGGAAAGGGAAAAAGTGCACATAGAAATAATTTCCCTTTCAATGCCCACCCTATAGTATAAAAACTCTACAACAAAGGCTGCAACCACGCTAAACGAGAAGGCAGTTAATTCGGGAGGAGTAGAGAAGAGTATTGAAAAGGATGCTCCGGCGAGAGCTGCATGAGCAACAGTAAAACATAATGTTAGCAGTCCAAGTTTACGAAGATATGTTCCAAGAACCCCGCACAGGCTACCAGCTAAAAGCGCTGCTACCAAAGCCTCGATGAAAAGAAGTGTCATAAAGATCATTTGCATCTTACCACATGTCCGTTTTCCATTTCAATAATTTTATCTACATAGTTTATTATCGGAGATGTATCGTGACTAACAACGATAACCGTTGAATTGAGGCGTTTTCTAATATCGTTGATTAGCTTGGATGTTTCTAGTCTTCCTTCGCGATCTAAGCTTGAGAAAGGTTCATCCAACAATATTAACTTTGGCTGCCTTACAATCACCCTGGCGAGAAAAGCTCTTTGCTGCTGCCCACCGCTAAGAATACCTATAGGTTTTTCTTCAAGCCCTTCAAGTCCAACAATTTTAATAGCCCACTCCACCCGTTCTTTCTCACGCTTAGATAAAGGTCTTATTGGTCCTTTGAACGGTGCAAACCCCATTGAAACCACTTGTCTAACCGTGTAGGTTTCGTTTGGAGGTTTCATGAAGTCTTGCATCAAATAGCTTGACATGAGTCTAACTTTTCTTGCATACTTAGGCATTTCAAAGCCTAAAACTCTTATTATGCCTTTAAGTGGACGTAGAAAGCCCAGTATCAACTCTAATAGCGTTGTTTTACCGGCTCCATTAGGCCCCGTCACCAATGTTAATGATCCATACTCTATACTTATGGATATGTTTTTTAATGCGGGGTCTTTGCTTCGAGGATACGCTGTAGTAACGTTTCTAAGTAAAACAGCTATTCTATCTCCATTTTCTCCATTAACTGTTCTATCGGGGATTTCTCCAGTTTCTCCGCGAACATTTTCAAGTCTTCGCATTTTAAAGCCTCTTCAACCACCTCTTTCTTTAACCACACCTGTATCCTTTTCCCATTATCTTTACATTCAAATACTATTTTCATGTCATTGCTATCTACACACTCTATACTTCTCTTTCCAAGAGTGCATTTTGTTGAACACTGCAACCCGTCTAATATACATGAAAAGGGTGGTTTAAAGGGAATATATGCTTTAACATATAGGCTAAACTCGTCTTTCGGCTTAACCATTTTCACTACGTGCTCACCGATTTTATACCCTAATACTAGGAAAGGCCCTTTGTGGCCGTGGAGTTTCGCTGCTTCATCAAGTGTTAAAAAACTTTTAGCCCTAACTGCTTCAAGCTTATCGTTACTCATGTTTTTTCGCCCTCATAACGAGTAATACTATTATGATTGCCTCTACTACGGCTAGTAACACTACTCCTATTGTTGTGTACTGCCAAAAGCTTACTGCAGACTTATACGATTCTAATTCGACTCTATATTCGAAGTATTTTAATCCATCTACAAGCATTTCAGCGTTGTATAACATCATTTCGGTTACATTATTTACTCCGACAACAGACCCTGGAAAGTTTATTAACACCACCTGTACTATGCCTGTGTCTTCTGCAATTTTCTTCCCAACTTCTACACCGCTATGTAAGTTATCTATTATGAGTTTAGCTCCGTAATTTGTAATGTTCGTCTCAACTTCCTCTATATCGCTCTGTGATAGGTATTCTGTGGGTCCATAGATTGCAACTACTTTAAAGCCAAGATACTCGACGAAACCTTTTTGCCATAGCATACATGCAACAGGTGTTCCATTAAACCCATATTTATTAACAGTGTTTTTTAGTTCAGCATCGACCTGATCAATAGCATCAACACACTCCGATAGTTTGCTGGAAACATTTAGACCAAGTGTATCTGAAAGTATCGATGCTATGTTTTGATATTTTTGTTTAAGCATAGGAGGAGTATTCCAAGGACCCGTCACATTATAAATAGGGACATGTAAATCGCCTGTTTGGTTCGCAGAGTTTATAAGTTCTCTAAGCCATCCACCCCACTCCATTCCATGAGCCAAAATGAGATCTGCGTTCCTAATAGTTTCAACATCTCCAGGTTTAACATCATAGTGACCTGGACACATCGAAGGCGAAACCAAATATCTTATCTTCACGCTTCCACCAGTTAAGTCACTTACAATACTTGCGAGCACACTAGTAGTACAAACCACAAGAGGCTTGCTTTCATTTGCTGAAACTGGATGAACTGATGCTACTAAGGCGGTTACAAAAAGTAATCCGATTAGAAATACAAGACCCCTCTTTGCCATGATGGTGCACCTAGTAATACTTTTTTGCATAAAAGTATTACATGCGCCTTATAAACTTTACCTACACCACATTCAAAACAAGACGCTTCTTACATTCAAAACTCAAAATTATAATACAAAATTTAAAAGTCAACTTTCACAAAACACACATTAAGCGAGAAATATAACTTCTAGTAATCCTTTAAAATGGTCGTCTCCAGTTAATACTTTCGCTTTGACAAGTTTTGCTGTTGCCAGAATAATTGCATCAGCCAAAACTTGGACGTTTCTTTAAATTTTATCTTTTAGCGTTTTCTAAAAGCTCTTTCCAAGAATCACCAACCAGAATTGCTACTTTTCTGTCAATTTCAACAACATCTGAGACCAAGATAATAAAATTCAGTTTTTCTCCTATAGATTTTTATCAAATCCTTCTCGCCAATATTTCCTAGCTATCTCAGCTAACACAATATCAGGAACAACTACCTCATGTCCTTCTTCCAAGTATCTTCTAACTTTTTCCCCTAGTCTCGATCCAATGAAAAACTCTATCCACGCATATGAATCAAATATGAGAATCAAGCCTATCCTCCTCAGAAAATCTCGATATCTTCCCTTTATCGACATCAAAAACCTTTCCACTATTTCTTCAGGTTACAGACTCGTATCATTCATCTAAACATGAAATCAGTATCTCTTAAGCTGAATTCATCGTATTTCCATTAATTCTTTGCGAAATCTCAACAAAAACCTACTTACATCCATGGCTCCAAGTACAATTAAAACAATTCCAGAAACCACAAATATCATTGACATATGCAGCAAATCTTTCTCGAAACCATAGAAAAACATGGTAATATTAAAAGAAACAGTCGTGTTCAGCAAATTTCGAAAAACCATGTAATAGATATCTCTTTTAGGCAAGCTAATAAAATACATACCTCTACTCCCGTTTTCGAAGTAAAAAATTGGATTAAGTATCCCGCTTTCATTGTAAGCCTCGAACCCTTCACTGTTAAACAAGTAGAAATTAATGGGGTGACTACATTCTATTTCTAAGCGAACATCTCTGGGAGGAGAAAAGAAACTCGACGAAACTTCACCATACGGAGGAATAGAATGAAGAGTCATTCCAGCCGTAATTTGACGATCACTTCTAGGGATAGCAGCAATACCTAAAGACAAACCTACAAGAAAGAAAACTACTCCAACTCTAAGAACTACATTAATTTTCAACTAATCCACCTCCAAAAAATAAACAAAATAGACAAAAGAAATCAACATTAAAACAATTGTAACACTGATTTGAAACGTTAAACTTAACAAAAACATCTTAAAAGTTATGTAACTAAATAATGAAACTTTACCAGAGTAATACGATCTAAGAAGATACGCAGTAATAATTGTAGGCCCTCGAGACACGGAAAAACAGGCATTATACGGTTCTTTTAAGCCTGAAACATATTGTTCCAAACCGTATATCAAAAAGAAAACAGCAAAGAAAGATAAAGCTTCATTCTTAATTAAAAGCGCAACAATCATCGAAATAGAACACAAAAACATTAAACTTATCAGAAGAGAAAGCAAAGTGAAACCTACCAATGGACTAAATACACCGAAACCCATTAAAACTGCATCAAAAACGAGCACAGAACCAAAAAGCAAATATAACACTATAAAATTAACAAGAAACTTGGATAAAAGTAAACTTCTTCTCTTCACAGGATACGATAAAAACATTTTCATCTCCTTATTTGAAAACCTTCTAGCAATACTTCTAGCAAAAAGAAAACCTGTAAAAAACATAGAAATAAAAGCACAGCCAGTTAAACTAAATTCAAGATAATCGCTGAGCACTATATCGAGAAGCGAAATAGAAGTTCTATATGGACACATAGATTGCGATGCAAAACCTATTAAAAAAAGCACAGCAACAAAAATCAGAATCTCAAAAACTGGAAAACTAAAGTTCTCCTCAAATTCCCATAAAATAAGTGTAAGAATGTTTCTCTTACTTTTCATTTTCCTTAACGACCTCCCTGTAAATTTCCTCTAAACTACTATACTGTGGTTGAAGATTTTTAATGGAAACATTAATTTTAGAAGCTATAACCGGAAGATCTCTTTGAAAACTATCTAAATCACTTATCTTACAGTAAATTTTATCACCTTCAATCCACAAATCCTTTATGAAGCCTGTTTTTTCAAGTTCCTTAGCTAAAAGCCTTGGATCAGAAGTTTCAACCACATATATGTTTGCAGAATATTTTGAAACTAAATCACTAAGATAACCTTGATCAACAATTACACCATTCATAATTATTGAAACCCAGCTGCAAACCTTCTCCAACTCAGGTAAAATATGAGTAGAAATAAGAAAATTAACCCCATGATCTCTATGAAACTCCTTCACCTTCTCCAAAAACATAAGCCTCGCAGAAGGATCCAAATTCGCTGTAGGCTCATCCAAAATAACAAGTTCAGGATCACCTATCAAGGCTTGAGCCAAACCAAGCCTCTGCAACATACCAGCCGAAAAACCCTTAATAGCCCTATCCCGAACATCATACAATCCAACCAACTTCAACATTTCCAAAGCTCTTTCCCTAGGTTTATCCACGTTGTATATTCGCGCAACATATTCAAGAAAACGTTGAGCAGAAAAACTCATAGGATAACCAAGATTCTCATGCAAAACACCAACCCTACGCTTAATTTCATAAGAATTTCGCCAACAGTCGAGACCAAAAACATAAGCTTCTCCGCTGTCAGGTCTCACCAAGCCGAGAAGAATATTTATCGTAGTAGTTTTACCCGACCCGTTAGGACCAATAAAACCGCAAATACCCTTAGGAACCTCCAAATTTAACCCATCTAAAGCTACAACATTTCCGAAAAGCTTAAACAAGTCCTTAGTATAAACGATACGAGTACTCACCCGACCTCCCAACCTACAACATTATAACGTAAACCTGCATATCTAACCTATTAGCTTACCCAAAATAAATATCATGCGACCCTTACTTCTAAATAGTTCTTCACAAAACCGTTATATATAGCACATGGGAGAGACAGACTTCGGAAGCCACTGTAACAATACACTAACAATATGACTTTGATTCATGATAAGAGAGCGGATGGTGAGAATATGCTAAAGAAGCAGATGATTGCTTTTCTCCTATTAAATATTTTTTTATTTGCCTTTTTAATAAATCTGTGCTGTTTTATAGATTTATCTGTGGAAGCAGTTCCCTTGTGGTTTAGGGAGGGAGTGTATGTTGAATTTCGCGGCGAATTTCATGATGTAGACAATTATACTACGCTTTTTCAATTTCTTAACTTGTCGGAGTTAAGGTTTAAAGATTTGAATTTTAAAGAAAGGGGAGTTTTGTTTAGTTTGTTTAGGTGGGAGTGTTTAGATTTTAATGGTTCTATGGCTGAGTTAAAGATTCTTTTACGGTTTTTTAAAGGTGATGATAGTTTTGAATTGTCTACTTGTGTTTTTGTTGATGTTGATAGTAGGGATGTTTATTCTTTGGATGGGGAGTTTTGTGGGAAAACTATGTTATGGTTACCGACGAACTTGGAAGTTGGTGATAAGGTTATTTTCGGCTATCCTGAATGCTATGTTGAAGGCACCGTCACCAATAAGGGATATAATATTAAGACTCCTTATGGTTATCAAAAGTGTTTTGAAGTTGATTTTGATAGTAATGGTCCTGTTAACGTTACGTATAAGAATGAAACTTATAGAATCAGTGGATTGTGGAATTGGCTTGACTACGACTTAGATACTGGAATTTTAATTCAAACTCCACATTTCATGGGCGAAGCCACGTTATATGCCTTGGGAGGCATACGTCGAATTTTCTCAATAATGTTGATTTATGAAACAAATGTAGATTTGGGGCCAAGTTTAATTTGGCCGCAAATATTGAATATAATGTTTTTTGTGCTTCCTCCTGCTGTCTTCTTTGTTGTTGTTTTCTTTGCGGTTTATTGGCGGTGTAGAAAGAGGCGTAGAATTGTTAGGAGGCGTGAGAGGTAGGATTTTGTGGTTGTATGGTTACTTATGTTTTTGCTATTTCGCTTAGGAATATTATTTTGTATTTGTTTTTTAGTTCTTTTAGGTGTGGGTTCATTTCTTTTTTGATGTTTCTGAATATTGGGGTTGCTTTTTCGTGTTTGGCTGCTGCTAGTAGATATGCGTCGGATAGTGCGATGTTGTATTTTCTTTTTATTTCTCCGGCTTTGAGAGTAATTTTTTTGTTTAGTACGATTTTTATGTTTCTGTGGGAGTATAGTAGGTTGAAGAGTTTTTCTGCTTTTGTGACTGCGGTTTTTTCATTTAATCCTGACTGTTTGTAGATTTTGTAGGCTATGTAATATGTTTCTGAAGCTGTTAGAGGGGTGATTATGGCTGTTATCTCTTCTCTGTTTATTCTTTCAATTATTTCGGAGGCTAGGTCAAAATATGTGGAGCCTATTGCAATGCTTTCTATCCATACGCTCGTGTCTACAGCTACTTTTTTCACTCTTTCTCCTCCAAGCCTAATGCTTTGAGAAGTTTGTAGATTTTGACTTTATCTGTTTTTCTTGATTCGTTTAAGATTTTTCTGGTTAAATTTTTGTTGGGGACCTCTATTCTTAGGTCTTCCCAGTCTTTTCTTACGTTTTGTTCAGATTCTACTGTTTTTAGCCACATTTTGATGGCTTCTTCAACTGCTCTAGACAGGCTGCCCTTTTTAGCTCCGAAGACTCTTATGGCAGCTTCTCTGAACCGTCTTTCAACGTCATCACTAAGCCTGATGAGCATAAGTCCCATTTTATTCACCAACTAAGCTATGAATTATATTTATATGTATATATTTTTATCGTTTGGAATAGATATCTAAATATTAAATTTTGAGTTGGTTTGCTGTGATTATTGATAATTTTGTTGATGTTTTTCTGTATGTGTCGTAGTTTGGTGGGATTTGTTCAAGTAGTTTTTGCATTTTGCTTTTTTCTTCCGTTATGAATATGTCTGCGTTTATGTATGCAGATGCGAGGATTGAGCAGTCTATGTAGTCTTTGTGATATTTGTGGAGTGTTGTTGCGATGAGATCGACTTCATATGTGTAGAAGGGTATGATTTCAAATACTTCTCCTTTCGTTAAAAAAAGTAGCCCCTCGCTAAATGATTCTAGGATAGATGGTTCCTTTTTTGCAAGTTTTAATATTTTCCACTTGGCTTCAAGGATGCTAAGTGAATTTAGCATCAGTTTAAAGTTTTTTGCTAGGGATATGATTTTTTCTCTTAGATTTGGAATGTCGATTTCGATGCCAAGTAGTGGGAGAATGTAGGTTGTATCAAGTAAGACTTTTTTCATTTCAACAACCTTTCTTCGATTTCTTTTCTGACTTCTTCTCTAAGTTTTTTAAGTTCTTCAATTGTTAGTTTGATTTTCGGAGGTTTTCTGAGTAATTCTTCGAGTGAGGGAATCTTTCTAATGATAATTTCGCCTGGTCGTCCAATAATTATAACTTTGTCGCCGGGTTTTATTCCGGCAATGTCTCTTTCAGGTTTTTTGAGAACAACTTCTCCTTTCTTTCCAACTTTAGCTATAGTTGCCATATTATTCCCCAATGGTAAATATATTTCCGAAAAATATATAAATTTCGGAATAGTATTTAAAGGATTCGTAGTCAGAATTTTGATTTAAAACACACCTAGTCTTCCAATGTTACAGGTGGTTCGCACTAAGTTGAGTTTTAACTTTGGACTACATGTCTCTACAAATAAAGTTTGTAAATATTTATTTGAGAAAGAGACTTATAGTACTGTTGAAATGTTATCGATGAGAATTATTAAACCTAGTTAATTGATTTGTGCTCCTATCGTAATAAACTGGCTATGATAGTGTTGTTAAAAGTCGATATAACTTGAGAGTTAAGATTTAAGTCGAAAAGAATGTATCGATAATATTAAGTGGGTGATATTGGTTGGTTAGACGTGCTAGGGACTGGTTAGATCAAGCGTTAAGAGATTTAAATCATGCTAAATCAGATTTGGATGGGGAATATTATGAATGGGCTTGTTTTTCGGCTCAGCAAGCAGCTGAGAAAGCTGTTAAAGCGCTGTACCAAGCTGTTGGGATAGATGCTTGGGGGCATTCGGTGTGGATTTTATTGGATAATCTTCCAGAAGATTTGAAACCTTCTGAAGAACTCATTGATGAAGCTAGAGAAATTGATAGATTTTATATTCCTACACGTTATCCTAATGCGCATGCAGCTGGGCCTCCCTATGTTTATTATATGAAAAGAGATGCTAAAAGGGCGATTGAAATTGCAAGTAAGATCATCAAATACTGTGAAGATAAGATTAAGGAGATTGAATCTAAGTAAAGTGGTAGAAGAACTAAAATTTTCTTGTAAAAAAATTGGGAGAAATTTAATTTCAGCTATTATCTTCGGATCATTAGCTAAGGGGAACTATAGTGGAAGTAGTGATGCTGACGTTCTTTTAGTTCTTAAAGATGCACCGATGGATGAAGGGGAAAAATATCGGAAATATAATGTAGTTAAGGCTAGTATTCCTGTGCAGCTTTTCATCTACACTATTGACGAGATAATAGAAAGAATAGGAAGAGGAGATACATTCATTATAGAGGCTATTGTCACCGGGAAACCCATTATGGGGAAAGAAACATACGAAAAACTGTTATCGCTGTGTAGGAAAGTAATAAGGGAAAAATCGATGGAAAGAACACCTATAGGCTGGAAAACTAAAACTTAATAGATAAATTGTTAGTTTCTTTGATTGTTTCCATATGGTTTTAATCATATTCTACTGTTTACTACTTTTATAACTAAATAGCGTTATAAACATGTATTATTGATCAATATTGTTGCGAGAAGTTTTAAATTAGAGTTTAAAAAACGTGAAAGTAAATTATAACCTGCTAAAATAATTTTACTTGGAGAGGATGTCTGTTGAATGTTAAGGTTAGATTTGGGACTAGGGATGATATCGATGCGTTGGTGGAAGTTAACTGCTCTGATGTGGAAACGTGGTACCATTATTCTTCTGAGGGCCGTGGCAACCCGGCTTCATACGATGAATTAAGTTCTTGGGAGAGGGTTATGCATGGTGGTCCTTGGATGGATCGTTCAGCTTTAATTGAATATTGGAAACGTATGGAACGGTTAAATGTTATATCTTTGGTTGCTGAACTTGATGGAAAAGTCGTTGGGCATTTAGATGTGATTTTTAGTGAAGAGCTTTCATTGGGCTATTTTCTTTATTTAGACGTTCTAATGGTTCATAAGGCTTATCGTAGGAAAGGAGTTGCAAGAACGTTAATCAAGGAAGCTGAAAAGCTTGCCAAAAGTAGAAAAGCTAAATTCATGTTGGTTCAACCTGAAGAATATGAAGGGCCTTCTGGGTTGACGTATAGAAGTTGTGGTTTTAAGAGATTTTTGGAAGTATATGTTCTTGAGACCACTGTTGATGTTTCAAAAATGCCTCAAGATGTTTGCTTAACGACTATTCCTCAAATTCAAGAAGCTCCTCTTAAAACTCACGTTATGGTTTGTGGATGGTATAATATTAGCGTTAAAATGTGGGATCACGGCGTTAATCCTTCTATTGAATTGTCTTGTGTTTTTTCTTGTCCTCAACTTGCTCTCTGCGTCCTAATAAGCGAAGAAACCTACTTTTTTCATATAAGACGAGATTACTTTAACCGTTTACGTGGCTCTATCGCCTTATGGGCTCCGATATCGTTTAGTGAGGAAAACTTAGAACAGGTTTTCTCAGCAGCTAAGGTTGTAGCTTCATGGCTAGGAATAAGACATTTAACAACGAGAACCATCGAGAAGTACAGAGACCTGCTGGAAGAGGTGGGTTTTGTCTTAAAATCAAAAGCAGAACCTTACCTCGCTAGAAAACTATAATAATTTGGAAAAGTTTAGTGGAATATTTGAGGTACTCTCACATAAGATAATTGAGAGGTTTGTTGGAAAGTTTCAGCGAACCGAAACCATAAAATAGAGTTTATAGAAATATTATCGTTATTTTGTCCTTAACTTTCTCGAAATCTTTGTCCATTGTTACAATTTTTAAATTGTGTTGTTCGGCAGTTTTATACTGGTAAGCATCATCAAAATCTAATCCTAGTGTTTTCTTAACTTTGGGTAGATCTTTGTATGAATTTTTTGGTAGAGTAACGATTTCTATATTTGGAATAATGTCGTCCACAAAGTTCTTGAAGACTTCTTCTTTGTTGTTTCTGAACAATATTACTCCGATAGAATGAAGAGAAAAATCAGAAATACAGAGGCTTTCAATATTTTCATTTAGAAACTTCTTGCATTTTTCTTTCTTCTCTTGTTCTAATAATATTTCCAAGAAAATATTTGTATCGACAAGATACATTATCTCCACTCCAAAGCCTTATGTTGGAGTTCCACTGAACTATACTTTTGTTTTAACTCAGATAAGCCACCTTCCCAATCAAATTTAAACTTCCTTTTTTTCGACTTTTTCTTATGTTTTTGTAACAAGAATTCTATGAAATCTAGAACTTCTTTTTTCAAATTCTCAGGTAATTCGTTAAGTTTAGTCTTAATCGCTTCTTCCCACACTACTTTCACCAACCATAATATGCTGAAATCCACTATTAATTTAATGTTCACTCAAACTTTAATTTTAGTTTAAATCTCCTTATTAACTACTATAATATGTCTGATTTACGATAATTGTTAATTGTTGCCGATCGATTTTTGCAGAAAACTACTTTGTTAAATGTTAATGTTGCTAATAGACAAGTTTCGTTTATTTCGTAAGTTTTGTGGTGTTTATATTTGTAGATTGAAAATAAGAATATGAACCTCAATTCTGGTTAGCAGTCGCTAGCCGGAAGGGGAAATTGAAAGATTGCTTTTACTATTGCTGTTAGGGTTTTGTTTACTGGTGTTTTTATTTTTAGTTTTTTGCCTAGTTTAACTATTGCTCCATTTATGTAATCTATTTCTGTTTTCTTCTTTCTCTCGATGTCTTGTAGCATTGAAGATTTGTTGTTTGCTCTTGCTTCTGCAACCTCAATAACCTTCCTTACATGATCTTCGATTTCCAGTTTGATGTTTAGGGCTTTTGCTATGTTTACTGCTTCGATCATTATGTTTCTGTTTCCTTATCTATTCGAAATATTATTCTTATATCTCGATTCTAATCCTGTAATGGTTTTTATTCCTTTTAGTTTTGCTAGATCATACAGCTTAGTAAAGAAGGGATAATTTCTAAGTCCTCAGTTTCTTTGATTATTTCTAATCTACGCTTAATATCTAACTTTTCTAGGAACTTTAAAGCTTTCTTAATATTAATATCTTATATCTAGGCACCAAAACTCTACTCCACGTTAAGTTTTTCTTGACTTCGCTAAGTGGTACGTATTCTCCCTTCTCTTTGATTTCCTCGAGTTCTTTCATTTCTTCCTCGAAAATTTCCTCTGTAGGTAGGATGTTTCACTTCCTAACCGTTACGCTATGAAATATTAAATGCTTCACCGTAATGAGTTATTTTAATTTTCTCTTAACAGAACATTTTGTCAGCTCTTTAACACTTATGTTGTCTCTAAACTTCAATCGTAGCGTACATGTCATATGATTTCTATTTATTAAACCCATATCTTTATACAAAATTGTAAGTGGTACCTTAATCGACAAAGCTACAGTTTCAGGAACAACATATGTTATATTTTATGATGGTTCCAGTAATCAGAGTTCGCATTATCGTTCGTCCCTACCGCATCGTTTTGTTTAAAACTTTATTGTGTTGCGTTTGCGGTGAGGGCTTCCACCTTGCCAGAGGGCTCACCTTACGGTTCATCCCGTGGTCATGGTGGTTGTCGAGCTCAGCGACACGGAGCTCCCATCTACATCACATGAGCTCGGAGCACAGCTCCCATCACCCGTGAAAGCTTATGGAAATTGACATCCAACCATAAATACTTTACCGAACCAAAAGACACAAAATGGTAGAGAAAACTATAATCTAAAGTTTCAGCCCATATATTCGAATTTATCGATGTCATTCCCCCGGCTAAAAGAGAGGTTTCTGGCGTCAACCTTGTAACGGAGGTAAAAGTTGTGATAGATAAAATGATTGTAGAGAAGTTGCTTTCTAAACTTAAGAGTTGGTATAAGTCCGGTGAATGGTGGCGTAACGTGGACTATACGCCGTTTGAAATCGTAGTAGCTATTATAGTAAGTCAACGCACGTATTATAAACAGGTTATTAGGTTTATGGAAACTTTTAGGGCAAGATATAAAAGTCCTGAAGATGTTTGTGAAGGATCTACTGATGAGCTCATAGCAGTGTGTAGAGTTGTAGGTATGGCTGAAAGAAGAGCTGCAACAATTCGTGAACTTTCACGAAAAATTCTTAGTGTAAGCGGAATGAAGAACTTCTTAAAGTTATCTCCTGAAAAGGCAAGAGAACTGTTATTATCTGTCAAGGGTATTGGAGAGAAAACCGCTGACATGATACTGGTTGCCTTATTTGGTAGCAAGTATTTTATTGTAGATTGCAATATTTTGAGGGTACTAAGAAGGTTAGGCATAATTCCAACGAACATTGACATATACAGGGCGCGAAAAGAGTTAGAACCATTTATTCCGTCAGAACACCGTGTCTTCCTTCATACATCCTTAGTTAGCCTAGGGCAAAAGATATGTAGACCTAGAAATCCAGCTTGCACAGCTTGTCCCCTTAATAAGCTGTGCGATTACGCAAGAAAGACAGTTGCACATGATCAGAATTTTCTATAAATCACGCAACATAAACTATGTCATTTCATTGAACGTGTACAGCAGAATGATGGAGGTTAGGCATTTACATACCTTAAACATCCCTTTGGTAATGATGATACTTCACTGGCTTTGCTTGCACCATTAAAAACAACATTTTAAACTCTCTCATGGGAGATAAAGAATATGATATTCGGCTTTATGTGCTTTGAAGATTTTATCAAATGGTATTCTGAGATTGGTAAGCTTAAGGTTTTTTGGGCAAAAATTGTAAGAAGTGTTGATTTACTCGGCGAGGAAAACGGTTTAACACTTATTAATGTTAAGTGGATCGTTAGAAAAAAGGTTAAAGAGGCAATTTTAGCAATAGTGGAAAGGAGGCAAAAAATTCTCAAAGCAATGGAACTTTTCAGTAAACACGGTGATGCTACAAGGATCCTAGTAGTTCCTGAAAACCTCACGGTCAATTTAAACCTAGTTAATGCCAGATCAATACTGTACTTCTGGAAAATTGATGGAAAGACGTTGGAGCCTGATAAGAATGTTAGGATAGAAGTATGCCGCGAGTGGAGTGAAGATGAACTTGAAATATTTAGAAGTATACACAAGAAAAGCTGGGGCTTCTTTGTACCTCCAAGACCGGAAGACCATGTTGTGATTCTAGGCTACCTGAACGATGTCCAAGTTGCAATGGCTTATCTGAATATTCACAATTTTAACATTGACTACGGTATCCATGTTGTTAAAGCTTACTGGAGGAGGAGAATCGGAACTAAGCTACTGGTAGAAATCCTAAAACTTGCAAAAACCATGAACGCTCATAATGTCAGCGTAGTGAGAATATTTAGAAGCATAAGAGGAACTTCTAGCGATATCAGGGCGGCAAAGTTCTATAAGGCAAACAACCCCCTCATAAGACTATCCATATATAGAATAGCTGTAGAAAGTTCTGAGGAGTTACGAAAAATTCTTATTTAGAAAACTCTTCGAAGTTTTAGGTTTTCGAGTTCTTGACGCCATAGTTTAAAGAATATTTTCTCTTTCCGGTAAGCTTGACACCAACTTTATCTTAATTTTCTTAATTTCATAGCAGGGGATACTTAATTCAATTAGGTGACACCGTAGGAATACTTAGTCGTGGAAGGCTTATACTTCTGAGTAGTTTGAAGGAATTGAAGTCCAGATGGGGGCCGATATTGCGTATAGGGGTTCCTAAAGACTTTGTTAAAAAAGCAGTCAAAATGCTTGAGGAATATGATCCCTACGTAGATAAAGATAATATCATTAATATTTCAGGAAACTATGACCTCCAAAAATTATCCACTTTCGCTTTTAAATTACTGACAGATGCTGGGATACCCATCAACAGTATTAACATAAAACATATCTCTAAGTGAAATTTACACCAAGGTAATAAAGCATAGGAATGAAATACTTTGCTGAACGTTTGAAATATTAACAAACATTAAAGATGGTAATTACGAGTTTTTGCCTCAGTTTCCCAAAGTTAAAAAGTTCGATGCACTCCCCTTGATACGCTTGAAAAGGGAAATATTATGGATTACGTCTAAGTTCAGGTAAGATCATAAAAGGCCTCGGAAACGCTATTTATTATTAAGTTAATGGTTGAGTTTCTAAATATCTTCTCGCAAAATGTTAGTTGAAATTCTTGCTATAGTTATTTTGATGCTTACATTGGATTAGTCTATATATGTTTATAGATTTGGAAAGATATATAGTCTATAGTGGCAATTTTCATATTTATGTGTGTCAATTAATAGTTTGAAGTAAGTTAATAAATTGCGAGATGACTAAATTTGTCTTCTGTTGAGAAAGTTACCATACCTAGTTTAATTAAGATGAAAAAGAAAGGTAAGAAGATTGCGATGATTACAGCTTACGATTATCCTACAGCCTTGCTGGTTGATAGAGCTGGTGTAGACGTTGTTCTTGTTGGAGACTCGCTAGGTATGGTTGTTTTAGGATATGAGTCAACTATTCCTGTCACTCTTGAAGATATCATTCATCATACCAAGGCTGTTTCTAGGGCTGTTAAACGCGCTCTTGTCGTCGCTGACATGCCATTCATGACTTTTAACGTTAGTGTTGAGGAAACAATAAGAAATGCTGGAAGACTTATTAAGGAGGGTGGAGCTGAAGCTGTTAAACTTGAAGGCGGAGAAGAGGTTAAACGTGTGGTTAAAGCTCTTGTTGACGCTGGTATACCTGTGATGGGTCATATAGGTTTAACTCCTCAGAGAATTGCCATGTACGGTGGATATCATGTTAGAGGTAAAAGTGTCACGGTAGCTAAGAAACTTATTAGAGATGCTAAGGCCTTGGATGAGGCTGGAGTTTTCTCGATAGTTTTGGAGCTTATGACCGCTGAAGTGGCTAAGATAATTACTGAGAAGGTTTCCGTTCCAACTATTGGTATAGGTGCTGGGCCTTACTGTGATGGACAAGTATTGGTGTTTCATGATATGCTTGGCCTTTTTGAACGTTTTACGCCACGGTTTGTGAAGAAATATGCAAACTTAAGTGAAATTATTTTAAATGCAGTTCAAGAATACGTTAAAGAAGTTAAAGCGGGAGAATTCCCCTCCGAGGAGCATAGCTTTTACATGAAAAAGCAGAAGTACGAGAAATTATTGGAGGCTCTCGGTAAAAAACAAGAAGCAGAAGAAAAATAACTGTTTTATTCGATTTTACGCATTTCTTCGTATAGTTGTGCAGCTTCTAGAATGTATACTCCTTTTTCTGCTAGTTCTATTAGTCTGTTTTTAATTATTTCTATCATTTTCCTTAGGTTTTTGCGGTTATCAAAACTCTTTAAGATTTCTTTTAATTTTTCTTCACTAAGGTTTTTTAGTTTCTTTGCTTGCTCTGTTATGTTGGGTACCGCTCTTATAACGTTGTCAACTATGGTTATATTTGCCCATTGAGCCGTTCTACTAAGAGGATTCAAATCTATGGTGATTACTGTTTTCCCCATTTTTCTTAGGGCTTCGGTTCTATCTCCATCTTCAAGTGGGACCAAAACGACATCAGCTACTAAAATTCCTCTCGGATCTACTTTTCTTCTCCAACTTGAAAGTTCTGGAATCGTTGCACTTGCTGCTTCTCCCACACCTAATATTTCTTTTGCACCAGCCTCCTTAAGAACGTTTTTGATAGCTTCTTCTCTTTCTCTCGTTCTATAGAATAAATTTACCTCTATTTTTGCTCCAGTAACCTCTGAAAGTTCCACTATTTCTTTTGGTACTAATGCTGCTACATTTCCATTGACGCTTATTACTGGGTGTTTTGCGAGAAGTATTGCCGCAGCTGCTGCCCTTGCTGCCTCCATAGCTGGCTCCGTAGTTTCTTCACCTATTAGGTAATCAAAGGCTTCTCCTCTGCCGTGTGCTATTAAACCTGCTTTTGCTACAAGCCCTTTTTCAAACCCTTCAATTAACTTCTCTCTAATTCTAAGTGATTCCGCTCTTGGGTGATCTGGTGGGATTTCAAACATCAAATATTGCCTCCTAGAATTCTGGCCCCGGTAAAATTGATATCGGAAATAAGGATAATTCCTTTATCAAAGTATTTTTTAAGAATATTGAGAACTTGATTAGCTTTTTCACGTTCAACAAAGCAGAAGACTGTTTCACCAAACATCGCCATACTAGCATTAACAAAACCGTTTTTCTCAAGTTCTTTCACAGCGTTTTTTACTTTTTCAGACATTAAACCTGTTTCCGCTGCGAATCGTTTGGACAATTTCATTAGTTTTTCGATAGAAGCGTTTTTTACAAGTTCGTCCACCATTCTTCCGCCAATTCTATTTATTTTTTCTCGAATCTCAGGGTTGGAAAGCATCTTCTTCGTTTCTATTGGTCCAAGGGATCCACATACAACAACCGTATCCGGGTCTACTGGAATTAGATCAACGTGTCCAATTCCAGGTGCTCCAGGTTTAACTCTAATTTCTACTCCGCCTCTAGACTGAGCTAAGACCGTTCCAAGACCAGTTTTATTGACTATTTCTGCTAAATGGGCTATTTGTGCCGCCTTATCGTATGTTAGTCCTAGGTTTAAAGCTTTGTTAAGAGCTAAAGCCGTGCTAAACGCGCCGGCGCCGCTTGCTCCTATGCCGGCGCCGATTGGTATTTCCACTTTATGGTTAATCGTTACCGTGAAGTTTTTACTTGTTAGCTTTAACATGTGTTTCACTACGCTTTTTGTAACAGGGGCTTCAGTTTCAATGCCATTTATAAGTGCTTTAATCATATTTTGGTCAGCTGGCTTTAGAGAAACTGTTGTGATGACCCCTTTTTCGATGGAAACGCCAGCCCCCCTCGAACCCTTTTTTAAAGGGTCTTTTGGCTGATCGCATATTTCAAAAAATCCTGTTATGTGCCCTGGGCAATATGCTTTGGCGGTTATCAATTTAAAACCTCATTAACTACTCTTACATTATTTTGTACGGTTGTTAGTGGTTTTTCTCAATTTTATGGCTAATGAATTTTTTCTAAAGAGACTATATATTTTGTATAATCTTTAAAGATACATATAGATTATAAACAAAATTGAGATAAATAGCAAATTATCATAGATTCTCGGAGGCTTATAATTGTTCACTAAACACGTTTCAAAGGATATTATAGGTACCAAGAGCCATATTTTAGATGGTAAGAAGGTTGTTTTATGTATTACTGGTAGTGTTGCGGCTTTTGAATGTCCCAGAATTGCCAGGGAACTTATGAGGCATGGTGCTGAAGTTTTTACTGTTATGTCTTTTAATGCTCAAAAAATTATTCACCCCTACCTAATGGAATATGCTACTGGCAACCCGGTTATAACTGAGTTAACCGGTAAAGTTGAACATGTTGCTTTAGCTGGTGACCATCCCAATAAAGCTGATTTAATTCTTGTTGCTCCGGCTACAGCTAACACTATTAGTAAAATTGCGTGTGGTATTGATGATACTCCGGTTACTACGGTTGTTGGTACAGCGTTGGGTAGCGATATTCCAATTGTAGTTGTTCCAGCGATGCATGAATCCATGTATAAACATCAGGTTATAAGGGAGAATATTGAGAAGTTGAAGAAGCTAGGCGTATGGTTTATTGGCCCTAGAATTGAGGAAGGGAAAGCTAAGATGGCTGAGGTTGAAGAAATTGTTAACAGGGTTATTGATATTTTGATAAAGCCTAAGGATATGAAGGGTCTTAAGGTTTTGGTGACTGCTGGGCCTACGAGGGAATATATTGATGCTATAAGGTTTATTTCTAATCCTAGTTCAGGTAAAATGGGTGTCGCAATAGCTGAGGAAGCTTTGGTTCGAGGAGCTGAGGTAACACTTATATATGGTAGGGGGACTGCTAAACCCCCGTCGAATGTTAAACTTATTAATGTGGAGACGACTGAGGAGATGCTTTCAGCTGTGGTAAATGAGCTTAAATCTTCTAAATACGATGTTTTTATTTCTACTGCAGCTGTGCTTGACTATGGTCCCAAAGAGGTTGTTGACCGAAAGACTCCTTCTGGTTTGAAGGAGTGGACTATTGAGTTGAGATGTTTGCCTAAGGTTGTTTGTGAAGCTAGACGTGTTGATCCGAATGTTTTTATTGTTGGTTTTAAAGCTGAATACAAGATATCTAAAGAAGAGTTAATAGAGAAGGCTTATCGAAAATTGAAGGAGTCTGGTTTGAATTTAATTGTCGCTAATGATGTTGGTTTAGCTGGGAGAGGTTTTGAAAGCGACACGAATGAGGTTTACGTTGTTGATCCTGAAAAGAATGTTGTTCACATACCTTTATTGTCTAAAAGAGATGTGGCTGCTAAAATTTTAGATGTAGTTGTTACTCAGCTTGCTGAGCAGCGAGCTAGCTAAATTAAATGTATTTTGTTAAAATTTTTTGCGCTACTTCTTTAATGGTATTATCGCGTTTTTTACAATGAACGAAAAGGTAGTATTTTGGTGTTTTAGCTTTTGCTACATTTAAAACTTTGTAAAGTGGCTTTATTCCCTCTTTCATCAAAATAGGGTATTTAATGTTCGACAGTTTGTATACACATGTCGAAACAACGATATATTTTTCTTTTATCCCCGTTTTTTCTACTATTTCATCTTCAATGCTGCTTTTCGACTCTTTTATTTTTTCTAACTGTTTTCTTGAAACTCTTTTCATTAAAATTGTTGAAAATACCTTACCGTTAAGAAAATCTTGGACAATATCTTTACAGTAGCTGAACCGTCTTAATAGATACAATAATTCGTAATCATCCATAAAAACAAAGCTTTTGTCGAGAAAACCTTTATTTAGAGCGCATTCTATAGTTTTTTGTAGAGTAGATTTTATAGCGTCCATTTTAGCCTTTTCTTTAATGTTAAAATCGAAATAGAAACACCTTCTAGCTCTAACTATTTTCCAAACATCATTAATATATCTGCCATTGAATATGAGTTTGTTTCTATAAATTGTGTATATTTTAAGCATCTTAACCGGCTGTATTTTAATATCGACAAAGCCGCAATCACTGTAATGAGTAACAGAATCGAGAACGTCTAAATCGAAGGGCTGGTTAAACATATCCCTTAGATACCGTGGGACATTGTTGGAATCATTAACAGCTATAGCTGCCACTTTTTTCGGGTCATATCCATGTTTTTCCAATATTTCTGGTAGTGTTTTCCGATTGTTTGGTGATATAGAGATTTCTCCTTTTATTATGGATGCTCCCATTCCTTTATGGTTCTTACCGTAAAAGCTAACCATGTAATCTTCAGTTGTATGTGAGAATGGGCTTAGACCAACATCGTGTAACAGTCCAGCTATAGTGGCCAGATCTCTCTCCTCTATACCCAATTTTTTACAAAGTTTTTGAGCCAAGTATGCGACGCCTATTGAATGTTCAAGCCTAGAATATCCTGACTTGAAGGGATAAGAAAAGAATGCTGCTCCAATGCTAATACGATCAATGCGCTGAAGTTCATATGTTGAAAGTAATTCTTCAGTTGTCTCATTAAGTGTGATTTTCCCGTAGATCGGAGTACGGATTTTTAGATACACTCCTCCCACGACCGTGATATTCCAATCCCAAAGTTTATCGTTAGGAATTTACAATATATTATTTTTGCCCGAAATTTTCCGTTTTCATAGATGGTTTTAGAAGACTGTTGAGTTTCACGGTTGATAGACTTTTATAGATAAATGTGGGTTTGTCTTTCAGCCGTTTCTCCATCATTGAGCTTGAAAGCTTTAATGGAGCTTTCGGGGTAACCTCTGAGCCCTACATCTGAAGGTTTAAAACAGCTATAACATCTCTACCCATAACAAGTCTATATTTTTTGCATTTCATTAGTCTGCCCTCATAGGTCGTCATGCGACCAGAGCAGAGAGGGCAGGTTTTAGAGGAATTTTTCGGATCAACATATTTAACTGGTAGGCCAAGCCACTTAAGCTTGTATTCAAGCATAAACTGAAATGTTCTGGCATTCCATTTCGAAAGTTTACGGTTGGGGTTCTTAGATTTGCAAAGAACTCTACTCTTAATGTTCTTTAGGTTTCAAGTATCGCTCCGCTCTTAAACTTCCTCAGTTCCTTAGTTATCTTGGTTGTTAATTTGTGCATGAAGTCTTTAGCTCTATTCTTTTCCCTCTTAGAGCATTTTTGCATCAGCTTCTCAGCGATCTTAGGCTTATGCTTAGAAAAATTTATATTCTTCTCCTCTTCTCCTCGTAAACCCCGTGGATGTGGTATAGCTTTTTAAGGTCACACCTAATGATTTCTCCATTGATTAGAGCTGTTATGTTTGTTAGGTTAGGCAGATTGTATCGGGTTTCGACGTGTTCAACCTTCGACATTACTTGTTTTGCTGTTGTTTTTCTGCGCATAGCATTTTTATGCTTTTACCGTCTACCAAAATGGCTGTGTTCGACTCTTTTCTTAAAATGTGTCTGCCCCATGCACCGCAATTCGCTACTCTACTAGATTCATCTATTCCCGGTATGTGGGTATGCCCCATTATCAGCCACGAGTTTTCTTCTACTTTTAGAATTTTTCTTAGCAATTTCTCTAGAAATAGATCTACCCCAAAGAGTTTTAATGTTCTATTAATTGTTGCCGCGATGCCTCCATCCCTACTAGCGTAATCTCCATGGGTAATGTACAATGTGGCATTTTTTGAAACAAGCCTTAGAATTCCATCTATGATGTGTACTTTGATTGAATTTAGTTGAAATTCTATGTTCTTATTTATTTTTGGGTCGTGAGAGGACTTACTTGGTACATAAAAAATTGTTAGGTCTTCTTGGTTGATGTTTAATTTCTTTAAGATTTTTTCAAGTATTTTTATGAGTTTTTCTTCTTCTATTTCTTTGTGTTTATATTCGATGAAATCGCCTGCAATCACCAAATATTTAACATTCTCCTTTTTAACAATTTTTTCTAAAGGCTTATACTTAATGTTTGAAGGGCTTAAGTGTAAATCTGACACTATAAGAATCTTTTTGTTTACCTCTATTTTAAAGGTGCTTATATTAGGTTTGTAGTAAGCTGTTAGCCACGGAAAGTTCCATAGAACAAACGTGATGAAAATGATCGTCAGAATAAGGAGAAATACCCATGTGAAACTCAAGGAGACCACCCATCTAGCTTAGATATGTTAGTGAAATATTAAGTTAGTGAATTATTGAAGGAAAGGAATTAAACTGTTTTGAATGTAAACGATGATGACAAAACATTTTACATAAACTTTAGGTATCGCTCCATTGTGGAAGCAACGTTATTTGAAAAGATCTAGTAGGTCATTTAGATGAGATATTTCGAAATCTGGGATTTCCATGGGTGTTGTTGGCTCTTGGAGCGAAAATATTCCTTGTTTTACTCTTATTGTTCCCATGCCGAGAATTTTTGCAGGTTTTATGTCATGGTCAAGGCGGTCGCCTACCATGAAGGTCGTATTAGGGCTGGAATTAGCTTCTCCAAGAGCGTGTAGAAATATGTTTAGATTTGGTTTACGGTAGCCAACATTCTCGGAGATTACTATTAAATCAAAATAAGGGAAAAGTTTCCATTTGTCTTCGAGATATTCTTTAACTCTTGAGCTTTGATTTGCAATGATTCCTAGTTTATATTTCCTAGACATTCTTTCAAGTATTTTTTCAACTCCTGGATAAGGATGAACTTTTTCAAGATATTGATTGGCTATTCTCGATTTGTAGTAACCAATGATTGATGAGGCGATTTCTTTATCTTGGTCCGAGATCGGAACATAGATTCTCTATCATGTCTATAAAGAAGTAGTCACCGTATCTTCTTGTGAAAACTAGCTCCTCTACTTTTTTATAAATGTCATTCATATGTACTTTAATGTCATATTCTATTAGCATTTTGTATACTTCTCTGAAAACTAAACTGATAAACGGTTCTTCATCTAAGAGGGTACCTCCCAAGTCAAAGAACACCCACAAAGCCACAACTCCCCTGTATCTAACCTACGGTAACATTTATCAATTTATCTACCGAAATTCACCTTAATAAATTTAAAGCCATGTAATTAATTTAATTTCTTAGTTTAGTTGAAATGTCGGCTTATGCATTAATACAGAAGCATTTATTAAATTTTTGTTATTACGTTTTCTAAAGCGAATCTTTCAACCATTTGTTGTTGATGAAGACAGTTAACAGTAGTTCTGATAAAGAACACACCGCTGCAAAGAGAATACCTAAGCTTTTGATTTTTGGAGTCACTATAAGGTATATGAGCGTCGGTAGACCTATTAGGAATGCGACAATAATTAACATAAAAATAATAAACGTTACCTGTTTTTGCATTTCATAGAATGATAGTCCTTCTTCTTTAAAGCTTTTAACCATTTTACTCATAATTAAGTAGGATGAAACGTAAATTCCTGGTGCAATTATAATAAATAGCATCGAAGTACATATATTTAATGCGTGGAACAATATAGATGTTAAAATAAGAATAACAGCCAGGGAAAGGTAGGATATTGTTATGAGAAGCGCTTTTGCTTTTATAAGTGTGCGATGTCTTAGTGGAAGTGTAAAAGTGTACATTCCAGCTTTACCGTCAACTAACATTAATGTTATGGAAAACATTGGATAGAAAAAGATTAACATTCCAAAGATGGAAGTTAGAAATGAGGGATCAAAGGCTCCAAATATAACCGGAAGAAGATAGATAAAAAACATGACAACCGGGAAGACTATTATAAATGACAAACTTGGGCTTCTCGAGGCTAAACGAAAATCCCTTTTCATAATTGCTATCAGCGGATTAGATATCGATATTTTGAAAACTCGTGGAATATCATGTTTTGTTGCTTGCATCTTCATGCTTTCAAAAGGTAGAGTTGTTATGGTTTTCATTAACCATTTTGCGCCATAAAAAGTTAACAAACATGTAAAGATGGTTGAGAGTAAGGCAATTATAGCTGTAGACTTTGTTAAGAGGAAACAGTTGGTTAAGAGTACGCTATATACGTAAGCTAGGGATAGAGGGAAAATTGCAACGATTACATTTCTTAGGTACGGTGGCCAATTGTTGGAGAGGTTCATTAAGATCGGCATAAGTTCCATGAAAAGTGAGCCGAAAGCATATGTGCCGAAAGCTAAAAGCCCCCACATGATCATGAGGAAAAATCGACCTATACTTTTTAATTTCGACCCGCTGGTTTGCGTGATTTTTGAAAAATATGCTTTAGCAAGGTATAACGCAACGATTGCGGCCAAGAAGGTAACAATAAAACATAAAGGTACGCCGAGAACGAAGGGAATTATTGAAAACGAAGACACGCTTAAAATTATTGGGAAAATAAAAATCGCTAGAATTGCCGGAATATCAAAGGTTCTAAAATATGCTAGTAACGTTACTTTAGCTAAGTCCTCATCAGAAAGAGGTAAGATTGCAATTGGCTGAAATATATCTACAGAAAGGAAAATAGACGACGTGAAAAGCGAGGAAAAAACTATAATGAAAAATATCAGTAAGAAGTATCCTGAAACTATAATAGCTTTACCGAATATGATATCTCCATTAATGGAAACTGATCCTGCATAGGACGTGCCTACCGCTAACGCAGCACCCATTATGCAAATAAATATTGACATTAATATTTTATTCATTCTTACAGAGGATAATAGGCGTTTTACGGCTCTGATATCGCTTAGATTTACCGTTGATTGCTGTAAAAGTAGGGCCCTAAAGTTAACTTCACGGTAAATAACGCCTGAGATTCTCCACATCTCTGAGAACTTCATTTTCTGCCAAACGCCTCCCTCAACATGTTCACAACTTCAGCAACCTCTTCTTCCTGTTCCGTTGTTTTTAGGAATATTTCTTCTAGGCTTGCGCCAGCTTTATGAATAAGTTGTCTAAGTTCGTCGACCGTTCCCTCTGCGACAAGTCTACCTTTATCAATTATTCCAACCTTTGTACAGAGGTGTTCTGCAAGTTCCATTATATGTGTAGAAAGTAGAACTGCTCCTCCATTTTCAATATGAATAGAGAGAAGTTCTTTAAAAATTTTTGAAGATCTAACATCTAAACCTCTTAAAGGCTCGTCAAGTACTAGAAGAGGCGGATCGTGCAGCAAGGCTGCTATTATTGCGACTTTCTGTTTCGTCCCGGTGGAAAGAGTTGCAATCGGCGAATCATAATATTGTCTTATGTCGAAAGCATCTACAAGGGAACCTATTTTGAAAGATACATCCATAGAAAGGTTTCTTACAGATGAAATAAACTCGAAAAGCTCTCTTGGAGTTAAAGACTCATACAATACGACATCTTCAGGTACGTATCCAATCCTCTTCTTTACCTCAATTGGGTTCTCTACGGGAGAAATATCGAATACCTTAACTTCTCCCGATGTAGGTTTTAAAAGACCACATATTATTTTAACTGTTGTTGTTTTCCCAGCGCCGTTAGGCCCTAGGAGCCCATAAATTTCACCTGACCTAACTTCAAAGGAAAGCCCATTTACTGCCATAATGTTACCGAAAAATTTCACCAGATCTTTTACTTGAACCATTACATCAAATAAACTAGTTCTCATCTTATGAATCTCTCCAAGAAACTTGACTACTCGACATTATTATCATTTAATCACTTAAAATTTTAGTTTGTAAGTATTCGTATTTTAATGTAACAAATATCTAATTAGGGTCATTATAAAATTTTCAGCAAAATGTGAAACGTAGGCAGGTATACTTTATAATTTAAATATTTGCTCCTTATATTTGAGTATTAACCTCTAAGATCCTTAGATTTTACAAGTTACCTATAATAATTACTAAACTTTATAATGACCAGGGCAAGCCCCTGCAAAATCTAAACAAGCAAGACCAGCTGAATTTAACAGAAATGTCAATTTATCCAATAAGTACGAGCTTAAAGTTAAAAATTAGATAAAGAAATGTTTAGGTTTGGGTGTTATCCTATCTAAACTGTAGAAGAAATTCACCTTTGGAACGTAGCGAAAACATTATATAAAAAAGAGGGGAAATTTACCTCAGTAAGATTTTGAGGGGAACTTTATGGTTGGCGGATATATGGGTAAAATTTTAGATATAGACTTAACTACGAAAACAATCAAAGAAATACCATTGGACTATGATGTGGCTCGAAAATGGCTTGGTGGAAAGGGTCTTGCGATAAAAATACTTTACGACGAGCTTAAACAGCTGGAAGCTAAAGGCATATCTCCTAGGGATATAGATCCATTTGGCCCCGAAAACGTTGTAGTATTTGCAACAGGCCCTGGAACAGGAATCCCAGGATTCCCATCACCAGGCAGATATCATGTAATGGCTTTAAAATCTCCACTAACTGGAAGTATTGGCAGCGCAAATTCGGGAGGAGAATGGGGTCCCTTCCTCAAGTTTTCAGGTTTTGACGCCCTCATTATTAGAGGTAAATCTGAAACCCCAGTGTATATATCCATAGTAAATGGAAAGGCAGAAATCTGCGACGCCTCTGATCTATGGGGTAAAAACACATTTGACACAACTAGAATTCTAAAGAAAAGAATTGGCGGAAAGAATACTAGTGTTGCTTGTATAGGGCCAGCTGGAGAAAACCTAGTACTTGTAGCGTGCATAATTAATGACGAGCATCGTGCTGCTGGGCGAACAGGTCTTGGAGCTGTTCTCGGATCTAAGAAACTTAAAGCAATAGTTGTATCAGGTGAAGAAAAAGTTCCAATAGCAAATCCTGAGAAATTTAAGGAGGCTTCTTCCAAATGGATTAAAGCCATGAGAGAAAACTCAGTTACAGGTCAAGGACTACCAAAATACGGCACTGCCATACTTGTTAACATCATAAATCAACATGGAATGTTCCCATACAAAAACTGGCAGACAGGCGTGGATCCTGACGGAGAAAAGATAAGTGGAGAAACGCTGGAAGAAAAATATCTAATTAAGAGAAGGCCATGCTGGGGTTGTCAAATTGGATGCGGACGCGTTACTAAAGTAGAAAGTGGACCATATCAAATACTCTACTCAGAAGGCCCTGAATATGAGAGCATATGGGCTCTGGGTGCTGCAACTGGTGTCGGAAACTTAGAAGCCATTATTAAAGCAAACCATTACTGCGATGAATTAGGTATGGATACCATTTCACTAGGTTCAACTATAGGTTGCGCCATGGAACTTGTTGAGCGAGGAATCATACCAGAAGAAGACCTTCAAGGCTTAGATTTAAGATTCGGTAACGATGCCGCACTAGTGGAAGCAGTTTGGAGAACAGCGTATAAAAGCGGTTTTGGAAAGTATCTAGCATTAGGATCTAAGAGACTGGCTGAACTATATGGTCACCCAGAGTATTCAATGAGCGTTAAGGGCTTAGAAATGCCTGCCTACGATCCCCGTGGAGCAAAGGGAATAGGACTGGAGTATGCAACTTCAAATCGTGGAGGCTGCCATGTTACTGGTTATACAATTTCACCAGAAATATTAGGTATCCCTGAGCAAATAGATAGATTTACAACCGAAGGCAAAGCAAAATGGGTTAAAACATTCCAAGACTTCACATGCGTAGTTAACTCTACTGTAAACTGTCTCTTCGTAACCTTTGCATTAGGTGTAGATGCATTTGCTGAGCTTCTTTCCGCTGTTACCGGTTGGGACTTAACAACAGATGAACTAATGACAATAGGTGAACGAATATACAACCTAGAAAGATGGATAATGACCAAATATGGTTTCTCGGCCAAAGACGATACCTTACCCAAAAGATTATTAGAGGAACCAATGCCCGAAGGACCCTCAAAGGGACAGGTTGTTGAGCTCGATAAAATGCTAAAGGAATACTATGAGCTTCGCGGATGGGTTGATGGGAAGCCTACCCCAGAAAAACTAAAAGAGCTAGGAATCGAGGTTTAAAACTTAAAATTCATTTTTTCATTATTTAAAAGTAAAGAAATATTCTTGGAAATTTCGAAGTCTCTTTTTAGAGATTGTAAAAAGATAAAACTGGAATTATTTTGGTATCGTTATCTTTTTAATTAATTGTCGGCAATGACACCTTAAAGTTTAAAAATACATCTAAATAGAATAATAACGGTTTAGGAAAATTTATATTTGGTCGTATAATTTTGATGTAAATTTAATATCAGAGGAAACCGCTATGGAGGATTATCCAGACGTTGTTCAGGTAGACGTTACTAATCGATGTAACTTTTCATGCATTATGTGCATTCGTAATTTTTGGAGGGAAAAGTTAGGTGATATGTCATTTGATTTATTTAAAAAAATAGCTAATGAGGCATTTCCAAGTGTGAAACGTGTCACTTTATATGGGGAAGGAGAACCGCTGGTGCATCCGGATTTTATAAGGATGGTGGATTTTGCAAGAAAAAGGTTGCCAAAAGACGCGGAGATTTTCTTTAGTACAAATGGCTCTCTTCTAGATGAAAACATTGCTAACATTTTATTTAAAAAAATCGGTGTCGATTGCGTAGCTTTCTCCATCGATACATTCGATTCCATAAAGTTGAAAAATATTAGGTTCAGAGCTAAGCCAGATGTTATATTTAGAAATTTAAAATATCTGACGAAAATTAAGAATAAAGGTATTAGGGATGTTAGACTTGGAATAGATGTTACTCTTATGAAATCAAATCTGGAAGATTTACCTCGTATGGTCGAAATTGCGTCAACTTGGGATGTTGATTTTATTAATGTGTCTCACCTCGTTCCATATTCTAGTCAATTCGCAGACGAAACTCTTTACTTGACGATAAGTAAACAATCATTAGAACTTTCTAAGGAAATTTTAGAGGAGGGTTGGAATTTTATTCTTCAGTCGATTTACGAAGTTTGCGCATTATATTACGGTTGCAGCTTACCTTTAAATGCCACTAATAGATTAAAGAAACTCTGGAGAAGAGCAAGAGAGAAAGAAACTGATTTAAATCCACATCTTTTACTCCTTCACAAGGAAAAAATTAATTGGACAAAGAAAACTGAGGAAGTTTTTAACAGAGCGAAAAAGTTAGCGTCAATATATGGAATTGAATTGGATCTTCCTAATATACTTCCAGATGATCGCGAACGCTCATGTCCATACGTTAGTAAGAATGCTACCGTAATAAGATTTGACGGCCAGGTAGCTCCCTGTTTAAATTATCTATATTCTCATCCCACTTTTATAAATGAACACATAAGGATGGATAAAAGCATATCTTTTGGAAACATAATAAAGCAGAGCTTAAAAGAGATTTGGAACTCCGAGAAGTACGTAAAGTTTAGGGAAATATTAGAAGATATGAGGAAAAATACTCCTTGGTGTGGAAATTGTCCCTTTTCCTCAACCGGATGTTGGTACGTTAACAGTAATGACTACGATTGCTATGGTAACTCTCCATCCTGCAGCGAATGCCTATACAGCGTAAACATTGCTAAATGCTTAATATAAATAAGTTTTCAGCTATTATTTATATCAAAATTATTTTCACCATATTTTGTTCCTTCATATTTTATGAGCAAGATGGAATATTATTTTGCAATTTTAGCCTCTATAAAAAATAAATTATTTATTAGTAGAGCACTAGAACTTTAATTTATTTCTCTGAAAGTCTTTTAGCCGCTAGCCCGACTATTTCAGCTGTTATTTTTAAAGAGTTGGGATCAATGTTCTCCGGAATGTCTAAATCAGTATGCCAATATGGATCGTCATATTTCCACAGCCAAGCGGCTGGAACATCATTTACAAGAAACGGTGTTGCATCCGAGAGACCTAACATGCATACGGTATGTTTTACAACATAGTTTAAGTCTTTTGCAGCTTCTTCAAGTAACCTATTTATTTTCGTATCTGTTTTTATTGGTCCAGCGTCAATCCAGCTACCTTCAGTAACTATTCGTAAATGTCCGCCAAAACCAACAGCGTCCAAATTTATTGCACCTATTACGTTTTTAAGCTCATCTTTGTGTTTTTCCATGTATGTCCACGATCCAACGCATCCCAGAACCTCGCCAGCGCCAAAAGAAACTATTTCTATCGTGGTATCTGGCCTATATTTGGAAAATATTCTTGCTAGTTCAAGTATTATAGCATTTCCAGAAGTGTTGTCACTTGCACCTGGACATGACACGGTGTCTCGATGAGCTACTAGCAGGATTCTCTTTTCTGGGTGTTTTTTGCCGAGAATAATTCCTCGGACGTTTTTTGTTTTACGTTTTTCTCTAATCGCATCTACTAGTAAAGTTCCTTTCACCGTATCTTTCTCCATCAGGGAATAAAGCTTTTTCCAGTGCAATGATCCTATAATGACCGCAGGAATTTCTTTAGGCTCCATTTCCACGAACCGTTTTGACCTGTCAAAAAACCCTGTTTCTGTCATTAATACATATGGGGGTGAAGCAAAATGGGCAAGGACGTACGCCTCAGCACCTTTACTTGCAGCTAAGGAAATCTCTAATCCTAGGGCGCCCTTAGGGCTTTCTGGGGAGTTTTCAACTACAACTATCTTTCCTTCCACGTTCGTTTTTTCAAACTCTTCTTTACTGCCGCTTCCAACGAAAATAAGTTCACCGGAAACTCCTTCAGATGGGGTTGGAGTAGTGAAGAATACAGCTTTGCATGGAATTTCCATTTCAATAGGACTTGTTATTTTAAGAAAAGATTTTCTTTCTTCAAAGGCGGGGGCCTCGAATTCCTCCTCTATGACTTCAGCGCCATATTCGTTCAGTTTTTTCTTGAAATATTCTATGGCTTTTGAATCAGCTTCGCTACCGACGTATCTAGGACCATATGCACACATATTTTCGATATGCGCAAAAATTTCATCTGCAGAAATATCTAAAACTAGATTCTTTTCTTCGTTCTTGAGCATATTAAACATCCCCTCTCTTTAACAATGTGAAAATTTTTCCGTAAAAATTTTGTGCATATTCATATTTTCAAATATTAGCAATCTGTTGAACCTATTAGAAAAACAATTTTCTCTAGAAACCTTGTAATGTAATGCAGATAGTGACTACTAAATATTGACTTCTTGCATTTTTAATTAGTTTGAGTTTTCCATTCTATTTTATTGGCTTTAACATCAAACATTTATTTAAAATTAAAATGTACCTGTGTCTTTTTCATTAAGTCCTTACTGGTTAACTGAAGCGAAATTGGCGTTATGGAGATTGCTCTTTCAACTTTAATTGCGTATAAGTCTGTTTCTGGATCAGTTGAGTCATTTTCAGTTCCATAGATCCAATAGTAAGGTATACCAAAAGGATCTACTCGCTGCTCGTACCTATTTATGTAACGTGAACGGCATGGCTTTGTAACTTTAATCGGAGTGTTCTCATCAGTATTGGAAGGGAAATTAATGTTCAGCAGGTCTACTCCCTCCGGCATACCCTTTTCAATGATTTCTGAAACTATTTCTCTAGCTCTTTCTGAGGCCTTTTTAAACAATTCTTGGTTAAGCGTTTCTGGCACCGCAAACCACTGGGACATTTCTGCTTCAAACGAAAATGCTATTGCAGGTACTCCGTAGATTGCTGCTTCTAAAACTCCCCCCAAAGTTCCACTAGTCAATATGGATTGCATACCAATATTTAACCCAATATTTATACCTGAAATCACAAGATCTGGAGGTTCTGAACACAACTCAGATAAGCCGAAAAGTATCGCATCAGCAGGAGTTCCAGAAATCGCATAGCCTTTAAAATTGTTTTCTAAAGTAAACTTGCATACTCTTATGGGTTTATGGAAGGTTAAACTTTTTCCTGCGCCGCTTTTCTGAGATTCTGGGGCAACAACTAGCACGTCGACAATTTTTATGAGTTCCTTATATAATGCTAATAGTCCAGGTGACCGTATGCCGTCATCATTTGTTAAGATCACTTTATACAACTTTTAACCCCCAGATGCTTAATAGCAACTAACTTCTGGTCTGGAATCCAATGTTTGCGGATTGGCAGTGTATTTCGCATGTACATTTAATTTACAATTGTACATGTGAAGTATTCCAAATAAATAAATTTGGAAAAACACTCTCGGAATAAAAGCATCTTAATTAATAAACTCAGAGTTTTTATAGCTAAAATTTTTAGATGGTGATTGTAGGTATTAATTTTTACCGGCTTTACCTTTCAAATGCAATATCAAATCTTGAATTTGATATTCCCAAGTTACCTATCTTTGGTGTCAAGCTGTACAGCAACCTAGGCCTCTTACAACACCTCCGAATTTTATTGCTAATTTAAGTTTTTAGTAGGTTGCACAAAACCTTAATACAGTTGTGTTTAAGTCTCTTAATTAGCAATTTGCCTATGGGAGGTTTGTTTTAAATTGAGTAAAAAGGATATTTCTCTTAACTTGTTTGTGTATCTCCTTCATCCTCGTAACACGGTGCTTGTTACAACGGTGAGTAGGGATGGGAAGCCTAATGTTCTTGCTGTTGCATGGATAACTCCTATAAGTGTGAATCCGCCTTACTTAGGGATAAGCGTAAAGCCTGGAAGATATTCGCATAAACTTCTCTTAGAAACTGGTGAATTTGTAATTAATGTACCAACCTTTGATCTTGCGGAAAAAGTTATGATATGTGGTAGAAAATCTGGAAGACAAGTAGACAAATTTAAAGAAGCGGGTTTAACAATTGAGGAAGCTAAAGTTGTTAAGGCACCTATCATAAAGGAATGTGTTGCTCATTTAGAGTGTAAAGTTGTCAACCGATTTGAAGTCGGCGACCACGATTTCTTCGTAGGTCAAGTTCTCGCCGCATATGTCTCAGAAGAACATTTTAAAGACCTTTACGATGTAAGAAAGCATAAAACGCTTTTGCATATAGGTAAAAACAAATTTACCACGACGGAAGACGCCTATAAGGAAATAAAAATATGAAGTTAGCAGCTTTCATAAAGTGGATAAGGAATTACGATGTCCATAATTTTTTCACTTTCCTTAACGTTTTATGTCGAATTACGTATTTTTGAAATTGGTTAGAAATTTCTTAATGTTATGAAACGTATAAAAGATGTTTGTGAAAAGTATGATTTGGTGGATAGATGTTGGAGACTGGTTCAGAGTATCCTAGGTATGTTACTCCTGGTTTTAAGCCGTTTGATCCAGTTAAGCTTGCAAAGGAAACTGAAAAGATCGTTACAAGGATTAGGAATGGTAGATGTGAGCGTAAGTATACTGCTTTTTATGCTACTGGTGTTTATGGTGGAATTGCTACAGGTTATGCGGTTGGTTGTTGTCTTAGGTGTGTTTTTTGCTGGGTTGGGTGGTCTAGAGATTTTCCAGAAAAGTTGGGGAGGTTTTATTCGCCGGAGCAGGCTTTTGAAAAGTTAAGGGAAGCTGCACATAAATATCGTGTTAATAAGCTTAGGATTTCTGGTGCTGAGCCGACTCTTGGAAAAGACCATTTACTGTCTCTTCTGGAATATGTTGAGGATTCTGAGTTTTCACTTTTTATTTTGGAGACTAATGGTATACTTTTTGGTGTTGATAAGGATTATGTTAGGAGAATTTCTAGGTTTGAGAAGGTTCATGTTAGGGTTTCACTTAAAGCTGGTACTCCTGAAGCTTTTACAAAGAAAACTGGTGCTGTTCCGGAGAGTTTTGAAATACCCTTTAAAGCTATTGAGAATCTTTTAGATTATGGAGTAAGTTTTCATGTGGCAGCGATGAGTTTGGATCCAAGGATAATGACTCCTGAAGAAAGAGCTAGCTTAATTAAAAGATTGGCTGAGATAGATGTAAATTTACTTTTAAACTTGGAAGAAGAAGTTGTAGATCCTTATGAAACAACTCTTGCAAGGCTTAAACTTGCTGGATTTAAGTTGAAGTGGCCTTTAAGAGAGGTATATACGCCGATCAGGGATATTGTTATGGAATCTGAAAAGGAGAAATAATAAGGATGGTTTTCAGTTCTAAGTTTATGTGTGTTTTGTTTTATTTTGGGTTATTCTTTGCGAGAAGGGGGTTCTTGTTTGTTTTATTCGTATTATTTTGGTTTGTTCCGTATTGGGTTGCATTCCTTTTGAACAAATTTGTTTTGTAGAAAAGTTTTAATATGGGCTGCGACAATTTTAGTTATAATAAGTATTACTACCATAAAGTACAAGGACTTAGGTTAGTAATTGCGATGTCAACAAAATAGTTACCTTAGAAGGAGGAAAATTTTAGAGAGATTGAATTTAATGAAAGGTGCACTGACTTGCTGTCATTTAAGATTTTATTGATTGGCGAAAGCGGGGTTGGGAAAACAACACTTCTAAGAACGCTCAAATATGGCTATTTTACAAAGTGTGGAGTTACAGTTGGTCTCGATTTCACTATACATCACATAAAAGTAGACGATGTTACATGTAAACTTGTTATTTGGGATTTTGGCGGTTACAGAAACTTTATGCGAATGTATTGGGAAAATCCTCACTTTGTAAGTGAAGCTCATGGCGCATTGCTAGCTTTTGATGTATCTTCTTATGAAACTTTTCTTGCTCTTGAAGAATGGCTTAGACTTGCCAAAAAATATAATTCAAGTGACTTACCAATTGTACTTGTGGGTATGAAAGCGGATTTGCCAAGAAACGTGCCAAGAGATGAAATTCTGAAATTTATGCAAGAAAATCAAATAGATGATTACATTGAAACATCAGCCCTAAATATGGTAAACATAGAAAAACCATTTGAAAGAATAGTTGAAATAATATTGAAAAAGAAAAACATTTTGAGAAAGAAAACTGATCAAAAAAGAGCCAAGGTGATTGAGCCAAGTAAATCCATAGCAATCTAGTATCAGCAAAATTTACGAGTAATGTTAAGAATCAGTTAATCAAAGAGGTGGTAAACATGATCTTAGAATATTATATTGTTGACATGAAGAATCGAAAGCTAGTTTACCATTATAAAAACCCTAACAGTAACTATCAGCCAGATGAAGATTACACATCTGAGTTTGCAACGGCAATAGCTAAAATCTCGTCTATGTTATCTCCTGACATGTCGGAGAAAATTCAGCGTATTCAAACTACGTCCTTTAAAATTTTTTTCGAAGTTATAAACGATCATGTATTCATGCTTGTTGCCTCAGCTGATCACGACGATTTAGAATTAAGTTACGCTCTTACGGAGTTAATGAATAATTCGTTACCTCTTCTTGAACGAGGTAAAATTAAGGAACTAAATGTGAGGGATGTTATTCTTCAGGGCAAAGTTAGGCTTGCAAATAGGCAAGTCTTATCGAAAATTATATTGCTTAGGTTTGGGGCTGTCATTAAGAGCTTAGAGAAATTAAAGAATGAAGTTAATATACTGTCTACAATGGGAGGTTACGATGCTTCAACCCTCGCAATGATTTCTTCCATGGTTCAACCAGTTGAACAAGCAGTCGACGAACTAAAAGAAGCATTAAAAAACCTACCATATGTAGAATAAGCAACCTAAGTCTCATGCCTCCTTTTCTATAAACCTATATAATGTCAGAAATACGGTAATAGTGAAAATGAGCTTATTGGAGTCTTTATTTTCTAAAGTAGATGAAATGAGCATTCTTAAGATTTACATTTAGTTCAAGTATCTTAATAAGGGGAAGTAATTTAGTTTAAAAGGGAGGTATAGTTTCATGGTTAAGCCAGTTAAGAAATTTGTGATTGATTTTTGGAAAACAGGTTTACATGGTGAGGAAATAGGTATTAGGCAGAAGGAACAGTATAGATCTAAAAGTAGGCATTTTACAATGGACATGGACATTATCGGAAAATATATTGAAGACGATAAGGGCATTGGGTTTGCAGCGATACGTGAAAAAGTTTGGAAAGGTGAAAAAGGCGAAGAACTAAACGGAAGGCTCGTGCTAAGACTTTTTACGGACGAAGGTAGATGGCTTGGAAGCATTGAAGAAGTTGTCATAGAGGAGCTTAAGAACAGTATAGGGTCAAACGACGTAATACCCGTGTTTGCAACAACAATACCGAATTACGACTACGTTCTCTGGATTGAGAAAGTTCATAGAAGACATGGATTTGGCGAAGTTTATGTTTTTAGTTATTTGTCGGAGAAAGAAGAAGAACCAGTAAGCGTGTTTAAAATCGACGAAAACAGATTGACTATTGGCAGTGATTGGGACGTCTATTACGGTCCAACCAAGCAAAAAGTAGCATTTATCGATAGTAAAAAGTTTAACATTGGAGGAAAGGTTGAGATAAACATTTATGACGAAGATTTTGCTAAAAATCGCATAGCAACTAAAGCGCTTGTACTTTTCGCATCAACCATAAAATATCACAACGATATTAAAGAAAGGATAAAGAAGAGAATTGAACTTATAAAGAAAGGAGAATGGTCATATAAGCCTGATAAAGGTGAAGCATGGCTATTAAGAAACCCTAGAAAATTCTTAATGTAAACTTTCACTATCTAGTTCTGTAAATTTTACACATATTTTATTCTACTGTAAAACAAACATTGTTTTAAAAGAAAGTGCGAGATTCGTTCCTAGTTTCTTAGTGTTTAATGATTTTTAAGTTTGGGTTTTAGAAGTTAGAATGTCAAGGCTGTTTTAAAAGCTTGTTATAGTACTTATAATAACAAATATAAATGTGAATAGCGCCTATTAATTTACGTGGTATCTCCTATTTTACGGGAGTTGATTAAAATATGGTTAAAGCTGTTCTAGGATGTCCAAAAGAGTTATTAAAACCACTCAGTAAAGGTGGTTTCTCACTTCTGATTAAGGGTCAAGCGGGAACAGGTAAAACTACGCTGACTTTCGAGATATTAAACAATATGTCAAAACTTGGGTCTGTACTCTATATCTCTACTCGTGTTTCGCCAAAATTTCTTTATGAGAAATTTCCTTGGATTAAAAACGAGTTACCTAAAGGATGCATAATGGATGCAAGAGTAACGCGAATACCGCAGGATACGCCCAGTAATCTTGTATTTAAGTATATTAATGAGATGGATATCATTAGAAATCTTCACAGTAGAATTGAAGAGTCTGGAGAGGAATTAGTGACCATTGCAATTGATAGTTTAGATGCTTTAAAAATGAATTTAGGTCTTCCAAAGGAAAACTTTGATTTGGAAACAACACTAGTTAGTATGGCATCTAAAGAAAAGGTAAATTTCATTTTGGTTTCTGAAAGAAGTGAAAACACCATGTTAGACTATATTGTTGATGGTATTGTAACCTTAGCAAGGGAGATCGTAAATAATTGTCTTGTAAGAAAACTGTATCTAGAGAAAATTAGGGGAGTGGAGATAGATAATCCCGTTATATTGTATACCTTAAAAGATGCTAGATTTACTCATTTTGAAAGCAGCTATATTCCATATCCAAGTAGGTTTGAGAGCCCTCCATTGATTACCTCTGAAGGAAAAATCTCAACAGGAATGCCGAGTTTTGATAAATTGTTCGGTGGAGGACTTAAACCAGAAGGAAGTATTCATCTTTTGGAAGTAGGTAGCGAAGTGGGTTCATACTATTTTTGGCTTATATATCCGCTTGTAATAAGTTTACTGCGTCAAGGGATTCCAGTCGTTTATGTACCGTCTGCAGGAGAAACTGTTAAAGATACTGAGGTTTGGGTTACCTCTTTTGTTGATAAAGGCCTTTATGAACAGTTTATGAAATTCGAGGAGATAAGCGGAAGTATAGAAGAAGGTTTTTCCGTTCCTAAGCGATCTTTAGGAGATGCTATTGGAATCGTTCAGAAAATTATGAGCGATATAGATGAAATTAGAGATGTAACTGGAAGCCCGATTGTCGCTTTAATTGTTAGTGCTGACATTATAGAATATGTTTATGGCGTTGATTTAGCTTCTCAAATTTTGAACATTTTAACCATTTACTCAAAGAAAGAAAACGTTATGGAGTTTGTTATTGTTAAATACGGTCAACCGGAAATTATTACACGTTTAAGTCATATGGCTTCAACACATTTCATGCTTGAAAATCTTAACGGTATAATTTTGCTACGTGGAAAAATACCTAAGACAGGAATGTATGCTGTTACAGTTAGTACTTCAAAAGGCTACATTGATACGAATCTTGTACCAATTCGATGAGGGAAAGGAATGGTAGAATCTAAGGTTTATTTGTATAAAATTGTTTTGCTTGGAGACGGTATGGTTGGGAAAACTACTTTGCGGCGAGTTTTTATGGGGGAAGGGTTTAGAGAAACCTACATGATGACTTTTGGCTGTGATTTCGCAGTTAAAGATGTCATTTTAGAAAACGATGTAAAAATTCGCCTTCAAATATGGGATTTAGCT